>ERZ1026862.162-NODE-162-length-42403-cov-20.449561_pt1 | contig 42403 bp, 35 predicted proteins | sample MGYA00380161_ERZ1026862 | MGnify/ENA primary metagenome ERZ1026862 (study PRJEB33269, sample SAMEA4719797) | human gut metagenome | biome: human-associated habitat; feature: organic feature; material: feces | place: Cameroon | collected 2013-10 ... | reverse complement strand
TCATTGATTTTCAATCTGCGCTATGTGATGGCGCAGAAAAGTGATGAAGTCAGGACAGCGGATGAGATTCCTTTTATAGGTGAACTCATAAGCTTAAAAGACGACGAGCGTGAATGGGAGTCTGCCATTGAGCGTATACTTCATAACTTTGCGCTACGGCTGATTGTGCCCGAAAAATACTATCGTCAGGTGAACGAATACGTCAATAATCACAATCTGCAAGGCAGAATTGTTTATCAACGATATAACTTTTCTGCCGCCTTACGAGAATTTGTGAACAGGCATGCTCAAGATAATTCACTCTTGAACAAAATTGAATTCAAGCCCAATGCCCAATATATTGACTGGATTGAGGACAGACTGTATTCTGAGTTCAACTATACATGTGTGGATACACTGGAAGACTTCAATCACATAAACGAAAAAGCAGTAACCAAAGAAGGTCTCATCAAGGCGAAAGGTGGCAAGCACGAGAAGGACGATCGTCCGGAAATCAGTCGTAGAGAACATTATGTACTGGGGTGGGACAATCGCGAAAAAATTGCAGCCATAAAGAAAGAGTATGAGAATTCATGCAGTCAGCTAACTGTCATGAATAAGAAAATAAAGGAACTTGACAATAAAAGAAAGGAAACGGAAGAACGCAAAGAAACATTTTCACGCTTGCTTGACTTTGAAAAGTTCGATGACATTGACTGGCAATCATATTCGATAAGAATTAACGAGAAAAATGAAGAAAAGAAGCAGCTCGAATCTACTAACGATAGAGTGAAGACGCTACAAGAACAATTAGAAAAAGTAAAGCAGACAATAAGTGAGATTGAGGACCGGAAAGAAAATCTGTATGGATCGAAAGCATTGCTCCAGAAAGATGAAGAAGAAACCCAAAAACGTTGTTCTGACAATACCAATGCACTTGCTTCAATGAACCCTGTTGACGTTGACGAATTTGAGAACAACCATTCGGAACTTCTGCTTGTTGGGTTGGCAGATATGGAGGCAAGGCATAAATCCTTGCAGAACGATATTGATAACAAAATCAAGAATAAGCAAACAGAAAAGAACAAAAAGGAAAATGAAGGCAGAAGCAAGATCATAATATTCAAGAATCCTACTGAGGAGATAACAACAAAATTCAAAGACTGGCGTTCTGATGTCAATAGTCTGCCTGATTCCGTAGAATTAATCTCCGAATACCAGACTTTCCTCAAAAAGCTGAACGAGGAAGCACTGCCAAGTTTTGAGAAGAGATTCAACAAGTATCTGCATGAAACAGTCATCAACAATATTTATACGTTCCGTCAGTTTTTCAAGGATTGGGAATCATTAATAAATAAAACCATCAATCAGCTCAATTCGTATCTTAGGGATATCAACTTTAATGTTTATCCAGAAACATACATCCAGTTGGAATCAACAAAGAAACGCAACGTCAACATAAACGAATTCGTGCAGATGCTGGAAAAAGCAATACCTAACATGCGTGAGATCAACTCCACCATAGATGGTCAGCGAAACCATTTTGAGCAACATGTCCTACCTTTAATGCAACGACTGCAAGACGAAAAGTGGCGAAAAGAGGTAATGGATGTTAGAGCAAGGTTCTCATACAAGGCTGTGGAATACCATAAAGCAGACGACCTGAAACAAAACACCTATGAGTCGATGGGACAACTCTCGGGCGGCGAAAAGGCCCAACTGACGTACACTATTCTTGGTTCGGCCATTGCATATCAGTTTGGATTGACAAAACATGGATGCGACTCTTCGTTCCGCTTTATAGCAATAGATGAGGCGTTCAGAGCACAGGACGAAGACAAGGCCCGTTATCTGATTTCGCTCTGCAAACAGCTACATCTACAGCTATTGGTGGTTACACCAAGTGACAACATCCATATCGTGGAAAACGACATATCGTATGTTCATTATGTAGAACGAAAAGGCAACACATCAGTACTCTACAATATGCCTATAAATCAGTTTAAGGAAGAACGCCAAAAGACATTAGAATCGAAATGATTACATCGGCAGAAATAAAGAAGAAAACATTACGCAAGTATACAGACTACTTACGTAATGTTGCTGCTGGAATAACGTTCCAGCCAATAGAAATCCAATGCGACAAAAAAGCAAGTGACACAATAGCAGAATATCAAGAAGAATATAATGATATTCGCTCTCTATCCAAAGAAGTTAAAGGCTATGGCTATAGCATAGAGTGGAAGACCGTAAAGAACAAAATGCTTGGCACACAGGATTTCCCAAGCAAAATCAAGTTTGAAACAGCAGAGGATTTCGAACGACTCCTTCAAAAAACAAAAGAAGTAGCTAACTTCAGAAAAAATATTGCACTAATCAATGGAAAGTTCGCCGAGCTACAACATTGGATAGAACAATACCCACAGAAGGTTATAGACAACTCAGAAGATTGGAATGACATTCTGAAGGTATTGGATTATTTCTCAAAGAATCCCCAGCCACAGCTATACATACGCGAGTTGCCCATTGAAGTGCATACAAAGTTCATCGAGCGACACAATACATTGATTGGTGAGCTGCTTGATATCGTTATCAAAGAGTACATTAACACCAACGAAAAAGAATTCGAAAAGCGCTATAACTTACATTATGACGAGCCAACGGTGCGGATGAGACTATTGGATAAGACTTTGGCAAAGAAGTTCTTTTATGGTCTTGATGACATAACAATACCAGTCAGCCAATTTCTAAAGTTACAGATTCCAATTTCCAATGTTTATATAGTGGAGAATAAGGTGAATTTCCTGACTTTTCCTCCAGTAGCAAACAGCGTTGTTATATGGGGAAAAGGTTATGGCGTTGTTTCCATAAAAGAATCAGAACTGCTAAAAAATACGGAGCTTATATATTGGGGCGACCTTGATGCACAAGGCTTTGAAATTCTGTCCCAATTCCGTGGCTATTTCGCTCATGTAAAAAGTATGTTAATGGACAAAGCAACTTTCGACAAGTACTTTGAAAACGATTCGGGAACGCCAAGCAAAGTCAATGTTGAGCTAAATCTTACAACAGAAGAGGAAAATTTATACCAATATATTAAAGCTAACAACTATAGGCTTGAACAAGAAAAGATTCCTCAACGCTATGTAATTGAACAACTCAAATGTCAATTAGACTAAATGTAACCAAAAAAGGCGTACAACCAAAATCATTATGATTTCAGTTGTACGCCTTATTATTTATTCTTGTTCAGAATATCTATCCTTAAAAGTCAAACTTACTTGACCTCCTCGAAAATAAACCATATTGATAATCAACAAATTAGCATTTCTTGGTACAAATATGAATGCATTTTAATTAAGCAAAAAACAAGAAATACATGCTTTATAATAGAATTTAATTCATTTTGTTGCAAATAAGCTATAAATTTTATTTAGATTTTCTTTATATAGAGAATTTAGCTGTATCTTTGCCAAGAGAAATGATTACTATATGGCAAGTAAAAATTTAAATAGGCTAAAAGTAGTTCTTGCAGAAAAGCAGCGGACGAACAAATGGTTGGCTGAACAATTAGGTAAAGACCAAACAACCATATCAAAATGGTGCACCAATTCAAGTCAGCCTGACTTAGGCAATCTAATGCAGATAGCCAAAATATTAGACGTGGAACTGACCGACTTAGTGCGGTTCGAAGAATTTAAAAATGATGGAACAGAATAAGAAGAAATTGCTTTTAGGGCAAATTGATAAAATCAATGAGGTTATTTCTACCCTCTCGGAAAACTTCTCGCAAGAAGATGTTGCTGATGAAATCAACTTTTTATCAGTGGTGAGAGATAATTTAAAAGATTGGGCAGAGAAAGGAGGACTTGATGCATAGACTACCCAAACATGAGCCTATTAGGGTTTTTGAAGGATTTGCAGGCTATGGTGGAGCTACATTTGGGCTTAGACGAGCAAAAATCAATCATAAAGTTATCGGTTTTTCAGAAATCGATAATGATGCAATTGAGTTATATCACTATAACTTTCCTGATATTCCCAATCTTGGCGATATCACCAAATTAGATCCGACCAATCCTGATCTTCCTGACTTTGACATGTTCACAGGTGGTTTTCCTTGCCAACCTTTTTCTACAGTAGGCAAAAGGCAAGGTGTAGAAGATGAAAGAGGTAGAGGAACTCTTTTTGGTGATATAATTCGTATATGTGAGGTAAAACGTCCCAAATACATATTATTAGAAAATGTAAAAGGACTTCTTACTGGACGAATGAAAGCAACATTCAATGTCATAATAGACGAGCTTCGTCGAATAGGCTATGATACAAGGTTTACTATTTTAAATTCAAAAGATTATGGGATTCCGCAAACACGTGAACGTCTTTGGATTTTCGCATACTTGGGAACTTTACCCGAGAATTTCAATATCGTTCCACCTAAAAAGAAATTAAAAGGCTATTTGGCTGATTTTCTTGATAAGAATCCAGCACCAGAGCTATACAAAAGTCAGAAACAAATAGCGAGAATACATGAGATACATCATAATGATGTGTTTGATGTTAAAGAGCCTTTGTGTTATGACATTTATAATCGAAAGATACGAGCAGACAGACTATGTATGACAGTTACACCACCAGAGCATAATGTCATAAGAATCATTGAGCCGATGCAAAATGGTGAAGAAAGATTTCGCAAGTTATCTTTGGATGAACATTTCCGCCTCATGGGCTTTCAACTAGATGAAAAGAAAAGGGAAATACTTTTCCCACCAACGCTCAATTATACTAAATTAGGGCGCAGAGCAGGTAATGGTTGGGATGTAAACCTTGTAGGTATATTGTTGAATCATATATTTTGGCAATTATTATGAGAACAGATGTTACTTCAATGTTTTTTAATTCTTCCATAGAAGGAAAAACAGCAACGCCAGCATGGGGAACTTCCATAGGGCAAAGCAAGCAAAGAAAATGTCGTATTGATGACTTCAAACCAGAAGTCGTCAATATGCTTGTTGGTATGACATATAAAAGTATTACAGACACTACCAATTTAGACATTTCAAAAGGCTCTGCGAAACGAGAGATTCTTTTGTGCTCTCAATTTACAGATGTTTTTGTGAATGGAGAAAAAGTAGAAAATACACAATATGTATTATTACTTGTGCGTGAACATTCCGAGAGTCATGAAGGAAGACTTATAATAAGTTATGCTCCTTATATAAAATATAATGGAATTGCTAATCAAGAATGTATAAACAAAATGCAAAAATTGCTTCATTGTAAAGATGAAGGTTGCTGGTTTGTTTATGACATATCTATAGAAGAACAATCCACATTGCATTTTAAGGCAATTGTTGTAGATGCAGATAAACCTAAAATTTATGATTCTTCAAAAACAAGCCAATATCGCTCAGCTGAATGGAATTCAATGATACCAGAAGAATACAAAACAGAAGAAGAACATATAAACAATGAGTATCGCCCTTATATCACCGCCATCAAGTCCAAACCGTTCCTTTTGCTTGCTGGTATCTCCGGCACAGGTAAAAGCCGAATAGTGCGAGAATTGGCAAGGGCTTGTTGGGAAGAAGGCACAGATGAATACAAGGCACAAAAGCCAAAGAACTTCCAAATGGTGCAGGTGAAACCAAATTGGCATGACTCAAGCGACTTGATTGGTTATGTGAGCCGTGTCAGTGGAAAGGCTGAGTTTGTGGTAGGAGAGTTCTTGAAATTCATAGCCAAAGCATGGGAAAATACAGAAACGCCATACTTTTTATGTTTGGACGAGATGAACCTTGCTCCTGTAGAACAATACTTTGCTGAATATCTGAGCGTGATAGAGTCTCGCAAGAGTCATGAGGATGGTATCGTGACAACCGACCCAATTCTTGAGAAATCAACGGATGACTGGTATAGGGTGCTTACAAGTGAATTGACGAATGACGATAATGTGCGTAGTCGTTTCTTGAAGGAAGGCATCTGCATCCCTCAAAACCTCATAGTCGTAGGAACGGTGAATATGGACGAGACCACGTTCTCGTTCTCTCGCAAGGTGCTTGACCGTGCCATGACTATCGAAATGAACGAAGTAGATTTGCATGGCGGTCTGACCAAACGCCACGAAAGCATTGGCAAGTTGAGTAATGCAGAGCTTGTCGGCTCTGCTGTGGAAGGCGTGGATGTTTACAACGACTACACCGATATTTGCGACATTGCACTTGGCTATCTGCAAAAGGTAAATGACGTATTGGAAGGTACTCCATTCAAGATAGCCTACCGCACCCGCAACGAGTTCCTGCTCTATGCGGTGAACAACTTGCCGTATTGCAAAGATGAAAACGGCAATGATTTGGAGCAAGGCTATGTCATAGCTCGTGCCTTGGACGAGATTACCAGCATGAAAGTATTGTCGCGCATTGAGGGTGACGACACGAAGGTTAGCGACGAACTACTTGACAATTTAAGCAAAGCTATCGAGGACGGTTTGAAGACCGTGTCGGGAGAGGAGAATACAGTAAAATCCATATCTTTGGCGAAACTGAAAGAGATGAAAGCCAAACTCGTTTCTGGATATACAAGTTTTTGGAGCTAAAAACCTATACGGATGGAACTATTGACTATTGAGCATAAAGACTTTACGATGATTGTCGAATGTACGAAATTCGACGGCATTTGGAACAAGGCTAAGAGTAACGTGGGCGAGGACAAACTCTACTCCACTTACTCTTGGTCGGAAGGTGTCGTGTCTGTAAAGCGTACATTGGCTGCCGACCATGAAATAGACATTGAGCAAGGTATTCCAGCTCCCGCCACATTCTTCGACAATGCCGACTATCCCATCTGGATAGAGTTCAAAGACTATGTGAAAGACGCTCAGTTTGGTTCCATCCTGCAAAACGACAACGACCGCTTTTCCTTTCGTCGTCACATCTTGGCTGGTTTCATCAACTACAAGAACGAGATAGGACGAAGCGAGATACAGATTATATATAAGGTAGACAAAGAAACAAGGGCATTTCGTTTCGGTTTTGAAGTTCTGAGCACGAAGCTCGACTATCATGAGCATTGGCGCACAATCGTGGAGAATATAGAGCGAGAATACCGTATGTTGTCGTTGGACTATATGCGACGCACATTTCATGGTTTCTCACCCGACCAAAACGGCGAGCATCCTGATATCGTCTGGTGGAGCGTGTTTGAGGGAGAACAACAGAAATTCATAAAAGCCTGCAAAAGCATCATTGACCGACCTCGCCACAGACTTCACGGTGAGGAGGTGTATCTGAGGGCGGACAAACTGAAGCAAACTCCCCATAACATAGAGAACAGACTGGCAGAACATCGCAAAGAGCCTGCCTACCTATATAGGGTGGAGCAACATATACTATCGAACGACACGCAAGAGAACCGCTTCTTGAAGTTTGCACTTCATCAGATAAGCAAGCGGTATGAGGATCTGCGCCAACGTATTGAGGCGGTAAAGACCGCTTCAAGCACGATGAAGTCTGCCATGCTTGCAACCTCGGAAACGTTGAAACGGCTGCAACATCATCCCTTCTTCAGAACAATAGGAAGGTTTAAGGGAATAAGCCAAGAGAGTATGGTGCTGCAAAAGGCAACGGGCTACAGCCAAGTATACCGTACATGGAACTTGCTTAGAAGAGCCTATTCGCTGAATGACGGCTTGTATCGCTTGCAGACGAAGGATATAGCAACGCTCTATGAGATATGGTGTTTCATAGAGGTGAGCCATATCGTAAAGGCACAATTGCATCTTGACGATGAAGACGTAGAACATCGCAACCGTATGGAGATGAACGGCATCTTCTCTTGGGAGCTTGGCAAAGGCGAACACTCACGCATATTGTTCCGCAAGGATGGCGTAGAGCTGGCAGAATTGGTATATAACCCAAAGAACGCTGACACGGAAAACAACAATGTGGGCATGAAAGACCTGGTTGTGCCGACCGTGCCGCAGAAACCAGACATCGTGTTGCAGCTCACCAAGAACGACTTGCAGCAAGGCATGAAGATGACCTATCTCTTTGATGCGAAATACCGTATAGACGGCAAAGACAAGGGCGTGGACGTACCGCCGGAGGATGCCATCAATCAGATGCACCGCTATCGTGATGCCATATACTACAAAGACTATGAAGCCAATGCGTTGAAAAAAGAAGTCATTGGCGGTTACATTCTCTTCCCTGGTGACGGTGAGCCGAATGATGTGGCTGTATCGAAGTTCTATAAAACCATCAAGGAAGTGAATATCGGTGCCTTCCCTCTTCGTCCTAAGGATGTAGAGAACAGAAAACTTTTGGAGAATTTCATTGATGAACTTATACATACCAAATCATACGAGACCATTGCTCATGTCATACCGCAAAAGGGTGCGTATGTGGAGGTAGGCAACCGTGTACTTATTGGATTGGTGAAAGAGGACAACAGGCTGTTTCAAGCGTTTATGGACGGAACTGCAACTCTGTATTATTCTGGAAAACAGTTTCCAACAACCATCGCCCTGCAAGATCTTCACTTCTTCATGCCATACATCAAAGGAAAAGGAATACGTGATGTGTATGAGATTGTCAAGGTGCGGACTATCACAGGCAAAGAGGCAAAACAAACGGATGAAGATGATGCCGACAGCAAGGCTCTCCGCCTGGCTTTTGAACTTCGGTATGTCCGCAAGCAATATACGAATTTCCAATCCATTAATACGACGAAGATGATTGGATATACGTTTATTAATACGACTTTTGATAAGTTGGAGGAATGTGTGATAATAGATAAATTGTAGAACCCTAATGCAGAAATAAATGAAATATTCAAGAAAACAAATAGACAAAGCAGGAGATATACTTGTAAGTTCAAAAGACATAACAAAAGTTGAATGCGCAACGAATATGATAAATGATTGGCGCTCTCACCATTTGTTTGTGCTTGACATATTAAAGTCGGCAATAACGGAAATCTTATCGCATTATGGAATAGTTCCTTTATTTAGTTCAAACAGATTAAAACGAATGACTTCGATTATTTACAAATTAGATTTAAATCCAGAAATGCATTTAGGAGGAATGCATGACATAGGAGGTTTGCGTTTTGTATTAATCGATATGGATATCTTAAATAAAACTTTTGATATCCTTAAAAAGAATATTCCTGACAATTTTTCTATACACAAAATATATAATTACATAGAAGTTCCAAAAGAAAGTGGCTACAGAAGTATTCATTTAGTCTATAAATATCAAAGTGAAGACAACATATACAATGGCCTGAAAGTAGAACTACAAATTCGCACAAAGCTCCAACATAATTGGGCTACAGCTGTTGAAACTGGAGGATTAGCAACAAAAACTTCCCTAAAATCAAGTCAAGGGGATAGCAAATGGTTACTGTTCTTCAAGGTAGTCAGTTCCTTATTTGCCATAAAGGAGAAAATGCCTATATTAAAAGAGTTTGAAAAGTACTCTATGGAACGTCTTATGGCATTTTGCTACAAGCATGATGAGCAATATAAATTCACAGATACGCTAAAAGCTCTTAGATTAACACTTAAGCATGTTGAAGACACGAAATATGATAAAGAACTATATTTGATTGTAATAAGATTTAACAGGGGAGTTGTAAATATAAAGGGCTTTGACGCAACACAAACAGAATACGCTACCAATGAATACGCTCAAGAAGAGCAATCCGCAGAAGAATCTAAGAAAGCGGTTGTACTTGTATCTGTTGATAATATTAAAAATCTTCGTGAGGCATATCCAAGTTATTTCTTAGATACATCAGAATTTATAGATGTGTTGGAAAGAATAAGGGAAAATTGTCTTATAAGAGGATATATACAAAATAATGAAATTTACACGACAAATGATAACAGCACTAAGAATTAAAGATATTCTATCTGACGGTGAGCGTGTTACGCTCGAATGCAAGAAAGCTACGAGAGGCATACCAAGTTCACTTTGGGACACATATTCTGCCTTTGCCAACACATACGGTGGAACCATTCTGTTGGGAGTTGTGGAACATATGGACGAACAGGACAATGCCAAGCGGTTTGAAATCGTTGGCGTTGAGGATGCAGACAAAATCCGCAAGGACTTGTGGAATACTGTCAATAGTCGTGAGAAAGTGAATATCAATCTTCTCTACGATGACGACATTCAGACGATAGATATTGACGGCAAGAAGATTATTGCCATCAATGTATCTCGTGCTGATTATACAGTCCGTCCTGTCTATATCAACAACAATCTGTCAAGGGGTACATTCAAACGTAACCATGAAGGTGACTACCATTGTACGGAGCAAGAACTGAAGATGATGCTCCGTGATGCCAATGAAGCTGGTAATGATGGCTTGCTGTTGGAATACTACACAATGGATGACATAGACATCCCTACTTTGGAACGCTTCCGTCAGATGTTTCAGAACCTACATCCAGAGCATCAATGGAACTCGTCTGAACATAAGGAGTTTCTTTCGAACTTTGGAGGTTATAAAAAAGACCGAAGGACTGGAAAAGAAGGATTGACTATGGCAGGGCTCTTGATGTTTGGCAAGGGGCTTCCAGTCCGTGAGCGTTTTGACAATTTGCGTATGGATTACATAGACAAGTCAAACTTGATTGGAGACCAACGCTATAGCGATCGACTGACATACGATGGTACTTGGGAAAACAACCTGTTCAATTTTATTCGTATTGTCATTCCAAAACTGACACGTGACTTGCCTCACCCATTCAGTATGAATGGTGTAGTGCGCAAAGATGATACGCTTCAAGCAAAGGCTGTGCGTGAAGCCGTTACAAACATGGTTATTCATGCCGATTTCATGGTGAATGGCGTGCTAAAGGTGGAGAAATATGATGATTGTTTCGTACTGACCAATCCTGGACTTTTGAAGCTGCCTATAGAACAGATTTACAAAGGTGGAGAGTCAAAGGCACGTAATCAGCGTATGCAGAATATGTTTCGCATGATTGGCTATGGCGAAAACCTTGGTTCAGGTTTTCCTCTCATCCTAAATGCTTGGAATGAAAAGCATTGGATAAAGCCTGAATTATTGGAACAACCCGAACTTATGCAAGTAAAATTGACCCTACACATCCAAAATGAGCCTGTAAATGAGCCTGTAAATGAGCCTGTAAATGAGCGACAGCGGGCCATTCTGTCTACAATGAAGCAATTTCCATCTATAACAAGAGATGAATTGGCCAATAAACTTGATGTTTCACTTGCAACGCTAAAAAGAGAACTAACTTCGCTAAGAAAGAGAGGTTATATAGTTCGTAGTGGAAGTGATAAAAATGGGCAATGGTTAATTCTCAGAAATATTTGATACTTTACAGGCGGCTAATCCAAACCTTATGGTTAGCCGCCTAAATTTTATTAAGATTTGACTATTAGATACAAATCAATTACATCATTGACCTTCTTTTTGTAGAGGTGTTCAATGTCCCAAACTCCAATATGTCTTGAAAAACGAATCGGAATGGATAAGTGAATCCAACTCTTGATAATTCCTCTTTCTCTTTTCATCCATGATAACCTTCTTGTAGAAAATGCGGTTGGTCCTGTCAAGATCCATAACCCGATTTTGATATAGAGATGAAAAGAGAACACAGGCGATAATGCCAAGAATGACAAGATACCATTGGAGTAATCCCCATTTGTCAGTCCTTTGTTTGAATCTGTCCCATTTGTATAGCCACCACGATTTCAACGTAGGTGTAGGAGATGGTCTGGGGCTTGTGATAGTTTGCAAAGCATCGCCCCATATCTTCAAAATCGCATGTACTTTTTCTACAGATTCATTCTCATCAAGAATTTTCATACCGATGTAACGGATTGTCCGTTGAATCTCAAGAGAGTATTGTGGCGCCCATTCTGCTACTTGCTCAATGGTCATTAAGCCTTGCGCTTTTCGCTTTTGCAGATACACGTTGCGTTTGCACTCTCTTTTCTTTTCGTCTTTTTGCAAGTATTTTTCTATCTCTTCAACATACAGTTCAATGAAGATAGTTCCCAGGCGTTTGAGGACCTTATCCGATAGTATCTCTGTAGAATCAGACATAGCATTAAAGTAACTATCCATTTCTTCGTGAACTGCACTTTTTATTTCGTCATACGGAATGAAAGCTGCTGAGGTACTTGCAACAGGCGTTATTGGTGCGACCTCCTCTTTCGCTGCCAACTTCGCCAATAGATTTTCGATATTACCAAGTCTCTGTTCTGTTGCGGCATTATTGCTTTTGATGACAGACAAGTCATCAAGTATATCCTCTAATTGTTCGTTTGATTTAGCCATATTGTTGATGTTTATAAGTTTGATTAGCGCCTGCCTCTTCCGAAGCTGCGACTTCTACTGCTATATTTTTTCTTGTATTTGTCATCGTCTCCCCAACCAAGTTTGGAAGATGAACTTCCACCACCTGCAGATATGGCAGGTTGATATGGAGGAAAGAGAATGGCTCCAAGGGAAGTGAGTCCTACTTGAATCGCTCCTTTGCCTATATCAGAAACGTCATCTGCAACTTGGTACAATTCATCAAAGAAGTCTTGTCCAAAAGTCTGTTCGTTGCCAGACATCTGCGGAGCATCATACATTCTTGCTTGGGCTTGCCAAGGAAAACGCAAATCGAAATCGGGAAATACTCTATCTATATCTCTTACCTCATAGGCATTATGTGAATCGTACCATTCTTGCCGAGCATCGTCATACATATCTCTTGCCTGTTCATGTACGATAGCTATAGGGTTGCCAAGTTTCTTGCAAATACATGCAAGAGTGAGTGATGAATCCAATTGCTTGCCACTATAAGAGATGTCATGTTTCATCTTGCTGCTGATATTTTCCTTGGCAAGAGTGAAAGATATTCCTTCTATACCGTTTGTCTTAGTATTATATCGGAAGCGCAAACGGATTCCAGCTTTTGACAATTCATTCTCAAATTCTTTCCAACTTCGAGAGACTTGCAACGATTCGCTTACTCGATGCAACATCTGATAACGAATGGTATCCATTGAGCGAAGTCTTCTTTCTTTGATAGCCTCTTTTCCTCTTGCGATATATAAGCCATATTGCTCAGTCAATTCCTTACACACTTTTATGTTCTTGTCTTTTTCATGCGAGTCTTTAGTGCATTTGCCTTTAAAGTTTACTCGATTTACCATGATATGAACATGTGGGTGTTCTTTGTCGAAATGACGGAATGCGACAAATTGATTGTCGTCATATCCCATGCACTTCAAGTAATCGTTGACTATTTGCCCTAACAGATTGTCATTGATGTGTAGTGCATCATGGGGTGAAAACGACAAGATAAAGTGCCCTACAGGTTTCTTGGTTCGAGCACTCAGACCTGCCTGCATCACAAAACTATCTGTTATGGTTTGGTTATTCGTAAGATTGACTCCGTCGCTTGAAGCAACCAGTGTCGCATTTTTGCGTGGGTCGTTGATGTAGTTGATGAGCCCTCCGAATGATGCTCCATGAAGAATTTTACCATACATACGTTGTAGTGTTTTGTAGTTTAACTTTGATTTTCTGATTCGTCATTGTCTTCTTTCTCTTTGATTTTGAGACGAGCTTGATGGAGAATAGCATTGACTCCATCAAGGGCTTCGTTGGCTTTGTCTGCAATGGTCATAAGTCCTGTTTGGTGAGCAAGTTTGACTAAGGTGTTGATGTTCGTTCCAAGATTATTCAAGTCTCTTATCTCTTTCATCAACTCCTTCGAAACCGGTTGGCGCACGATGGCATGAAGTGCGCCTTCACGAATGTAGGTACTTATGGGCATCTCTCCAGCCTTGCGTTTGATACGGACAAACTGTTTTGGTGTGAAACGAACTGGTATGGGCTTGCCATACTTTTCCTCTTCAGGGAGAGGCTTGCGTCCTCCTGGATTGTTGATAACATGTTTTGCCATTATATCTCTTATTCTTTTTGATTCCAGTTCTTGAGGGGACAAGTTTCTCAATAGGTATTGACCTTTGCCATATGCTTGATAGGCAAAGGCAACAGCTCAATCGGATATACCGATTGCTACTGTTTTCGTATATCGAAAACACAAACTTGCTCCCGAAAGAACTTCCCTAAATGATTACACTTGTTTTTGACTATTGTAGAAACCTAATTTACCACTTGAAACCACAACTCAGAACCTGCCCTTGACTATTCATCCTTTTACAAAGGAACTCGTTCAAGTCTTTAGCTTCTCCATATTCCTCAGAAGCATCTATCACATTGCCCTTGCACAAAATCCTGATTTGTTCTGTGGCATCGTGTCCAGCTTTATCGTTGTCCAAATGACAATAGACGGAGTCATATCTGTTCAAGTAGTCTATTGACTTGGGAACATTGATAACTGAATTAAGGACAATGGCATCGCAGTCTCCATGTAAAACCACATAGGATAAGAAGTCGATGAATCCTTCAAACACATGGCAATCTTTATAGCTTTTGGATATGACCGAAATGTCTTTTGGTGAGATGCACCCCTTGAAGTAAGCATTGCGAATCTCGTAACCTCCAGAGCGGTTAGGAAAACCTACGGCAAAGTAATTCTTGTCGTGGTTTCGGTAATGTACCTCCTTGCAATATTGGCTTGCCACTTGCTGAGCAATACCACGTTTTCCGAGGTATCTCAACAGGGCAGAATTATCCAAACTCTTTACTTCGACATTGCTAAAAGCTTCAGAGCATTCCCTTGTCGTTTTGGGAGTTGAGGAAATCGAAGTCCTAATGCCGCTAAGATGATGAAGATAATCCTGAAAGTTATTTGGATGGTACAGTAAATTGACCAAAGTAGCAAGTCCACCACCTTTACCCCATCCGAAATCGAACCAAACATTTTTATTGATGTCCACCTTGAATGATGCTGTTTTTTCATCATGCAATGGAGACAAATACCACCAGTTTGCCCCTTTCTTTGCAGTAGGCTGATAATGGTGACTTGCAAGAAAGTCAATTATCTGTATATGCTTATTATCGAATGTATTCATCGTTAATTTGTTGTTGAGTTGTTGAATTGTTGAGTTAGGATGATGAAAAGAGAAAATCGTTGAGCTATTGTTGACCATATTGTTGAGCCGTAAATGCTTATGCCACAATGTATATATTCTTCTTTTCATCATTTCAACAAATCAACAGGGATTATATGTTTAATGTCTCTATGAACTCTTTAGTGACGGTATAGTAACGTCCCACCCGATTCACAGCACCAAATTTTGTTGGCTTCGAGTAGTCGTATTGGTATGTCGTATATGAGAGTGCGTTTGGCGCAGGCTTCAATCGCCACAACTCCTTTACAACTTTGCGAATATGCCATAGTTCGACCTTCACACCATTAATGGAAAGTAATGGAAGCAGGTCTTGTGGAATAAAACAAACTTTATCCACTTTCTGACATTCCATAATGTTTCGCAATAACTCTACGAGATCTATCTCCGTATGATTGCGATTGCATTGCATGATGCGTTCCAAAGCATCCGTATGAATAAGCGTAGGATTAAACCACATACGACTCTCTTTAGTGCTATATAGCACCCGATGTTGCAAGTAATACAAGAAAGCTGGAATTTGCGCTTTCAACTTCTGCAAGAAGTTCGTGTCATCGCTTTCCAACGGCATTATCTTGCGCACCCAATAACGTGTCTCTCCGGTATCAATGATAACTGGGAAAAGCTCATTATTGGAGCACAAAACGAACTTGGCGAAGAAATTCACTTCTTGTCTGTCCTTACCTTTGGCTTCAACCTTGTATGTCTGTGCTGTGCTCAAATTCTTTAGGCGTTCTGAGTCTTCTCGTCGGCATAGCAGCACCTCGTCAACAACAATAAGTAACTTACCTGCCCAATCTGCATTAAATTGGCTTCGGAAGTCCTCATTGGTATTGAAAGTTACATTGTCTTCAAACATCGCCTTGAGAAAATTCAAGAAAGTAGTCTTGCCTGTATTGCGCTCTTCTGATACCAATAGTAATATTGGTAGCTTCTGCGTAGGTTTGGCATAGAGCAACTGCATATAATCCATCCCCAATTCATACTGTTCACCAAAGATATGGTGTATCAGTTTCATAATGTCTGGAAACTCTCCTTCTGATGGTATGTGGTCAATGGGCTCATACAAATTGTAGAAACCACCAATCTCTTTATGATAATCGGTATGGCTGGGAACAGTACAGAAACCGTCATATTTCCGAATAGGTGGCGTATTGTTCTTACCATAATCCTGTCGGATAGTGCCAAAACTCCATGGGATGCGACGCAATGTGCAAGTACCATTAGCTAATGGTTGTTGGGCAATCTTGTACAGACAAGTACCCACTCTGATATACTCTTCCTTATTTCCTTCCATAACGCTTGTTGTTTATAAAAGCCATGGCTTCGTTCTCCAAATCTGTTTCCGATTTTCTATAAGTACCGCTTTTCAGCCATTCTTCTATTTCTGCCTTGTTAAAAATGATATTCTTTCCTTTCTTGTGAAATGGTATTTTTCTTGCACTCGTCCAACCATAAATGGTCTGTTCTGCTGGGTGAGTAGGCAAAAACTCTATGAGATCAGCTACATTGAACCATTGCTGTTCTTCACTCTTCTTTGGTGGTATCAGTTTGTCCACCTTATCACCCAACTCATTAAGTTTGGCATACATGACAGCCAACATCTGAGGCATGTCATTAAACGTGATGTTTTCTTGTTGCATATTTATCAATATTTGTTTCTGTGTGCAAAGGTACATCTACGTTTGTGTGGCAATACGTGGGGCTTTGTGGGGATATAAAAATGACAGATGCGCTATTCGCTTGATAATAAGTGAATAACGCATCTGCTAATAGTTAAACAATGTAAGTTTTGTGGAAAAGCGTGGAATGGTGGGGATATCCACACTTAGTAACTCCTTTTTATGGATTCATCTATTATTTCTTTGTATTCTTTGTTCTTTTCCGAAACTCCAACACTAAGGAAATCTTTATGATGCTTATCGTAATATTCCACAGAAATATCGCATAGTTCCAACATACTTTCAATCCAATGTTTTGGGGAATCTGACAAAGCTATGGTGTGTGAAACAGCAAACAACATATAGCAAATACGTTGTTTTTGTCGAGGTAGTGGATGAACTTTAGCTTTATCTAATTTGAGATTCAAAAAATTGATGAAGTCGCTTGCTGGCATGTGCTTGAATTGCTTGCCATTACAGGTCTGATAAACCCCAACACAAACGCCAAGGTTGACAATATCCCTCAACTGAGCTATTTCTTTCAGTATTAAAGATTTATCAATCATGTCTATACCTCCTTCTCCAAGTGTTCTCCATTTTTTAGGATGACATCTACCAACTTTGATATTTTACGAATCAGCAACTCCATAAATTGCATCTCAAAATAATGCACCTGTCCACACTTCAATTGTTCCTGCCGATATATGCTATATAGTTTTTCTCCTTGCTTATGTGCTTCGTCGTATGCCAACTTTATATTGTCGCACTGTGCATCCAATGTTTTGAAGTTCTCTGAATTGAAATCCATCATATCAAGTCTGTTGCTTTCAATTTGATACTCTCTCCACAGATTCGTTGCTTTATCTTTGGCTGCATCCCATCTCTCTTTATATTCTTTCAAGTGAGACTGCTCCATATTTATGAAGTCCGATGCGTTCCAAGCACTCAAATCAAGAGAGACAAACTTATCCACCTCCTTCTTTAAGCCTATAGCGCTTTCATAGAGGGATTTTCCGTCTTGACGTGCCAAATTCTCAACATCATCAATGATGCCGTTGGTGTTCTGATAATCGTGATAAAATTGTGCTATCACACAAGCATCAGCAAATGTAATGTCTGATACATTTGTCCGTGATGCTATGATATGGTTTACTCTTTGTAAACGCTTGAATATTTCTTCAATTATGTTTGCCATATATAATACAGGTGAATATGTTACTTGATAGCAGCCAAATCTATCTTGATGGCATCGGCTGCATTCTCTTTCTTTTCATCTACCACTTTTGTGTATCTCTGCGTTGTACGAACATTGGTATGTCCCAACATCTTACTTACCGTGAAAATGTCTGTGCCATTGCTCAACTGGAGCGTAGCATAAGTATGGCGGAAGCAATGGAAAGTGATATGCTTAGTGATTCCTGATGCCTCAATCCATTTTGCCAAAGGTTTGGAAATCCAGGATGGGGCAGGAAGCCCTTCAAATACTAATTGGTCTGGATGTCCGGGTTCTCCACATAGATCATACGCTTGCTCAGAAATAGGCATGTACTCAACGCCCTTTGTCTTCTTTTGGTCGAAGTTTATGCGATAGTGAGTACCTTCCTTTGTCAACTCTTTCCATGTCATTTTCATAATGTCACAATGTCGAAGACCTGTCAAAGCAGAGAAAAGGGCTGCACGTTTGATAGTGGGATTGTCGCATGGTGTACAAACCAATCGGTTAAGTTCCTCTAAGGTAAGATGCTCCCTTCTTGCCTCTTTCTCTTTTATACCTTTTATCTTAGCTGCAATATCAGATACAAAATATCCATCAACAAACGCTTGCTTTAATCCTGCCTTGAATATTGCAAAATAAGTGGAAGCCGTATTTTGTGAGATTGTCCCTTTCTTGTTGCCCCCTTGTGGAGCATCCAACAGGAACAACCTAAAATCCTCAACCAACTTTGTGTCTATGTTGGCAAAAATCATGGGCTGATTGTCGGTAAAGATGTGCATCAGTGCGTATACACGATTCCAATTTACGATAATAGAGTCTGAACTATTCCTGTGCCGAATATCTATTATGCTCTTGAAATAGGTAATAAAATCACATTGCGATTTCTCTTTCTGTTCCAATAAAGAGGCTTCTGATTCAGAGTAAAGTCCTATGGTATCATATTCCTTTTGTCTAATAGCTCTGACCTTGTCTGCATAGATGCATGATTCTTGGTCAAGCTCCGACTTGCAGAGGATAACACCATTGACATCACGTTTCGGCTTATATGTTACACTTCCGTCAGAAGCTGTTCTTGCAGTTCTGCTTTTGTCCCATATCGGAGTGGTTATAGTACGGTTGACATACTCGCGCACTCGCTGTGGCTTGCCACCGTTTTTGGATATAACTGGATATGACTCTATGTAAAGATACCATTCCTTACGAAACTCTGCCTTGCGAAGTTTCACGGAAACACGGGTGTGGGATAGAGATTTCTTCATAGGGATGTTTATTTATAGAGATTGTCTATTTCCTTTTTGGGCACATAAACGAAATTGCCGATTTGCCGAGTAGGAATTGAAAACTTTCTGATTTGAAGATAGAGTGTACTGTCATTCATGTGATATTTCTCACACGCTTGCTGTATCGTGTAGCAATCCTTTGGTTCCAAACTATACAGTTTTGGAATGGGCTTGGACTGCTTTTTAAGAAGACTCTTCCTTAGAGGGTACATTTCCATAAGCGTTTCTTTGCTTACTCGTGTTTGGCGTTGACCTGCATTCACACTTGGAATAACACCCTTTCGGATTTGGCGATAAAGGGTTTCCTTACTGATGCCAAACAAGGAATAGGCTTCGGGAACTGTTATGTACTCCTGGTCATTGGGAATAGCTTTGGCTATAGCATCCAAACGTTCATTTCTTTTCTCTTCATCTTTCCTGCGCTTAAATGCAACTTTAGAACATCTTGGTGAGCAATACCAAGACGTGATGGTCTTTGCGACGAATGGCTCACCGCAAATCTTGCATTTCCTTGTTATCTCAAACTTTGCTACACCCATACAGTTTTATTATTACCTATGTTTGTTAAGTGTCACATTATCTACCAATAAGTGTTGGTACAAATATGGTGCAAAAATAAAGCAAATATCCGAAAAGGACGAAAGAAATACAAAGTTTAACTAAAAAGAAAATCCGCATAACTCATTGAGCTATGCGGATTTATCTATCTATACCTTTCGGCAGTTATCTATACTTACTTGACTTCCTCAAAATCGGCATCCTGGACATTGTCGTTCTGACCACCTGCCTGCTGACCACCCTGAGCACCATTGAAGCCGGCATCAGCACCTGGCTGAGCACCCTGAGCTCCCTGATACATCTGAGCAGAAGCAGCCTGCATAACCTGGTTGAGGTTGTTGATAGCAGTATCGATAGCGGCAACGTCGCCAGCCTTATGAGCATCCTTGAGCTGCTGGAGAGCAGACTCGATACCAGGCTTCTGGTCTGCAGGAATCTTGTCACCATTGTCCTTCAAGAAGTTCTCGGTGGTGAAGATCATAGAGTCAGCCTGATTCATCTTATCTACACGCTCACGCTCAGCCTTATCAGCAGCAGCATTCTGCTCTGCCTCAGCCTTCATACGCTTGATTTCATCCTCGCTCAAGCCGCTTGAAGCCTCGATACGGATAGCCTGCTCCTTACCTGTAGCCTTATCCTTAGCGCTAACATTCAAGATACCGTTAGCATCGATATCGAATGTAACCTCAATCTGTGGAACACCACGACGAGCTGGAGCAATACCCTCAAGATTGAACTGACCGATAGACTTATTCTGTGCAGCCATTGGACGCTCACCCTGAAGAACATGAATTGTTACAGCAGTCTGATTGTCGACAGCGGTAGAGAATGTCTCGCTCTTCTTGCAAGGAATTGTAGTGTTAGCCTCAATAAGCTTTGTCATTACACCACCCATAGTCTCGATACCGAGGGTAAGAGGAGTAACATCGAGAAGAACGATATCGCTCTTATCACCTGTAAGCACAGCACCCTGGATAGCAGCACCAACAGCAACAACCTCATCTGGGTTTACACCCTTTGAAGGCTCTTTGCCGAAGTAGTTCTTAACCAAAGTCTGAACAGCAGGGATACGGCTTGAACCACCTACAAGGATAACCTCATCGATATCTGATGTCTGAAGCTTAGCATCACGCATAGCGTTCTGGCAAGGTACGAGACAAGCCTGGATAAGGTTGTGTGCCAACTGCTCGAACTGTGAACGAGTCAATGTCTTAACCAAGTGCTTAGGCATACCACCCTCTGCGCTGATGTAAGGCAAGTTGATTTCTGTAGAAGTTGTAGATGACAACTCTATCTTAGCCTTCTCAGCAGCTTCCTTCAAGCGCTGCATAGCCATTGGATCCTTTGTAAGGTCAATACCCTCATCAGCCTTGAAGCCCTGAACGAGCCAATCGATGATTACCTGGTCGAAGTCATCACCACCAAGGTGAGTATCACCATTAGTAGAAAGAACCTCAAATACACCGCTACCGAACTCAAGGATAGAGATATCGAAAGTACCACCACCAAGGTCGAATACGGCAATCTTCATATCCTTGTCAGCCTTGTCTACACCATAAGCAAGAGCTGCAGCAGTTGGCTCGTTAACGATACGCTTTACATCAAGACCTGCAATCTGGCCAGCCTCCTTAGTAGCCTGACGCTGTGAGTCTGAGAAGTAAGCAGGAACGGTGATGACAGCCTCAGTAACTTCCTGTCCGAGATAGTCTTCAGCAGTCTTCTTCATCTTCTGAAGAATCATAGCAGAAATCTCCTGTGGAGTATACTTACGACCTTCGATATCTACACGTGGGAAACCACCCTCGTTAGTTACAGTATAAGGTACGCGAGTAACTTCCTTAGCGCACTGCTCGTATGTCTCACCCATGAAACGCTTGATAGAATAAACGGTGTTCTTTGGGTTTGTGATAGCCTGACGCTTTGCAGGGTCACCAACTTTACGTTCACCATCCTTTACGAAGCCTACAACAGAAGGTGTTGTACGCTTACCTTCGCTATTTGCGATTACTACTGGTTCGTTGCCTTCGAATACAGCAACGCAACTGTTTGTAGTTCCTAAGTCGATTCCAATAATCTTTCCCATAGTTATATTTATTTTTTTGTTATTATACATATTATTATATACATGCACCACACATGTACACCGATATATTTGCAAACCATGTGCCAAAGGAATATGACTATGAGAGATGCGACAGCAATATGACAATTTGACAGAAAAAGGCTGCACACCATAGTCTTTGCGACTAATAGCATGCAGCCTTGTCAGATATTGGTTGATAAATTGTTTTATTCTTCCTTCTTATCAGCAATAGCTTGCTTGATAAGTCCTTCGAGCTCTTCACACAATTCAGGATTATCTCTAAGCATAGCCTTTGTGGCATCCCTACCCTGTGCCAACTTTGTTCCATTGTAGCTAAACCATGAGCCTGACTTCTGGATTATTCCGTAGTCAACACCAAGGTCGAGGATTTCACCTATCTTAGATATACCCTCGCCAAACATGATTTCAAACTCCGCCTTACGGAAAGGAGGAGCAACCTTGTTCTTGATTACCTTCACACGTACTTGGTTACCGATTATCTGGTCACCATCCTTGATAGCTGTAACCTTGCGGATATCCAAACGAACACTTGAATAGAACTTCAAAGCATTACCACCAGTGGTAGTCTCTGGATTACCAAACATCACACCAATCTTCTCGCGCAACTGGTTGATGAAGATACAAGTGGTGTTGGTCTTAGATATCGTAGAAGTAAGCTTACGCAAAGCCTGACTCATGAGTCGTGCCTGAAGACCTACTGCCGAGTCGCCCATATCGCCTTCAATCTCCTTCTTAGGAGTAAGCGCAGCCACAGAGTCGATAACGATGATATCGATAGCGCTTGAGCGTATCAGCTGATCTGCAATCTCCAAAGCCTGCTCACCATTATCTGGCTGAGATATCCACAGATTGTCGACATCTACACCAAGCTTGGCAGCATAGAAACGGTCGAAAGCATGCTCAGCATCGATGAATGCTGCAATACCGCCATTTTTCTGAGCCTCAGCAATAGCATGGATAGCAAGAGTTGTCTTACCCGACGACTCAGGACCATAAATCTCGATGATACGTCCTTTTGGATAGCCGCCTACGCCAAGAGCAACATCAAGACCGATGCTACCAGTAGGGATAACCTCTACATTTTCAATCTGCTCATCACCCATACGCATGATAGAGCCTTTACCGAAATCTTTTTCTATCTTAGACATGGCTGCTTGCAGGGCTTTCAGCTTACCCTCTTGCATAGCCTTCTGTGCGTCTTCGTTTTCTTTAGCCATAAATATTACTTTATGAGTTTATTGGGGTTAAGAAACTAATGGAGTATTACAGTTCCAAGTCGCCATCAAACTGCTCGTGCCAAGGCAATCCCTGCTTGTTGAGCTCTTCCATGAATGGATCTGGATCAAACTCCTCAACATTATGTACACCTGGTTTTCTCCAAAGACCCTTGCAGAACATCATAGCGCCAATCATAGCTGGCACACCTGTGGTATAAGAAACACCCTGCATACCAGTCTCGTTGTAAGCATCCTGGTGCTTGCAGTTGTTATATACATAATATGTATGCTCCTTACCATCCTTCAAACCACGAATGCGGCAACCGATACTTGTCTCACCCTCATAGTTCTCACCAAGATCCTGTGGGTTAGGCAACACAGCCTTCAAGAACTGCAATGGCACAATCTTAACCTTAGCTGTACCTGTTCCATCAGCCAATGGAGCCTCATATTCAATTTCGTCGATACGGCTCATGCCGAGGTTCTCGATGCAGTCGAGATATGTGAGATACTGCTGACCGAATGTCATCCAGAAGCGTGCACGCTTGATAGTTGGATAGTTGATAACCAACGATTCAATCTCCTCATGGTGCAAGAGGTAAGATTCGCGAGGACCGATGTTAGGATAAGTCAATGGCTTATGAATCTCCATTGGCTCAGTCTCGATATACTTACCATTCTCATAGTAAAGACCCTTCTGAGTAATCTCGCGGATATTGATTTCAGGGTTGAAGTTTGTAGCGAAAGCCTTGTGGTGGTTACCAGCATTGCAGTCTACAATATCGAGATACTGAATCTCATCGAAATGATGCTTAGCAGCATAAGCTGTGAAGATACTTGTTACACCTGGGTCGAAACCACAACCAAGGATAGCAGTAAGACCAGCCTGCTCAAAGCGCTCACGATAAGCCCACTGCCAAGAATACTCAAAGTGAGCCTCATCCTTTGGCTCATAGTTAGCGGTATCCATATAGTTGCATCCGCAAGCCAAACAAGCATCCATGATTGTAAGGTCCTGATAAGGCAATGCGAGGTTGATAACGAGTTCAGGCTTATAGTCGTTGAACAATGCCTTCAACTGCTCTACATCGTCAGCATCTACCTGTGCAGTCTTGATGTCAGCCTTATATCCCTTTGCCTTAATGGCAGCTACCAAGTCGTCACATTTCTGCTTACGACGGCTTGCAATCATAAACTCTGTAAAAACGTCAGAGTTCTGAACAATCTTAAATGCCGCAACGGTAGCTACACCTCCGGCACCAATCATAAGTACTTTGCTCATTTACTATTATTTTTTAATGTTTAATATTCTATATTGAAAGTTTATTTTATCTCATCAGCTCTGATACCCAAAGCGCTAAGAAGAGAATATCCGAGTATCTCCTGACGGAAGTTGCCACCCATCATAGGTTGCATAGCGAAGAGAGTGACGCGTTTCTGCTCATCATCCACATTCTTCAGCACATGGCGCAATTCGTCATATAGCTCAGGAGTATCAGCATTTGGTATTACCATAATGCGCTTAACAGGTTCCTGAGCCAACACAGCCTGAAGCAGTTCTACCATAAACTGATTCTTTGTCACCATATCTTCAACAGGAAGAGATGTAACAAGGAATTCTCCAAGTTGTTCATCTTTGAAAGCCTGGGCATTCAGTTCTGTTTCATAGTCAGATGGTTTGAAGTTGTCCATCTTCTTAGAGTCGCGATTGTGCACTAATACCAACTGCGTTTCATGTTCACCAGGTCTTAGTCCGCCATCAAGTGCCACGCATACTGCCCATTGGCTGATATCAGCAGCATGAATACGTCTACCCAGCATACGCTCAAAGTTAACCGTGAGGTCGAAAGCCACATGGTCTACATAGTCAGCATCAGCGATAATAACATTCTCGCTCCATTTTACTGTTGTTGTATCTTGAAGATTCATACTGCAAAGATAGTGCAAACGAGTGGAATAACAAAAGAAATACGAAGTTTTCTTATTTATTCCCTCTTACTATCATTATCAAAACCTATTGTAAAAAAATCAAATCTTTAGGCGTAGGATTAAATTATAATACGTAACTTTGCCATCACAACAATAATACAAGTTACTAATTTAATAAAATCAATATGAAAAGTATTTTGGAAGGCCGTCCTGCTCTCGCTGCTGAGGTTGAGAAGACAGCCGAAGTAGCAGGCTATCTGTGGCAAAACGGATGGGCTGAGCGTAATGGTGGAAACATCACAGTAAACATTACCGACCTTATCGACGACGAAGTTAGAGCGATGCCAGCCATCAGCGAAGTTAAGCAGATTGGCGTTACCCTTCCTTATCTCAAGGGTTGCTATTTCTATTGCAAGGGAACCGGCAAGCGTATGCGCGACCTTGCTCGCAAGCCTATGGAGAATGGTTCAGTAATCCGCATCCTTGACGACTGCGCAAGCTATGTTATCATTGCCGACAACGTTGTTAATCCTACCAGCGAATTGCCAAGCCACCTTACTGTTCACAACCGCATGATTGAGAGTGGTTCTGCTTACAAGGCAACCGTCCACACCCACCCTATCGAGCTCATCGCTATGAGCCACAACAAGAAGTTCATGGGTAAAGACGTGCTTACAAACATTCTTTGGAGCATGATTCCTGAAACAAAGGCTTTCTGCCCATTAGGTCTCGGCATCGTGCCTTACGAGTTGCCAGGAAGCGTTAAGCTTGCTGATGCCACACTCGCAGAGCTTGAGAACTATGATGTAGTGATGTGGGAGAAGCACGGAGTCTTTGCTAAGGGTCTTGATGCTATGGATGCTTTCGACCAGATTGATGTTCTCTCTAAGAGTGCTAAGATATACATCGATGCTAAGTGCATGGGCTTTGAGCCTGACGGAATGTCACAAGAGCAGATGCACGAAATGACAGTAGCATTCAACTTGCCAAGATAATTAACAGAATAAATATATAGTTAAAGGCGTACAACTGAAATCCGAAAGGAAATCCGTTGCACGCCTTTTTTCATATCAATTATTCTAATCTAACCAAAATTCTAAATCATCTGTGGCAAGAATGTTGAGAACACAAGAATAGCAATACCCAATATCAATACTGCTATAGTCTTCTTATTGCATCCTGCCCACTCCTTAAGGATAATGCCCCAAACATTAGAGAATGTAACGTTGAGCGCCATAAGGATACAGAACGAAAGTGTCATCAGAGTTGGAGCCTCGGTGAGGAATCCTTTGCCCAACGACAAGCCAAAGAACTGGCTATACCACAATGCGCCTGCAAGCAAACAGAACATAAGGTTATTACCCCAAACGGCTTTCTTCTTATAATCGCCCCAAGTATGGTTCACTTGATTCTGATAAAAACAGTATAGAGCATTTGTAATGAATCCACCAAAGGTAACGAGCATTGTTGCTGGCAGAGTTTTAAACATGGCAGGAGTATCAGCACCGAAGTTGATATCCTTACCAAACTCCAAACCTACGTTGAAGCATCCACTCATCAAACCTGCCAAGATGGCGATAGCCAATCCCTTAGGAAAGTTGAAATCGCTAACTGCCGACTTCATGTCTTCGTCCGACAATGATGCCACCTTCAAAGAGCCTGCATAACCGATAACGCCGATACCAAGAAGAGTTACGATAACTCCTATTACAACAGAAGCTGTAAGAGCATCCAAAGCATTAAGTTCAGGAAAGAACAAGTCGAGCAGCAAAGGTCCCATGATGGTACCAAGTCCGGCACATGTTCCAAGAGCGATAGACTGTCCGAGAGCCACACCAAGGTAGCGCATAGAGAGTCCGAAAGTCAATCCACCTACACCCCAGAGAATTCCGAAGAATATAGTCATCCAGACATTAAATCCTGGAGCAACAGTAAAGAGTTCAAATAGGTTATGTCCCGCAGGTACAGCGAGTAGAGCGCCAAGCAATGGAAGTACCAACCAAGCAAAAACTCCCTGTACTATCCAATAGCTTTCCCAGCTCCAGTCCTTAACCTTATTGATAGGAACATAGCTGCTGGATTGGCAAAATGCTCCAGCAGCTATTATAAGTAGTCCGATAATAATCTCCATTGTTTATCGCTTAGAAGTTACGTCAGCAACATACTGATCGATATCTGCGATGAATTCCTGACCAACAGGAACATTGTTGCGAACGCAGAACTCGTCATATACAGCCTGCCATGGCATAGCCTTCTGCTCCTCGATAAGAGCGAGTACCTTGTAGCCTTCGCCAGCAAGTTCGAGCTTAGAGATAGTCTCCTTTGGTTCGAGAAGAGCACGAAGCATGCACTTCTGGGCAGCACGAGAACCAATAACGTAAGCACCGATACGGTTGATAGAGCCATCGAAGAAGTCAAGACCATAGTGTACGCGGTCGAGAGCATTTGCACGAACAATCTCGAAGAACAACTCCTGTGTTGGGTCGTCCATGATTGTTACGTGGTCTGAGTCCCAACGTACAGGACGAGAAACGTGGAGCATCAACTCTTTGAGGAATGGGAGCACAGCTGAAACCTTATCAGCAGGCGACTCTGTTGGATGATAGTGACCAGTATCGATAGTCAAAATCTTATCGTTCTGAGCAGCATAAGCAGTATAGAAGTCGTGAGAACCTACAGTAAACGACTCAAGACCGATACCGAATACCTTACCCTCGATACAATCCTTCATCATAGGCTGCTTCTTCTCGAAGATTTCGTCGAGCGACTTCTTCAAAGTGTTGCGATACAAAGCGTGGTTTACAGAAACGTCCTTGCAACCATCGTGTACCCAAAGGTTCATGATACATGGATCATTCTGAGCCTCACCCATAGCATTAGCGATATCACGGCAACGCTTTGTGTGCTCAACCCAGAACTGACGGATGCCCTCATCAGGGTTAGCCAATGAAAGGCTACCAGACTTTGGATGAGAGAAGCTTGAAGAGTTGAAGTCGAGCTTAGTGTTGTTCTCCTTAGCCCAATCAATCCATGACTGGAAATATTCTACAGTCACCTCGTCGCGGTCTACAACCTTGCCCTTGAAGTCGCCATAAATCTCGTGAAGATTCAAGCGGTGGTTACCAGGGATAAGGCTCTTAGCCTTGAGGATATCCTGACGAAGTTCGTCGATATTGCGAGCAGCACCTGGGAAGTCACCTGTCGACTGAATACCACCCGACAAAGCACCAGCCTGTACCTCGAATCCCTTTACGTCGTCTGCTTGCCAGCAATGCAAAGAAAGATGGAAGTCCTGCAACTGCTTCAATACTTTTTCTGTGTCGATACCGATTTCGGCATAACGTTCCTTGGCTACTTCATAAGCCTTTGTTACCAATTCTGTTTTCATGTTAGTTTTTATAGTTTACGTTTTTATTTTGTTATTACTTTGTTATTTCAAGATATTTCTCATAAGCGGCATCCCAAATCTCCTTGTCCTGAGGTTCGAAAGCCTTTAGCTCTATGCTATTCGCAATAATAGCTCGCATCTGCCAGATGTCGTCTACCAAGCCGGCAGCCTTAGCCTGAAGCATGATATTGCCGATAGCAGTACCCTCCTGAGGACCTGCCAACACCTTAACACCGCAAGAGTTTGCAGTAAACTGGTCGAGATATTCATTCTTCGAACCTCCACCAATGATATGCAATACATCGATATCGAAGTCAGCAAATTCCTTAAGCCATGTTATAACCTGACGATAGCGCAAAGCCAAAGAGTCGAAGATGCAACGGCATGTCTGAGCATAGCCAACAGGTTCTGGCTGATTTGTGCGACGGCAATATTCGTTGATAGCCTCAACCATAGAAGCAGGGTTTACAAACAATTCGTCGTCAGGATTGATGACACTACGGAAAGGCTCACACTTAATCATAGCAGACAAAAGTTCTGCATGACCCAAGCCTTCAGCGTCTTTCCATTCCTTACGGCAACGCTCATATATCCACATACCGCAGATATTCTTCAAGAATCGAGTAGTATTCTCTATACCACCCTCGTTGGTGAAATTGAGGTCGAAGCTACGCTCGTTGATAACAGCATTCTTTGTCTCGATACCCATAAGGCTCCATGTGCCGCTACTCAAATAAGCAAACTTCTCATTCTTAGCAGGCACAGCAGCTACCGCACTACCTGTATCATGACCAGCAACAGCAATTACAGGAATAGCTCCAAGACCTGTCATATTCTGCACCTCAGGAGTAAGAGTGCCAATCATTGTACCTGGGTTTACCATTTCGCCAAACTGGCTACGCTTCAAGCCTACACTCTCTACGAGCGAATTGTCGAGGTCGTGAGTGCGAGGGTCGAGCATCTGTGATGTAGAAGCGATGGTATATTCGCAAACAGCCTTGCCTGTGAGCATATAGCTAAGAGCATCTGGCACAAACAATATCTTATCAGCATTTTCGAGCGCAACATCCTGTGCCTGCTTCATAGCATAAAGCTGGAACAGAGAGTTGAAGTTCATAAACTGTATACCTGTAATGTCGTATACCTTCTCCTTAGGCATGCAGTTTTCGAAATACTCCTCCATCTTACCGAAGGTGTGAGGGTCGCGATAAGCAAGAGGGTTGCGCAATATGCTACCATTTTTGTCTACACATACGAAGTCAACACCCCAAGTATCAATACCGATGCTTTGGATTTCAATATTCTTCTTTGCTACGAGCTTCAATCCTTTTATAATCTCGTTATACAGAGCGTAGATATCCCAATAGAAATGTCCACCAGTCTGGATAAGGTTGTTGTCAAAGCGAGTAAGCTCTTCGAGCACCATCTTTCCATTTTCGATAGTACCTATGATAGTTCTGCCGCTTGTAGCGCCAAGGTCGACAGCAAAGAAATGTTTTGGTTGTTCCATCTTTGCGGATAGTTTAATATCGTGATTTGGTTTAGTTATTTTTGTTTAAAAGCCAGTATCGGCTTTATTGTTTGCAAAGATAGTCTATTTCATTAAGTTGTCAACATGGTTATTTGATTTTTGTTCATTAAGTTTTGAGATTGCTTTTTCTCATGCCATCAAGCATATATAATATATGTATGCGCATATATTAATATGTATAGCACATAAAGAAAGAAAAACTGGCTATAGATAGCATGTATGGAAAAAAATGTGTAAGTTTGCAGCTAAATTAACCAAATAATAAATCACACAACGAAAAAATCATGTCTACACTATCAATCGCCATTATCATGGCATTCGTCATTGGCTATCTCTTTATAGCCATTGAGAGCGTAACTAAAATCAACAAGGCTGCGATAGCCTTGCTTATGTTCGTAGTCTGCTGGACCATCTTTATGATCGATCCTGCCTCTCTTGTTCCTGCTCTCGCAAACGTCGACCATAGTCAGATGGCTAATGCTGTGAGCAAGATTATTGAGGAGCACCTTGGTGAAACAGGTACAACGCTTTTCTTCCTTATGGGTGCCATGACCATCGTTGAACTTGTCGACCAAAATGGTGGTTTCAACTTTGTCAAAGACACTCTGAAAACCAAGAGTAAACGTTCATTGCTATGGCGTATTGCCATAATGACCTTTGTTCTTAGTGCCATCCTCGACAATCTCACCACTTCTATCGTGATGATTATGATATTGCGCAAACTTGTCAAAGAGCGTAAAGATCGTGTAATATATGCTTCTCTCGTCATCATTGCAGCCAACTCTGGTGGTGCATTCTCGCCTATTGGCGACGTTACAACCATCATGCTTTGGAACAAGGGCGTTATCACAGCAGCTGGTGTTATTACCGAAGTGCTGATACCTGCTGTCATCTCTATGGTCATCCCTGCCTACGTTCTTTCATTAAGCCTTAAGGGCGAACTGGTTGTTCCGGAAACCAAGAAGGCTGCAAACGCAGATGAAGACTATCTCACAGCCTCTCAGCGTAAGCTTATCTTCTTCCTTGGTGTAGGCGGTTTGATCTTTGTTCCTATCTTCAAGACTATCACCCATCTGCCTCCTTTCGTAGGTATTTTGCTCGTTCTCGGTATTCTTTGGACCGTTACAGAGAGCATGTATCGCCACCTCGAGCACGACGACTGCGACGGAATGCAGAAGCGTGTAAGCCGTATGCTCACTCGCATCGATATGTCTACCATTCTCTTCTTCCTCGGTATCTTGATGGCTGTAGGTGCTTTGCAGACTATCGGAGCCTTGGCACAGCTTGGCGAAGGTCTCAACGTTTGGTTTGACGGCAACCACTATCTCGTTACAGGTATCATTGGTGTGCTATCAAGTATTGTCGACAATGTGCCTCTCGTAGCTGGTTGTATGGGTATGTATCCTGTACAGGCTGTAGGCGATATGGCTGTCGACGGCATCTTCTGGCAGCTCTTGGCATACTGTGCTGGTGTGGGTGGTTCTATGCTCATCATCGGTAGTGCCGCAGGTGTTGTTGTAATGGGCTTAGAGAAGATTACTTTCGGCTGGTATATGAAGCACATCTCTTGGGTTGCTTTCTTAGGATATATCGCCGGTATCGTAAGCTACTGGGCACTTAGAACATTCGTATTCTAAGTGAAGAACGAAGAATATAAGTGAAGAGTGAAGAACGAAGAGTGAAGAATCCATTAGTCTTATTGCTATTTGATTCTTCACTCTTCCTTCTTCACTCTTCGTTTTTATGCAACTATTCGCATACGCACTTTCGACTATTCGAATACCTACATGCGACTATTCGCATAAGCCGATGCGACTATTCGCATAAGCCGATGCGACTACTCGCTTATGCATACGAGTGCATGCCTGTGAGGAAGTAGTTCACACCAAAGTATGTCATGATAATACTCAAGAAAGCTAAGGTCATATATACGTGGTATGCTATTGGCTTACGGAATAATGGTAAGCTCTGAGTGTGTACCACCACGGCATATAGCATAAAGGTGATAAGCGCCCAGGTTTCTTTGCTATCCCAACTCCAATAATTTCCCCAACTAACGTTTGCCCATATGGCACCAATAAAGATGCCGAAACCCATGCAAGTGATGGCAGGATAGAGGAATATTCGGCTCAACACCTGCAAAGCTTCTGCATGCGAGCGCATAGCCAAGCCCATGATGCCACAGATGAATGTCAACGACAGCAGAGCATAGCTCATCATTATGATGCTGACATGCAGGCTCAATAGCGGACTATTCAGTACTGGCATCATCTGTCCTATAGCTGGGTCCATCTGATTGATATGGCTCACAAGCAAGAAGAAACCTGAGAGCAGGAAGCCAAACACCATCATCAGGCGTATCTTCATCTGCATAACTATGGCTATCAACATCACAAACCATGCCACCGTGAGCATACTCTCGTAGCCATTCGACATAGGAATATTGCCACTTACTATCCAGCGCAAAGCCAAGCCGAAGGTCAAGGCAGCAAACGACAAACAAAGAAGTATTGGCAAAGCCACATCGAGCACCTTTGCATGGCGCTTCTTTGTCATGCGATAGATGGTATAGAATAGGGCTATAAAGCCAAGCGTGAGGTTTACCATGAAGAGGATTGTGGCAAAAGGAAAGGCGTTGATGATGCGCTCAGCACGATATTGGGCAACTGTAGGCAACGAACTTCCTGCGCTCACGCTCTGATATTTCTTCATCTTTTCGAGATAGATATCCACATTATCCATCTTGCCAGCTCTAACATCTTCGTAGAGCAACGAGAACACATTATTTATATACATAGCATGCTGACGCTCCACAGCCATAGGCAATCTGTCTAAAGGCGCATACCATCTTGTGGTGCCAGCCTTGATGAATGGTTCGTTTCTTGTAGCCTTTACATTCTTGGTAAAGGTATATGGCAACACCTTCATCGATATTCCACGACGCAGATTAACTATTAGTTGCAGTTTGCCATCTATATCTGCCGCCTGCTGATGAAACTTATCTTGGTTACCACTATAGAATTCCTGCACATATTGCCCTATGATATAGCCTCCCATTTCGCTATTAAAGAAAGTCTTCATAGAGCAATAATCAGGCAACTGCATAGTAGATTTCAGTTCGCCACTCTTAATCTTTATGAAAGGTTCGTTTTCCCACACTTCGCCATAGAATAGCCATCCCGACAGCACTTGTTCTGCCGAGAGTCCTCTATATGAGCGTGCTCCATATATCTTCTTGCAGAAGTCGAGAGCATAGGTTTGCACAGGACAAATGCGATTGTTGTACAATATGCAAAGTTTGCCAAGCTTTTCTGCTTCTGCCTTTGGTAATACTGCCTGTTGCAGATTGTCTGATGATGCTGGCGACGACTGGGCATACGCCTTGTTGCCATTACCTATGCCTATAGTAAATAGCAAGGCTATGGCAAGCGCACCTTTCTTTATCAAGTCGCTTGAGAGCAATCTGCGGTAGCTACCCTTAGGGTCAACGAGCATCCAGACGAGGGATATAAAGAGTAGCGCATAGCCGGTATATGTGATAGGAATGCCGTAGGGGTCGGCATTTATTGCAAGCACACTACCCTTCCCGTCTTCGTCATACGACTGCTGATAAAACCTAAACGAGCTATGAGAATATATATTATTCATCGACACAAAGCCTTCGCTCTTTTCGTTGCCATCAACTATGGTAAATCGCGACGAATAGTCGGCAGCAGCATTAGTGCCATCGTGCATCTTGGTTTCAAAGCGTTGTAAGCATACCGAGAATGGCAACAGCTCTTCTTTCATTCCTTGTTCGCCATTATTGGCAATATATGAGTTCACGGTCTGCCCCATTCTCAGATGTATCATTCCTCGCTTTGCTGTTATGTGAGTAACCAATGCACCAGCCAATATCACTACAAACGACAGATGTAGAACAAGTGTTGACGCACGGCTAACCTTCCGCTTGATGATATAGAAAATGCCGAGTGCCGTCATCACAGCCCATAACAATATAAACCACCACGAACCATAGATATGCGTATGCACATAGTCTGTGCCTTGAGCTTTCTCTACGATTGTGGCTACAGCCATGCTTACGAGCACAAGGATATAGAGTATAGAGATAATCTTTTTTATCATTTCCAGATTTGTTTGCGTTTGCTATTTGCAAAGATTCTATATTAAAGATTCTATATTTGACGTTGCAAAGATAGAAGTTTATTCTGACATATAACGATGATAAGCAAAAAAACAGCCAAGTTGCTAAGAGCTTGGCTGTTTTGTTTATACCATGTATACAGATTATATAGCATTGATGAATGCAACTACTGCATCGCGCTGCTCCTTAGTAGCATTGTAGAAGTTGAGTGCTGCGTTGTAAGCATCGCTTCGCTGGTCGTAGCAATGCCACATGATAGCTTCAACTACATTGCGTGCACGACAGTCGTGCAAACGGTCGTCTCTACCTGTAAGCAAGCTTGACAATCCACGTCCCCACAATGGTGTGGTACGACACCAGCCTGTACGTATGTCATTTGCCATAAACAAGCGGTGCTGAACCAAGTCGGTGTAAGGATAGATGGTCTGCTTAGGATATTTAGGCAACATCTCGTTAGCATTCTTGCCTACACTCTCGGCATAAGCCTTGATGGCATTGTCTACCCAATAGTTGTCTTCGCCTGTTGTCCAAGATGGCTTATGGCAGGTAGCGCAATTCCATTTTGTGAAGAGCTTCTTACCCTCCTGCACCTGAGCATCGTCAAGGTTGCGGGCTGCAGGAACAGCAAGACCACGATGCCATACCATGAAGTCGTAGTAGTCTTTGTTGCTCATCTCTTCTTCACCATTATATGGAGCACCATTCAAGAGATATTCCTCAAAGATATTCTTCTTCTTTGCTGTGTTGCAGCTCAAGAGCTCGTACACTCTTTTCTTGATACCATCATCGGTACCATCAGCATAGTAAGGATGCAATACAGAAGTTTCGCTCTTGCCGCTCTTCTTGATTTCTGCTATCACCTTAGGATCTTCTGACTGATACTTAGCCCATTGAGCTGTGGTATATAGATAATGACGATCTGAGCGAGTAACGTTAGTGATATTCCAAATTGCGTTAGCACCAGGACCATCCTGCAATGAGGCACGGGTCATAGCATAAGTAAACTTCTTAACTTTCTGTTGTCCGTCAGCTAATTTATACCATGCAGTTGAAGCCCAATCGTTCTTCTCCTTATCCCACATACCAGGGTTGAGTTCTACGTATTTAGCCTCTTGCTGATATACCTTCTTCATATCTTCCTCATCAATAGCATCGAGAAGACCTGTACCATAGATACCGATGGTAGACTCAAGGCGTACCTCATAGTTGGTAGGCTTTGGATTAGTGTTGAAGGCTGACTGAGGAATTGTAACCTCAGGATATTGCAAGCTAAACTCCTCGCCATCCTTAGGGAACTTCATAGCCAGTCCACTTGGCATTGATGATACTGGTATCCAGTCGATATTCATCTGCTTCTCGTCGAGAGGAGCTGAGAATGGAGCCATAGCCTTGGTCTGTGGCATACCTGTAACTTCTGAGATATATGAATTAGCTTTATATTCGTATGTATTGCCATCGGCATCGACTGCAGAACCTGCTGTAGGGTGATATATTACGAGCAAATAGCCATTGCCAAACTTGTCGCCAAGATACTGATTCTGCACCTTGCCATGACCGTAGCCAGGGTGGCAATGTATACAACTTGTGCGCACCCATGCAGGACCAAGACCTTTACGAGGAGCATCAGCAATAGTATAGATATGCTCAAAAAAGTCTTCACCCTTATTAAAGCTGGTAGACAAACCTTGTTTTGTGGTAGCAGGGGTTTCTGCCGAATAGCTCATACCTTCGTCTGTACCAAGCTCACCACCTGGATACCACTCTGATGCAGCAAACACTTCGTTGGCTTTACCAAACTGCGAATTGCCGGTAAGCTTATCGTTTACTGGCGCATCGTCGTCAGAACAAGACACCATAGGCAACGCTATGAGTCCTGCCATCAACATTTTACTAATCCTTAGATAATTCATAATATACCGTTTTTTTAAGTTGTTTATTTTATGCATAATAGCATCTCGCCAATTTTAGGTATCGACGAGATGCACAATAAATAATATATATACTAAGCTAATAAAAATTACTCTGGGTTAACCTCGTCAAACTTCAAGTTCCAAACGGTGCTCACATACTTAACGAATGGGTAAGGCATAGCACCAATCTTGCTGATAGCGTTCTGGATAGCAGCTTCTACACGCTGACCTTCAGCTGAGGCATTAGCCTGGAAGAACTTGTGGAGGCTGTACTGAGCGTTAGAGCTTGTACCGTTTGTACCACCATACCATATATTCTCGATAGAACGAATGTTGTTCTGGAAGTCGGTAATAGAGTTGTAGCTATATGGTGACTCTACATAGCTGATGTCGCCAGCCTGGAATGGGTTAGCTATCTTTGCTGTACCTACCTCGTTAGAGATACCCCATGCTGAACCTTCTTCCAAAGAGATGAGCTGCTGGAGGGCAACCTTCAAGGTAGCGAACTTACTAACCTGAGTGTTTCCTGCATTCTTAAGGTTTGCTGCATACGAAACGCCCTTCTCGGTCTGATACTCAAGACCTGCAGCCTTGACTGCAGCAAGACGCTTAGCGTTAGGATTCTCTGACCATGCTACTTCAAGCTCGTATACGTGGTTTACCAAGTCTTCGATAACAACTTCTGCATACTTCAACTCCTCTGAACCTTTAACGTCGGTGAAGCCTTTGTATGTGTCGTAGCCCTGGAATTCAGCAACCTTACGTGGCTGACCATTGCGGAACAAGATAAACTCAAGAGCGTGGAAGCCAAGGATAGAAGCATCCTCAATTGCTTCGTCGCTAAATTTGCCTGTTGCGAAATATGAGTGAAGAAGGTTACGGTTCAATGGCCATGAGTCGATATGTGGGTCAATCTCAAAGTCTGAAGCAGCACCACCAAGGAATGCCTCGCTCTTCTCCCACAATGCACGTGCATCCTTAAATGCAACACAAGCATCATTGATATTCTGCTGTGTGAGGTTGCTTGTATTTACGCTTGTAGGGAGTGCGGTGTGAAGACGCTCTACGGCATCAGCCAAATTCTTGTATGTAGGCTGAATGGTGTTGTCAACAGCATTAGCAAAAACATTCTTCAAGTATGCTTCCTGCTCATCGTTGAGCTGAGCGGTATTTACTTTCTGGTATGCAGCACGAAGGGCATTGCAAAGTTCGTCGCAAGCATCCATAGCGCTCTGACCATAAGCTTTGTTAGTGAACTCTGTGCCATCGTCTGGATCGTCATCGCTATCACAAGAAGCAAAACCTAATGGCAAAACTAATGCAGCCATGAGCATCACGGCGCTCTTAAAATTCTTTTTCATCCTTTTTTGTGTTTATAAGTTGTGTATTTATGTTTAATCTTTCGCTAAGTACTTTCCTTTGCTTACAGGAACCATCCCTCGTAGGCAACGCCTATATTTATTGCTGGCTCGTTGTTGTACCGGCTCTTCAAGAAGCGGTGAGAATACTCTGCCTTGATAGCCACCTGCTTAACTGGGAAATAGTTGATACCTACTGCCATACGTTTAACATTGGTATAGTCGTAAGATGTATTCTTGGTCTTAGAAGCGTATGGATTATAGTGCTCATAGCGACCAAAGACATAGAGTTTCTGTTCTTCCTTGCGTAGCTTCTCTATCTGTGAGAACACGTTGTAGCCTGCTTCAATACCATAGGCAAAGGCATTCTTGCTAACGAAAGCTGAATGATGGAATGGTGAAAGACCATTCAAGCGGTTGGTGAAATACTTCAACTGCTGTGCATCGCTCAAATATCCATAGTCGGCTTGTCCGCGAACTATCCAGTTGTGGTCATTATAGGTGAAGTCGACAGCACCAATGGCTACAACTCCCTTATACTTCGACTCTGCACCATTCTTATTGTTTGGATATGAGTTGCCGATGGCATGACCATAATATCCACTCAAACCAATGCGCAATCCCTTTATGCTATAGTTATCGAGGCGAAGGGATGTACCATATTTTGTTGCTATCTCGCCTTCGGTAGGAGTACCAGGGCCTTTGTTTATCCAACCTGTGTTTGTGAAGTTGTCTGAATTGAGACCTGCAAGGAACTGCAACTCATAGCGCCAATTCTTTGTACGTCCCCAAAAACTTACACCCGTTTGATGCCATGTGCTTGGCATAATGGTATTCTCCCCCTCAGGACGATATACAGTAAAGAAGTTCAATGGCTCGTGGTGAGCATTGTTCAAACCTACAGGAACCACGATATGTCCTGCCTTGATGTTAGCCCATTTAGCGAAAGACTTCTGAATCCAGAACTGCTCGAGCTCTACTTCTCCACCTTTCTCTACTTCCTGCTCCCATTCGCCTCCTTCTTCGTCTTCTTTCTCATATGCCATACCTACTCCACCATGCTCAAACTCTATCTCAGAGCCCATCGACCAACCTTTGCCGAAGTCGTAGCTTAGGTATACAACAGCATGAGGAATATCAAAACGACCATGACTTGGGTCGTCCTTGTGTTCATCAGCCAAACTATAGCGGCTCACGTGGTCGCTATAGAAATTTCTACTATATGCCGCTTCACCATATCCTCCCACATGAAGTTGTGCCTTAGCTTCATTTGGCATCATCGTTGCCAAAGCTGCAGCTGCTGAAAGAAGTAAAACTTTTGTTTTCATTATCAAATTTTATATATTATTCCTTAAATCGGATGCAAAGTTATTTTGCTTCTACTTATGGAGCAATACCTAAAATTTGGTAAAAAAGGGTATACCATCCCCTATTGTTGGTAATACCGTTTTGAAGTTCTATCTTTATATACCAACATTATAGTATAAGTATGCGGTCATAATTATCTTTATACACCACACACATAAAAAAATGGCATTTCCCCACATCTACAGACATAGGGAAATGCCATTATAATATTATAATAAGGTAATCTGCTATTTACGAAGCATCACAGACCTTACAAAGTCAATGAAAAGCAATACAGCAAAAAGTATAATATTTGTCAATCCAAAATCTGTATTACCGGTTATAAAATCGTAAACTATAAACACCGCAAGCACTATATCAAGTCCCATACCGAGCGACATTTCGTCATAGTAATAGGCTTCTCGTCTTAATGCCTTCAATGCTACATGCCCAGCAAGCGCAATTGCCATCAGACACAGAAGTATCAAGCCTATAGTTGCAATATCTATCGACTTAAGTATCACTTCTGATATACCATACCCAGCCCATACCACTATAGATAGTGCCTCAGCCACACAGAGCAGCACCTCTACTGATGCAATCTGTCGCTGCTGTCGTTTAGCTTTTGCCCACAACACCATATCCGACAAACATGCCATAAAAGCTATAGCGGGTAGTATACTTTCACAAAGCCCTTTATTTGGAATAAAGAAAAAATAGCTCCATGAAAGAATCACCACTATGCCATCAAGCAACAATGTAGGACTATCTTTGCAAGGTCTTTCTATATCCAACAACCTGGGACCTACCCACATCGCTATAACAAGAAAGACTGCTATCAGCAAGCTAAAGACCACTGATATACCACTTATATAAAGCCACATACTTATACCGCCCCCAATACCTTGGAATAGCATAAAACTCTTATATCCAAATTTATTATTCATAAGCAAATAAAATGTCTATTATTACCATTAATAAATACCAAGAAATTCTCTATCTCTCTCAACATATTGAACTATTAAGAGTTATTGTCGCAACTGGCGGAACATTTTCTCGTTTGAACAAGAAATAAAACCAACACTCATCACGATACTGGAATTAAAGATAATTTGTTTCATAAGTAAGGTATTAAATGATTAAACTTAATTTTTTGAATTTAACATTGCAAATGTAAGAAAACTATCTTAATTGTCCAATTAGATGAGTTGACAGATAATTGACAAATGCATAATGATGTTGACAGATAATTGCCAACATCATTATAAGCTGCTAATTTACAACGATTTAATAAATTCATCAAATTCTTTAGCCGTACCGCCTTTTCCAAAAAACTTATCATACAGTCTACTGCGAGCTTTAGAAACAGCACTTACCGTACAACCTAACAATATAGCCATAGACGAAGGTGGCAACTCCATCTTTATAAGCATACAAACATGATATTCATGCTCGCTCATAAAGTGGTAAGATTGCAAATGTCTCTTAAAATCGCAATACTCCTCATTCAGTTTTAAATGCAAGTCTTCCCAATCTTTATCAGACAACACCTTTTGATTTTCTACATAATCAAGTATCCTGCGATAAATGTCTGAAGACATAAGTCTGTTTCTTGCAGTTTTCTTTTTCACCCATTTCCATTCAACAGTCTGATTGGTCAAAAGCAAATCCACCTTCTGTTCTTCAAGTCTTTCGTGTTGAAATCCGCTTTTATCATTCATTTTTCGCAATTCATTTTCAAGAATTGCAATTTTCTTATTATTCTCGATAACGAAATCATTACTTTGCGAATACAAATATCGTCTCAACCTTTTTATTCTTGTAAGTTGTTCCATCTGTTTATAACGATTTCTTAAGACATATAATAAAAAAGCCAAAACTAATACAATATAAATATAAACATCATATTTATTTAGTTTTGGGTGCATGATGTCATAAATAGAAAAATCATGCGCCCATAAACATAAATATACAAGTCTTATCATCCTACAACAATTATGATTATTAGAAGTAACAACATTGTTACATATTTCTAAACTCGCTTGGCTTCTTACCAGTCTTTATCTTAAACTTCGACGAGAAGTAATCAGGTGACTCAAAGCGCAAGCGGTAAGCTATTTCCTTGATGCTAAGGGAGGTAGTAGCAAGTAGTTCTTTGGCACGCTGCAAGCGGAGGTCTTGCTGATAGAGGGCTGGAGAGATACCTGTAAACTCCTTAAACAGTTTACGGAAGTTGCTATAGCTAACTCCCAAATCTTCTGCTATCTGCTGTATGGTAAGATCAGCTTCCAACGATTCACGTATTCTTAAGCGGGCAAGGTTTATCATGTCGACTCGAGTGTGGTCTTTAGAAAGTTCCATACTACGCTCAAGAGCATACATCAAACCAACAAGATGGTTCACGATTCCTGCCAATATCTGTTGCGAATATGGAGTCTCTTCTTGTGCTCGCTTATATGCCTCTTCATACAGACGGATGATGTCGGCACTAAAACCTACATGGTATATAGGCTTATCTACCGACAAGAAGCCTACCTTCACACGGTCGTCAACATTCTTACCCTTAAAACCTATCCAATAGCTCTTCCAACCATTCTTACCAGTAGGATGGTAGGTATGCCACTCACCTGGGAACAGCAAGAAGAGGTCGCCAGCCTTTAATGGTATATCCTTGGCATGAGCAGAATTGAATATACCCTCACCTTCGGTTATATATAGCAACTGGTATTCATTAAGAACGCGTCCTTTTTCAATATCGAAATAGTAGCCATCAGCATGTCCGCGAGTTGGATAAGAATCTGCAACTCCTATCTCTTCGTATCCTACTGTGCTAACGGTAAGTCCCCATTGAACGTCACGAGGGTTAACAACCAAATATTTACTTATCTGCATAGTAATGAGTGTTTGAATGTTGTATCTATAAATTTAGATTTGTAGTTAGACCTTCACCTGCAAATGACGCATAGGATGACCGCCCCACGCAGAGTCGTTGACATATTCGAAGCCGCAAGCTGTATATAGTCGCTCGGCATCAGGATTACCTTTATCAACGAGTAGTCCCACAGCAGGTATATTCAATCTGCCTGCCTTTTCTATTGTTGCATTCAGCAATTTCTTTGCTATACCCTGACGACGATAGCGTTCGTCGACAGCTATGCTATCTATATATAATTCGCCAGCCTGTGTCTCGTCGTCGATATCAGAAAAGTCTCTACCAAAAGCTTCGAGAGCCGCTGCAACAAAAGCCTTACGGAGTTCACGAAGGTCTTTGCCATCATAACTTACGCATACGCCTGCCACATTACCATCGTCAGCCAAAGCAACAATAGAATTGCGATAGCTATATTGGCTATTGTCAGCCTCAACAAGACGAATCATCATATCCTCAAAGTCTTGAAGTGTATGCTCTGGTCCTGCAAAATACTGGCAACAATCGTAGTTCATAGCTTGCATTATCAATTTTGCAATAGCTACAGCATGCATCTTTTCTGCCTGTGTAATAGTCATTTTCTAATTTAGGTTTTATAATAAAAATTGCACTCGACAATATGTCGAACTGAAACTTTAGCTATTTGCAAAGATAGTGCAAACGAGTGGAATAACAAAAGAAATACGAAGTTTTCTTGGCTCAATGGATATTTCATAAGGGAATAGTCGCAACGACTAGCCTGGAAGGCTGTACACATCGCTTGCGATGTAGGTAA
>ERZ1026862.156-NODE-156-length-42759-cov-11.153335_pt1 | contig 42759 bp, 29 predicted proteins | sample MGYA00380161_ERZ1026862 | MGnify/ENA primary metagenome ERZ1026862 (study PRJEB33269, sample SAMEA4719797) | human gut metagenome | biome: human-associated habitat; feature: organic feature; material: feces | place: Cameroon | collected 2013-10 ... | reverse complement strand
TTAATTTTTTCATTAATACTCGCTTCGCGTTTTTGTTTTGAACATTAATTACTGTATATTTTCCGTATCGTTCTCCTATCGTTCTCCTATCGTTCTCCTATCGTTCTCCTATTGGGGAAGCGGAAACGATACGGAAACGATACGGGATTGATACGGAAACAATACGGAATCGAACGGAGGATGAACGAATGAGGAACGGTGGAACAAGGGAGGTTCATCTTACTTTTATCGTAAATTCTTACGACAATGGCAAGACTCAAACAAACTATTGGGGTGTCAAAATGTCATCTATCAACGACGACAAAAAACCGATGAAATAAAAAGCTGCACAACACGTGAATGTTGCGCAGCTTTTTCGCTTTAGTATTTTAATTAACTCTTTTACAGATGAAGATTACTTCTGCTTGCGGCTCAAAGTGCGGTAAGCAATAGGAGCAGCGAGGAAGATAGACGACAACGTGCCGAATACTACACCCAAGATCATGGCAAAAGCAAACGAACGGATGCTGTCACCACCAAGGATGAAGATGCAGAGCAACACAAGGAGAGTGGTGAGCGAAGTCATCACTGTACGAGTGAGGGTGCTATTGAGCGACATGTTGAAGAGATCGAAGGGCTTCATCGTGGGGTGGAGCTGGAGATTCTCACGCATACGGTCGAATACTACCACCTTATCGTTGATAGAGTAACCAATTACGGTAAGAATTGCACCAATAAAGGTTTGGTCAACTTCGAGCGAGAAGCCAATCCAACCCCAGCAGATTGAATATACACCTACTACAAGCAGGGTATCGAAAGCAAGTGCTACGACTGAACCTACTGAGAAGGCTACGTTGCGGAAACGTACGAGGATGTAGAGGAAGATGGCTACCAAGGCGAGCAATACGGCAGTGATTGCACCACGTACCATATCGGCTGCCACTGTAGGACCTACCTTCTGAGCCGAGATGATAGAACCACCTGTGTGGTTATCGCGGTCGATGAAGGTTTGATAGTCTGCCTTGATGAGCTTCGCATCGTGGAGTGCGTCGAAGATGAAGCGCTCTACTTCCTGGTCGATGTTTTCGTTGTCATCAGCAATGCGGTAGTTAGTTGAGAGACGTACAGCCTCATTGCTTGTTGTAGTAATAGCGATGGCGCTCACTGTAGCATTAGGATCTTTCGCATTAACCTTTTCGGCTACAGCCTTCTGAACTTGTTCGGGAGTTACACCCTTTTGTTCGAACTCAATTACGTAGTTGCGACCACCCGTAAAGTCGATACCGCTTGAGAGACCACGTGTAGAGAGGAAACCAATGGCGATAACAGCACCGATGATGAATACGTAGATAGAACGAGCACCCATCTTCATGAAGTTTACGTTGACATTGGTAAGGAAGTTCTTAGAAAGACCTGTTGTGAATGTCAAACCGAGCCACTTGTCCTTGTTGAGGAAGTGTTCGAAGATGATGCGGCTTACCCATACAGCTGTGAAGAATGAACATACGATACCAATACCCAAAGTCATGGCGAAACCACGAATAGGACCTGTACCGAAGTTGTAGAGGATGATAGCTGTGATGATAGAAGTGAGGTTCGAGTCGAAGATAGCTGAGAAGGCATTGCCATAACCCTCGGCGAGGGCAGTCTTGAGCTGTTTGCCAGCCTTCAATTCTTCCTTAGTACGCTCGTAGATAAGTACGTTGGCATCGACCGCCATACCCAATGAGAGCACCATACCAGCAATACCACTCATGGTAAGGGCAGCCTGGAACGAAGTAAGGATACCGAAAGTGAAGAAGAAGTTGAGGATCAAGGCAAGGTTAGCAACCATACCAGGGATGAAGCCGTAGAAGCAGCACATGAAGATCATCAACAACACGAAGGCAACCACACAAGCTGTGAAACCAGCCTGAATAGAAGCAGCACCGAGGCTCGGACCTACGGTTTCTTCCTGTACGATCTTGGTGGGGGCAGGCATCTTACCACTCTTGAGCACGTTAGCAAGGTCGCGCGTGTCGTCGGTAGTGAAGTTACCTGAGATTTGTGAGTTACCACCTGTAATTTCGCTCTGTACAACAGGAGCACTATATACATAACCGTCGAGTACGATGGCTACGCACTTTTTAAGATTCTTCTTAGTGAGTGAAGCCCAATCGCGTGCACCACTTGTAGTCATGGTCATGCTAACGATAGGACGGTGATATTGCTGTTCGAATTCGTCCTTTGCATCGGCAATTACGTCGCCCTGCATAGAGGGTTGACCATTGATGGCGCGGAGTGCATAGAGTTCGAATACGTTAGCCTTCATGCCACTGGCGCTCTTTACGCCCCAAGCCAAACGAAGGTCGGCGGGGAGAACAGCCTTAGCAGCTTCGCTATTGATCATCGCGTTGATGGCAGCAGTATCTTTAGCAGTAGCATAACCTACAACACAGTTGTTGGGTTGCATACCCTGAATTTGTGCGAGTTTGCTAAGCAAGGGGTGTTGGTCGGCAGCAGCAGCATTTTTTGCAGCGGCAGCCTTAGTAGTATCGGCAGCGGCAGTATCCTTGTCGGTACCTGCAAGACGCTTGTCAAGGCTGAGAAGTGATGACTGCACTTCTGCTAAAGTGTAAGTTTCCCAGAACTCGAGGTTGGCACTACCCTGAAGGAGTTTACGTACACGTTCGGGTTCCTTGATACCAGGCATTTCGACCATGATTTGACCAATCTGACCCTTACCACGAAGGATTTGGATGTTGGGCTGAGCCACACCAAAACGGTCGATACGCGAACGAACTACCTTGTTTGAGTTTTCAACGGCAGCATTCACTTCTTCGTTGAGCACTTTCTTTACGTCGCCATCAGTTGAGTTGTAAGTGATGTTCTTTTCGCCGAGCTTTGAGGCGAAGATACCACCAAGTTTGTTTTTACCGTTGGCACTGGCGTAGGCTTTTACGAAGGCGTCTACAAAGTCAATATCGCCGCTCTTAGTTTCGGCAATGGCTTTGTCGTAAGCCTCTTTAAATTTCACGTCCTTAGCGCTTTCGCCTGCGAGGTTCTTTACCACATCGGGTACGCTAACTTCGAGCACTACGTTCATACCGCCCTTAAGGTCAAGACCCAGACCGATTTGCAATGCTTCGCAGTCCTTGAGCGTTTTGCCGAGCCATACGGTCTCGTTGCGCATAGAGTCAAGGTAAGCTGCGCCGTCCTTGCCTTGTGCAGTCATTTGCTCAGCCTGCTGTTCGTACTTGTGTGTGGGGTACGAGAAGCTGAGGTACATGAGGCAAATCAAGGAGAGTAACACTGCAATTACTTTAACAAATCCTTTGTTTTGCATTGTTGATTGTGTGTTTATTTGATTTTATTATTATTGTTTTTCCAAAATGGATAAGACGTGTAGACGTGCCGTTTGGACACACTTTGGGCTTTACACGCCTTTGAACGTGCAAATATACACGAAATTTTTTGAAACACACGCCTTTTAGACAGAAAAAGGGGGAGAAAGCAACGTAATGTGCGTTGCTTTCTCCCCCAAAGGAGTTTGTTAATGTGCTATTTAAGGGGTGATTGTGCAAATGGATGGATGTGCTAACGAATGTGCGAATATGTGAAAGAGTCTATGTATTGACACACAAAATCTCGCACTTAGCCCCATCTCTGTGAGTTGAGAAAATAACTCAACAACCCATTCGCCTAATAACTTTTTAAAAGCCATTAACTGGATGCCCCATTATTAGAGGTTGGGGTTTTCTTTTGTCCAATCTGCTACAGCAGGAACGATACCGAGTTCTACGATTTCGTCGCGCATCTTGCAAAGGTGTTCGTAAGACTTAGCGAGTGAAGCCATTTCTTCTTCAGTACCCTGAGGTTCAGTGAAGTGTACACCAGTCTTGTCGATGGTAGTAGGCATAGCCATCATTACGTTCTTGTAACCCAACTTGTCGCAGTTTACATAGCAACCTGCAGGCAAAGTGAAGGGTTCGCCACCCATAGCAGCTTCAATCATCTTCACAGCATTGTAAGCAGGGCTCTGGAATGAGCTACGACCACGAAGCTTGATGATGTTTGAACCACCCTGTACGGTGTGGTGCTTGATTTCTTCCCAACGCTCAGCTGAAAGACCCATTTCTGAGAGGGGTTTGCCATCGATCTTAACCTGTGAAGCAAATACAGCCATCTGTTCGCCGTGACCACCATAAGTGTGAGCACCAGTTACCTTATCCTGCTGTACACCGAACTCGAGGGCGAGAGCCTGCTGCAAACGAGTTGAGTCGAGAGCTGCGAGTGAAGTGAGCTGGTTGGGCTTCAAACCTGAGTGAATAAGAGCTGTGAGGGCTGTTACGTCGGCAGGGTTAAAGATAACTACAACGTGTTCTACCTCAGGGCAGTACTTCTTGATGTTGTCACCGAATTCGGCAGCAATCTTGCAGTTACCCTTGAGCAAATCCTCACGAGTCATACCGTCCTTACGGGGAGCACCACCTGAAGAGATGATATACTTGGCACCAGTGAAGGCTTCTTTGGGGTCAACGGTATAAGTTACGTTTACGCCAGGGAAAGCGCACTGCTGAATTTCGTCGAATACGCCGTGTACACCCGGTTCGTAGATGTCATAAAGACAGATGTTAGGAGTAAGACCGAGCATCAAAGCGCTCTGTACCATGTTTGAACCAATCATACCGCCGGCACCGACGATCAAAAGCTTTTCGTTAGATAAAAATGCCATAATAGTTTTACTATAAATAAATTGTTGTTTGCTATATCGGGAGGGGTTGAGGTGTGCGCTCGGTCTGTCGACACCTATATATATAAGGGAGCTCGTTTTTAGATAAATTGCTATTTGCTAACTACCCCAAATAAGCGCACCACAAGAGGTTTTGCAACCTATTTTATGGCTTACACCTATATATATAAGGAACATGGACGAAGCACGCCAACTTTCCACACCGCAAAATTACAAACTTTCGCGAATTATAAAACAATGAGAGGTTTAATTTTTTGAAACACGCGCACTTTTCTTCTACCTTTATGCGAGGAAAGAGGTAGTTTAGGACAAAAAACGCACACATCTTTAAAAAACGTGCGTCAATGACTTCGCTCTTTCAACGAAAAACTGTAAGTTTGCCGTGAAATAAACCGCCACAATGCCACGCATTGTTGGTTATTTACTTATTTGTAACACAATTATCAACATGAAATACCTCAAAAACTTGCGCCAAGCACTTGTTGCTCTCTTTATGGTAATGGCTGTTAGCGCCAATGCTCAAAGTGCTATAAAGTTTGGTTACCTTAACACCGACTCTTTGCTCTGCACGTTGCCCGAATATGTGCAGATGGAGAGCAATATGCAACAGTTACGCGAGAAGTATAAAGCTGAAACTGAATATAACGAACAAGATTTTCGTCGTCGTTATGCCGAATTTCTTGCCGGACAGAAGCAGTTTACGCAAAACATCCTTACCAAACGACAGATGGACTTGCAACAATCGTTAGAACGTGGCATGGCTTATCGTCAACAGGCAGACTCTCTGCTTCGTGCTACACGCGAACAAATGTTGCAACCTATACGCAAAAAACTGAACCATGCAATTCATGCAGTTGGTTTGGAACGTGGCTACGAATATATTCTTAACACAGCCAATGGTGCATACCCCTTTATCAATTCGTTGGTGGGCGAAAACATCACGGAGGCTGTGAAGAAGAAACTTGCACAGCAAGAACAGAAGTAATTTTTACGACTAAAAGGGTGGTTCTAAAAATTCTGACTTTAAAATTCTAAAATAAATCCTCTTTAAGGAGGTAAATTTTCTTTCTTGAAAATAGAGTAAAATGCTTACACCCATCCCCTCTGGCAAAGCCCGCATAGGCGTGTTTGATAGCGGTTATGGCGGACTCACTATATTGCGCCAAATAAGACAGATGTTGCCACAGTATGACTATATATACTTGGGCGACAATGCCCGTGCGCCCTATGGTTCGCACTCGTTCGACATTATTTATCGCTATACCTTACAAGCCGTGCAAGCCCTCTTTGAGCAGGGTTGTCAACTCGTTATTTTGGCGTGTAACACCGCATCGGCTAAAGCCTTGCGCACCATTCAACAAGTAGACTTACCCGAACTCGACCCTACACGTAGGGTTTTGGGCGTAATACGTCCTACGGTTGAAGCTGTGGGACCTCTTACACATACACGTCACATTGGTCTGCTTGCCACACAGGGTACGGTAAACTCGGGTTCTTACGCTCTTGAACTGCACAAGTTGTGGCCCGACATTGTGGTTACAGGACAGGCTTGCCCCATGTGGGTGCCCTTGGTCGAGAACTTTGAGTTTGACTCTCCTGGTGCCGATTATTTTGTAAAAAAACGCATTGAAGGTATCTTGCGTTTAGACCCTAAAATAGACACACTTATTTTGGGATGTACGCACTATCCCTTGCTGATGAATAAAATTCTGAAATACACACCTCCTGGCATACGCATTGTGCCACAGGGTGAGTATGTGGCTTCGGCTTTGCAGAAATACTTAGAACGTCATAGCGAATTGCAAGTTTCGCTTTCGCAAAATGGCACATGCAAATATCTGACTACCGAAAGCACTGAAAAATTTAACCAAAGTGCAGCCATGTTTATGCACCAAAATGTGCAGGCTGAACAAATAGAGTTGCACTAATCATGTTTGGGCGCAAGTTTTACTCAGTAAAGCTTGCGCCCAAAAACATAAATACATAAACTAATTCTCAGTTTTCCGACATTTTTACCAAAAAGTTCCCCGAAATCCCTACACATCCCCCCCTACTTCACGCAAAATCAAGAAAAAGGCATAAAAAAAACGGAATTTTTCTTTTTTCTGCCACCGAAAACGACTAACTTTGAAAGCTCAAAGAAGCATCTTATAAATACAATAAAATCATATACACAGTTACAACATACATTCTATGACACTGATTAAATCAATCTCAGGCTTCCGCGGCACAATTGGTGGTCGCACAGGCGATACACTCAACCCTGTTGACATCGCCAAGTCGGTATCAGCATTTGCCGCACTACGCGAAAACGTAGTAAGCCGTTCTTTCCGTCGTAAAATCGTAGTAGGCCGCGACGCCCGTATCTCTGGCGAAATGGTAAGCCACTGCGTTTGTGGTACACTCATGAGCATGGGCTTCGACGTAGTAAACATAGGTTTGGCTTCAACCCCCACTACTGAGATTGCCGTAACAATGGAACACGCTTGCGGTGGTATCATCATTACTGCAAGTCACAACCCCCGTCAGTGGAACGCTCTTAAGTTCCTTAACGAAAAGGGTGAATTCCTCCCCCCTGCAGAGGCTTCAGAAGTAGTACGTCTTGCTAACAACTGCAACTTTGAGTTTGCCGACGTTGATTGCTTGGGTTGCTACACCAAGAACCTCAGCTACGACCAACGCCACATTGAGATGGTTAAAGACCTCGAACTCGTAGATATCGAAGCCATCCGTCGCGCACACTTCACCGTAGCACTCGATGCTGTAAACTCTGTAGGTGGTATTATCATGCCTAAGCTCCTCGGACAACTCGGCGTTACCGAAGTTACTGGCCTCAACACTGAGCCTACTGGTAACTTTTCCCACAACCCTGAACCCTTGAAGCAAAACCTTAGCGAAATTCGCAACCTTTTGCGTAAGGGGCGTCACGACCTCGGTATCGTAGTTGACCCTGATGTAGACCGCCTTGCACTTGTTTGCGAAGATGGTACTATGTTTGGCGAAGAAAATACACTTGTAGCTTGTGCTGACTACGTACTTAAGCACACACCTGGTCCTACCGTATCGAACCTCTCGTCAAGCCGTGGTTTACGCGACGTGACTGAAAAGTATGGTTGCAACTATACTGCTGCTGCCGTAGGTGAAGTGAACGTAGTAACCAAGATGAAGGAAACCGGTGCCGTAATTGGTGGTGAAGGTAATGGTGGTGTTATCTATCCTGCTGCTCACTCTGGTCGCGACGCACTAGTAGGTATCGCTCTTATCCTTACTTATCTTGCCAAGACTGGTATGCGTGCTACTGAACTCCGCGACTCATTGCCTCAATACTACATTGCCAAGAATCGTATCGACCTCGATCCTACTACCGACATCTTCGGCATTCTGCAGAAGGTTAAGGAACTCTACAAAAACGAGACCGTTACCGACATTGATGGTGTGAAGATTGACTTTGCAGACAAGTGGGTACACCTCCGCAAGAGTAACACCGAACCCATCATCCGTGTTTATTCTGAGGCTCACACTATGGAGGAAGCCGACGCACTCGGCAAGCAGATTATGGACATCGTCTATAGCATGACACAGAAAGAGGACTAATCCCCACACCCTGTTCTTAAAGAAAACACACTATATTCTATAAACAGTTAGCCCCCGCGTTCTGTAATACATGGCATTAGCCATACACATAACGCGGGGGTTTTCTTTTTTCTTAAGGGTGACTCTAAAGTTGAGCATCTACTTAAAATATCCCCGACAACCTTTTTAAAAAGATCGTCGGATTCTCCCAAAGGAAAAATACACCTATCTATGAAAAAATCGCTTCTTATTTTTGCTCCTGCTATGCTTGCAAGTGTGGCAAGTCAAGCACAGCGCTATAACGTGGTCTATATCATGACCGACGACCACACGGCTCAAATGATGAGTTGCTACGACAACCGCTTTGTCAGCACACCTAACCTCGACCGCATTGCTGCCGATGGTGTGAAGTTTGTAAACTCATTTGTTGCTAACTCACTGTCAGGCCCAAGTCGTGCTTGTATGATCACAGGTAAGCATAGCCACAAAAATGGTTTTACAAACAACGAACATGGCATTTTTGATGGTTCGCAGCAAACCATGCCTAAGCTTATGCAAAAGGCTGGTTACCAAACTGCCATTATCGGTAAGTGGCACTTGGTGAGCACACCTACAGGTTTCGACTATTTCAATATTCTTCCTGCACAGGGCGACTACTACAATCCTAACTTTATCAATATGGATGGTAGTCAGACTCGCGAAAAAGGATATGTTACAAACATCGTTACTGACAAAGCCATTGACTGGATGGAACATAAGCGCGATAAATCGAAGCCCTTTATCCTCTTTATCCACCACAAAGCTTGTCATCGCAACTGGTTGCCCGAACTCAAGTATCTGCGCGAATACGAAGACAAGACCTTTGCTATGCCCGAGAACTTCTATGACGACTATGAAGGACGCGATGCTGCAAAGACTGCCGAAATGCAAATTGACAAGCACATGGATATTGTGTATGACACGAAGATGTATACCCCAGGTGCTAACACTCTTCTCACCCCCAACTACACAAACATGATTGGTCGTCTTGACAGCCGCGACCGTGCAGAATACGATTATTTCTACGACTCACTGACACTCGACTTTAACCGCCGTCACCTCACAGGTAAAGCACTTGCCGAGTTTAAATATCAACGTTACATGCGCGACTATGCTAAGGTGGTTAAAACACTCGACGACAATATTGGTCGCACACTCGACTACCTTAAAACAGCAGGTTTGCTCGACTCTACACTCGTAGTCTACACCTCAGACCAAGGTTTCTACATGGGTGAACACGGATGGTTTGACAAGCGCTTCATGTATGAAGAATCATTCAACACTCCCCTCGTAATGCGTCTTCCTAAGGGTCTTAACGCCCACGGCGATATTAAAGAAATGGTTCAGAACATCGACTATGCGCCAACCTTCCTTCAATTAGCTGGCGCACCTATTCCTGCCGATATTCAGGGTGAGAGCCTCTTGCCTTTGCTTCAGGGCAAACATCCCAAAAACTGGCGCAAGAGTCTTTACTACCACTACTACGAATATCCCGCAGAACATGCTGTAAAGCGTCATTATGGTGTGCGCAGTTCAGATGGTTACAAGCTCATGCACTTCTACAACGACATCAATCGTTGGGAACTCTATAACTTGAACAACGACCCACACGAGATGCACAACATCTACGGCAAACCTGGTACTGAAAAAATTACCGCACGCCTTATGAAAGAACTTGTTCGTCTGCAAAAGCAATATGACGATCAAGATGCTCTCAAACTCAACAATATGAAATAATTTTAAGGGTGAAGGGATAAGTAGTCCTGCAATAATGCGGATACTTAACTCTTCACCCCTACTAATTAAGCTTTTACCAAAATGAAGAAATTACAACAATCACGCTTGGCTAACCCAACGGTACGCTCTATATTTGAATTTCTCTATTATATGAACTAAGACAATCAGGAGATTACGATGACATGTATGACGCCACTGAAGAGAAGATATTACCCTATATCGAAAAAGTGGCAAACATGATTAAACAAATAGAAGCGTTAATCAACGCGATATAAACACATACACTAAAAATGCTGATGAAAATTTTCCAACTTCGTTTAATACACATAAAATCCGCCAAAAATCGTATTTGATTTTTGGCGGATTTTCATTACTTAATCCTCATTTCTTTTAATTGCTTTAATATTTTTGAACCTGCCCCACACGCTCTTGCGATAAACAGGAATCAACGATTCGGGCACATAGATTGTAACATCAGAGAAATGGTGTTCATCAAAAACATCCGTAATATTACAACGCCATTGAGAACTACCGATACCTACCAATTTGGGTAAGAACAAATACAGTTCTCTCATTTGAGTGCATCCCTTAAAACTACCCTTAAGAATATTTATCGTGTCGGTTTCGCACATCACTGCCAACTTTTGCAACAACGTATCGTCTTTAAAACTATCGAAACCTAATTCTATTACTCTGTAGGTCAAACCATCATTAGAAACCGTTGCGGGCACCACTACCTGTCTTTCGTTCATCTTCTCAAGTTTGGCAGAAGCAACTAAACCACCCCACGAAGTGTACTTTATATTGGCTACGCGAAATTGTGCCACCTCCTCATAATGCGGACGTCCATTATATTCTTGCAGCAGATAATAACCTCTTGCAGCAATGCCAACTAAAACTAACACCAAGGCAATAATCATAGCATTGCGCCAACGTTTGCGCAAACGCAAAAAGTGCTTCACCTCAGACATACTACTCAATCTGTCTTCTTTAGGCAAAGTACAACGCTGCGCCATTTTATCGTAAATACGCCCCAAGTGCAAGTCCTTAACTATGCAGCCTAAACTGTAGATGTCGTTACGGCAATCAGTGTCGCGCTCTGCATTTTGCTCAGGTGCCATATATCCTGGTGTACCTGAGGGTTGCTTTAAGTTGGCATATTGGTCCATGTCTGCCAAGCCAAAGTCTATCAGCTTCACGTTTTCGCCGTTACGTGTAATCATCACGTTATCGGGTTTTAGGTCACGATGCACCACCTGATTTGCATGCATATAACTCACCGCATCAATAAGCTGATTCATTACACGCTTGCGCTCACGTTTATTAGGTTTAGCCGTTTCAAGCCATTGACGCAAATTCATGCCATCTACCCACTCCAACACGATGCAGCGTCCATAACCTGGTAAAAACTCCAAGCCGTAGGCCTTTGCAATATGTGCATGTTGAAGCGACGACTGAATATCGTATTCTTTTTGCTGTAAATTCTGACGAATCTCTAAATTTTCACTACCCGGAGCTATTGCCTTAAGTGTCCACCACTGTCCATCACGCTTGGCACGCAACACCACAGAGTTAACAGCCGAAGAAATTACCTCTATGTCAGTAAAGGTATTGCTCAGCTGTTCCTCATCAAAACAAAATATTTCGGATGCGCCATCGTTTTTCATGAGTGCAAAGATAGCACTTTTGTTTTAAACCCTTTGTCTCAAACACACCGTTTTTATTAGCGTTCTTAGAAAATAATTCACATACCGAATCTTTCTACCCCAATATTGCATAAAAATCCCCTTTCATCGTTTATACAGTTCTATTTTAGATCAATTGCAAAGTGATTAATATCAAGTTTATTTGAATTTTGATGACATGATGTATTCCTTTATCTTATCAACAATTGGCTATGCGTTTCTTTTTGCCTCGGAAAAATTCAATCATAATTCAGAACGAAGACTGAAGATGAATATGTGCTGAGATAAATTCTTGTAGTTGAAAGTTGAAAAGTCTGAATGATATCTTTTAGAACTAGCTTAAAAATGTTGGAAAAGTCGGTGAATATTTGTACTTTTGTAAAACATGTGTGTTTGGACATGGAACGAGTTGTTCCCTAAAAATTTGAAGTAAATGGTTATCGACATAACTTTGCGTTTGCTCATAGCAATGTTGTTGGGCGGCGTGATAGGCATAGAACGCGAATATCGCTCAAAAGAGGCGGGGTTTCGCACACACTTTTTGGTAGCATTGGGCAGTGCACTGTTCTGCATTGTGTCGCAATATGGTTTTGGTTTCGATTTAAAAGACTCCTCGCGCGTAGCTGCACAGGTAGTTTCGGGTATAGGTTTTTTGGGGGCTGGTACTATCATTTTCCAAAAGAATGTAGTGCGTGGTCTTACTACCGCTGCAGGACTTTGGGTTACGGCTGCCATTGGTTTGGCTTGTGGCAGTGGTATGTTTGCGGCAGCAGCTATTGCCACTGCGCTTATTATTGTGGGGCTAGAAGTGCTCATTTTGTTTATTCCCCACATAGGGCGTACTGTGGTTGAACTATCGTTTTCAACCACATCCGAGGAGAGTATTAAACAGGTGGTGAACAAACTAAAAAAAGCAGGTATACGAATTACGTCGTTCAAACTGCGCAAGCAGATTTCTGCACAAGGCGACAAAATTTATCGTGTAGATCTTGAACTGCGTGTGAAACGTCGTGATGGTCACGACACTCTTATCGACATGGTTAGTGGCTATCAAGATGTGATGATTTCGAGTGTGGAATAGTAGGTGGTTTGAAATATTTTTGTTCAGTTTTCCGCTGGCAGATGGAAAATAAATTTGAACACCTACTAAAAATGAAAGATTTTGGCATAACATCTCGCATTTGCGCCTAACTTTCAGTAAATTTGCACTTTAAATATCAAAATAAAACTGACAAGCTACTTTTTGATTTAGAAAATAAAGACGAAAATGAAGATAGAACAACAACTTAATGCTGCTGTGATTGATGCCATAAAGGCACTCTACGGACAAGACGTTACTGCTGAACAGGTAACACTGCAAAAAACTAAAAAGGAATTTGAAGGTCACCTCACGCTTGTGGTGTTCCCCTTCTTGCGCATTTCACGTAAGAAGCCTGAGGATACTGCTCAGGAAATTGGTCAGTGGATTAAAGACAATACACAACTGATTGAAGGTTTTAATGTGGTGAAGGGCTTCCTGAACTTGGTAATTGCTCCGGCACAGTGGATTGCGTTGCTCAATGATATTGATGCGAACGAAGAATATGGCATTACACGTCCCAACGAAAACAGTCCGTTGGTGATGATTGAATACTCTTCGCCTAACACCAATAAGCCCCTCCACTTGGGTCACGTGCGTAACAACTTGTTGGGTTGGGCACTTGCAGGTGTGGTTGAAGCAAATGGCAACCGCGTAGTAAAAACTAACATTGTGAACGACCGTGGTATCCACATTTGCAAATCGATGTTGGCTTGGCTGAAATATGGCAATGGCGAAACTCCACAAAGCAGTGGCAAGAAGGGCGACCACCTTATTGGTGACTACTACGTGGCATTCGACAAGCACTATCGTGCTGAGGTAAAAGAATTGCAGGCTAAGTTCGAGGCTGAAGGCATGAGCGCCGACGGCGCTAAGGCTAAGGCTGAAAAAGAGAGCCCGCTGATGCAAGAAGCTCACGAAATGCTCGTGAAGTGGGAAGCTGGCGACGAAGAAGTGCGTGCTTTGTGGCGCAAAATGAACGAGTGGGTTTATGCGGGCTTCGACGAAACCTACAAGGCATTGGGCGTGGGCTTTGACAAAATTTATTACGAAAGCGACACTTACCTCGTGGGTAAGGCTGCCGTAGAAGAGGGATTACAAAAGGGACTCTTCTTCCGAAAGGAGGATGGTTCGGTTTGGGCAGACCTCACTAAGGATGGTTTGGACGAAAAACTCTTGTTGCGTGCTGACGGAACAAGTGTGTATATGACACAAGATATTGGTACGGCTAAGTTGCGTTTCCAAGATTTCCCCATCGACAAGATGATTTATGTGGTGGGCAACGAGCAGAACTATCACTTCCAGGTACTCTCAATCTTGCTCGACCGCTTAGGCTTTGAGTGGGGTAAGAGTTTGGTTCACTTCTCGTATGGCATGGTTGAATTGCCCAATGGTAAGATGAAGAGCCGCGAGGGTACTGTGGTTGACGCTGACGACTTGGTAGCTGGCATGGTAGCTCAGGCACGTCAAACTATCGACGAGGCTAAAAAATCTACCGACATGACAGACGAGGAGAAGAACGAGGTGGCACGCATCGTGGGTATGGGTGCACTGAAGTATTTCTTGTTGAAGGTAGATGCTCGTAAGAACATGTTGTTCAACCCCGAAGAGAGCATTGACTTTAATGGTAACACTGGTCCGTTTATCCAATATACTTATGCTCGTATCCGCTCAATCTTGCGCAAGGCTGCCGATGCAGGTATTCAAGTGCCCGACACTTTGCCCGCTGACGTAGAAATTTCTACCAAGGAAGAGGAGATTATTCAGCACATTGCTGACTTTGCTGCTGTAGTGCGTCAGGCAGGTTCTGAATATCAGCCTGCAGCTGTAGCAAACTACTGCTATGAGTTAGTGAAGGAGTATAACCAATTCTACCACGACTTTAGCATTATGCGCGAAGAAAATGCTAAGAAGCAGGCCTTCCGCCTTGTGCTCTCTAAGAACGTGGCTAAGGTGGTACGTTTGGGTATGGGTCTGCTCGGCATTGAGATGCCCGAGAGAATGTAAGAATAAGTATAAAGTATTAAGTATTACATGCTATTGCAGTGTAGCATGTGATACTTAATTGTTATCTTAACTTTCAGCTCTTATCTTTCAATAAGGATGTAATACTTAATACTTAAACATTGTGTCCAATACAAAATATTACGTAGTGTGGCGTGGTCGTGAACCGGGCATATACAACACTTGGGAGGAGTGCCAACGACAGGTGGTAGGCTTTCCTGCTGCTACGTATAAATCGTTCAAGACAAAGGCTGAGGCTCAACAAGCCTTTACCGATGGGGCTGAATTGCATGTGGCACAACGCGCCATAAGTGTGCCGACAGGCACAGCACAGGCACCGAGCGACGAAGCGAAGGGGCAGCGCGTGGATGTGAATACTCAAAAATATAAAACATCACGTAAGGGCGAGGTGACTAATCCTCCTGATTGGCGCAATGACACGGTATTGCCTTTACCCCCTGAAGTAAAAGCGGATGCTATGGCTGTAGACGCTGCTTGCTCGGGCAATCCTGGACCTATGGAGTATCGTGGTGTTTATCTTGCTACAGGACAAGAAATTTTTCATTACGGTCCTGTGTATGGCACAAATAACATTGGTGAGTTCTTAGCGATAGTACATGCTTTGGCATTGCTTAAACAAAAGGGACACACAATGACGATATACTCTGATAGTCGCAATGCGTTGATGTGGATAAAAGCACGCAAATGTCGCACAAAATTGGCACACACGCCACGCACTGAGCAACTCTTTCAACTTATTGAACGAGCAGAAAATTGGCTACGCACACACGACTACGCTGACATTCCATTACTTAAATGGGAAACAAAACGTTGGGGCGAGGTGCCTGCCGACTTTGGAAGAAAATAAGGAATGAGTAAATGGTATGTAATACATTGCGAAGATTGCTCATCATTCGTATGTATTACTTTTAGCCTATTGCCTATTGCTTACCCCATAAAACTTAGCACTTAAATATGAAACATCTCTATATAGAAACATACGGCTGCCAAATGAATGTGGCAGACAGCGAGGTGGTTGCCTCGGTGATGAAGATGGCAGGATATGAACCCTGCGAAAATTTAGATGAGGCTGATGCGGTGTTTCTAAACACCTGCTCTGTGCGCGATAACGCGGAGCAAAAAATTATTCACCGCCTTGAAGCCCTTAATGCCATGCGTCGCAAAGGACGTAAACTCATTATCGGTGTGTTGGGCTGTATGGCTGAACGCGTGAAAGAGGGTTTGCTGAATGAGCATGGAGTCGACCTCGTGGCTGGACCAGATGCTTACCTCTCATTGCCCGACCTTATTGCACAAGCCGAGGTGGGACAGAAGGCTATGAACATTGAACTGAGCACTACTGAGACTTATCGTGACATTGTGCCCGAGCGTTATTGTGGTAGCCGCATTTCAGGCTTTATCAGCATTATGCGTGGTTGCAACAACTTTTGCCACTATTGCATTGTGCCTTATACACGTGGTCGTGAACGCTCGCGCGACATTGAGAGTATTCTTACTGAAGCACGCGACCTTGAAGCACGCAATTATAAAGAAATCACACTGTTGGGTCAGAACGTAAACTCATATTGCTGGACAAAAGAGGATGGCAGTGAAATTCGTTTTCCCGAGCTGTTGCGCACTGTAGCTCACACGGTGCCTAGTTTGCGCATTCGCTTTAGCACAAGCCACCCTAAGGACATGAGCGACGAGACATTACACGTTATTGCTGAAGAGCCTAACGTATGTCGTCATATTCATTTGCCCGTGCAGAGTGGTTCAGACCGTATATTGAAGTTGATGAACCGCAAATATACACGTGAATGGTATATGGACCGCGTAGCAGCTATTCGCCGAATTATCCCCGATTGTGGACTCTCGACCGATATCTTTGCAGGTTATTGCTCAGAGACCGAAGAAGATCATCAACTTTCGCTCTCGTTGATGCGTGAGTGTGGTTACGACTCTTCGTTTATGTTTAAGTATAGCGAACGTCCTGGTACATACGCTTCGCGCCACTTGCCCGATGATGTGCCCGAGGATATTAAAATTCGTCGTTTGAACGAGTTGATTGCCTTGCAAAATGAGTTGAGCGCTGAGAGCAACCAGCGTTGCATTGGTCAAGAATATGAAATTTTGGTAGAAGGTGTTAGCAAACGCTCAAAAGACCAACTCTTTGGTCGCACTGAACAAAACAAGGTGGTTGTATTTGACCGTGGCACACACCGCCCCGGCGAATACGTACGTGTACGCATTACCGAATCATCGAGTGCAACACTGAAGGGCGAAGAAATTTTTTGATGATTTTTTAAAAACATCGTGCAAATGAATTTATTTGCAAGGTGTAACTAAATAAAATAGCCAGATATGTGTATAGGAAGAGACCATCCTAACATATCTGGCTATTTACTTTTATAACTAAAAATCGGCGTCATTTTCTACACGCAAGGCATCGAAAACCAAGTGAGGTTCGAAGCCACGAGAGATGGCAGAGCGTGCTATCTTTTGATTGATGGCATACGGGGTGTCGCCTTTGGTTGTGCGACGCCGAGAGGCAATGAAATCTGAGAGAAAAGCACGGTAATCGTCGTCGGTTATGAGTTCGAGAGCATCGTCAATGTCGTTGCTACTAACTCCTTTCATGCGTAAGGCATTGACTATTTTTATGCGTCCCCAATGGTCGAAACGGAACTTGTCTGACACAAAGGCACGAGCATAGCGTGTTTCGTCGATATAACGCTCAGACTCAAGGCGAGCGAGGAGCGATTCTATTTCGTCGGGGGTGGCACCCTTTGTACGTAGCTTTTGAGCTATTTCACTTCGGCAATACTCTTTTTGAGAACATCGTCCTGTCGCCCAAAGATAAAAATCGGTCATTGCGTGAGTTATTTTTTGATGATGCTACGCACAACGAACCATGCGTGACGTGCCACAGTAGGCAACCAACCATAGTAGTGTGCCATAATATTGAAACGCTCGTGCAAAGAGGCTTTGTGGTTGCGTGTGGTCATACCCTCGTTAAGATAGTTTGCCACAACGGTATGTGCATTTGTTATGGGCAGTTGGTGCATGGCAGCATGGCGCATGATGCGAATGCACCAATCGAAGTCTGCCGAAAAGCGGTAGCGACGATCATAGTGATAAGCACGAGCTAAGTCGGTGCGTGCAAAAAATGCTTGATGACACACTAACATTCCGTTTTTAAATGAGCGCCAAGTAAGATGTTCGGGAGGAGTAAGACGACGTCGACGCACAAACTGTCCGTTTTCGTCAACAAGATGCGTGTCGCCATACACCACAGCAGGGAGTGAGGGTGATTTTTTTATTGCCTCTGCTATAAGTTCGAGTGTATTGTCGGCATGGAAGGTATCGCCGGCATTAAGAAAGAGAATGTAACGCCCCGTAGCCATGTCAATAGCTTTGTTCATAGCGTCGTAAAGACCTTCGTCGGGCTCGCTAATGCACACAATTTCATGACGCACAGCTGCACGACTATTACGTTCTTGATAATGATGTACATGTTCGAGCGTATCGTCGTGTGAATTACCATCGACAATAAGGTGCTCAACATTTGCATAAGTCTGGCGTTCTACACTCTCTATCGTGCGTGTAATAAGTTTGCCAGCATTCCACGTAACGGTGGCTACGGTAATTTTGGGAAGTTTATCGGTGCTTTCCGCGGAAGGAGGCACACTGTTCTCTTGCGTTTGATTTTCTGGATACATTATTGTATATAAAAAAGTTTTTTTCTTTCAATGTTTGGGGTGAAGCACCAGGTGCTTTTAGCTGAACTGCCCCTTGTAAAGTTTGATATAGGAAGCAGCTACAGTGCTTTCGTCGTAAGCATTTACGGCTTTGGTACGTGCATTACGACATAGCGCCGTGTAACTTGGTGAATTGAGTGTAGCATAAATGCCTTTTGCAAGGTCGGCACAGTCGTCATACTTTGCCAAATAGCCATTTACTCCATGGTCTATCATCTGCGGTACGCCTCCCACGCTGAATGCCACACAAGGCACTCCACATGCCATGGACTCTACCACGGTATTCGGAAGATTATCCATCAAAGTAGGCATGGCAAAAAGGTTGCATGCTTGATAGATTTGGCGCATACGCTCCTCGTCTTCTACATATCCCATCGCATAAACGGGTACATCATCGAAAGCCTCTTGCAGCGTATTTGCACCACGACCTGCAAGCACTATGCCAAGACGTTCGCTCCACTCGGGATATTGCTTTTGCAACAGTTTTACAGCCTCTATAAGGTGGTCGATGCCCTTATTATGGTCGGTTACCTTGAAAGCTGAAAACAGAATAAGTAGGCGGTCGGTAGGCAATTTGAGTGTGGTACGCACTTCAGTTTGCGTGGGCATGCCTTCTGTTCCTGCAGGAGCATAAAAATGTGTGTCGATGGGATTCGGGATAGTCGCTACGCGCTGGTTGCTGAGTAAAGGAGCTTGTGCTGCCTTGTCTGCCATCCAACGGCTACAACCCACAAAGGTAATTTGCCCTGTGGCATAAACTGCCTTTTTGCGACGATAGGTTGAAGCCGATAGGTCGTTAGTCGCAGGGCGTAGCAACATGGGGCAACGTCCACAGCCACTAGTAATCCATCGATCACAATCAGCAGAGTTATGGCAAACCCCAGTGAAGGGCCACATGTCGTGCATGGTCCAAACAATGCGTTTGCCACTGTTGAGAATCTTTTTTAAATTACCAAGCGATAGCATAGCTTGGTTTGTCCAATGCAAGTGAATTACATCGGCTTCGCGAAAGGCCTTTAATTTGGTAATGTCGTTACCAAAACGTGCTGTGTCTACGGCAAAGAGCCCTTTTCGTTTAAAACCATTGGCTATGTAAATCTCCAATCGTTCAAGTAGGAACTTAGCCTTTCGCCACAGCGTGGGTTTAAGTTGCATTACCTCGTCCATACCTTCGGTTTGTGCCGAACGATCGCGACAAAGCATTGTAGCCTCAATGCCTGCTTGGCGTAGGGCCTTAAGCAGTCGCAAGGAGGCTATGGCGGCTCCGCCTGCATGGTCGGAGGTATTGACTAAAAGCACTTTCATGGATGATTATTTTTGAGGAATGGGAACTTGTGGAAGCACCGTTGTGAATAAACAATGCTCAAAGTTGAATTTGTGCAGAAGCTCCCGAATTTTCTTTAATGTAATTGCCAGCAGCTTTGCCAGCCTTTTCGAGTTCCGCCTTGTCGTTAAGCAAAAGGTCCATTACAGCGTTAAACGACTTGCTGTCTGTTACCTCACGACATCCGCCATTGGCGAGCAATGCCTGTGCTTCGCGGAACTTCTTATTATTAGGACCGATTATAACGGGCACGCCGTATACAGCTGCTTCGGGCACATTGTGAATGCCTACGCCAAAACCACCACCTACATAAGCAATTGTGGCATAACGGTATATGCTTGACAACAAGCCATAGCAGTCAATGATTAAGCAATCGGCTTCAGCCACACTCTTGGTAGTGGCTGCAGAATAGCGCACGTAGGGACGTTGCAATTTGCTTTCAATTTGCTTTATATGCTCCTCGCTCACCACGTGGGGGGCAAGTACCAAACGGAGGTTAGGGTGGGTGTTGAAGTAGCTAATAAGCAAGTCTTCGTCGGGTTGCCATGAACTACCTGCAACCACTACACGCCAACAACCTGCAAAACGCTCTACAAGTGGCAGAGGTTTGGCAGCATTACGAATGTCGATAACACGGTCGAAACGTGTGTCGCCCACAACGGTTACATGGTCCACGCCAATGGTGGCAAGTAGCGCACGCGATTCTTCGTTTTGCACGTAAAGATGCGTCATACGTTGTAACACACGGGCGTAGTTGCGTCCGTACCAACGGAAAAATATTTGGTTAGGACGGAAAATGCTCGACACCGAGTAAACAGGAATGTGCTTTTGATGAAGCACATCAATGTAGTTGCGCCAAAATTCGTACTTGATAAAGTATGCTGCCTCGGGATTTGCTAAACGAACGAATTTTCGTGCATTTAGCGGTGTGTCGAGTGGTAAATAGCACACCACGTCGGCTCCTTCATAATTTTTGCGCACTTCATAGCCCGAGGGCGAAAAGAAGGTAAGCAAAATCTTTTTTTCGGGGTGTTCACGGCGCAGACGTTCCATAAGGGGGCGTCCTTGTTCGAACTCTCCCAATGAAGCTGCGTGAAACCACACATACTTTTCGTTGCCAATCTGCTTGCGCAGAATGCGCCATGTGTCGCGATGACCGCGCATCATGGTGCGGATTTTCTTGCTGAAGATGGCGGCAATATTACAGCCGAGCATCAACAAATAAATTGCGAAAGAATACACTTTTTTGTCTGTAAAAAGTATGAAACAGGAGAGGAATTTTTCAAGAAGTTATTTCTTGAGAAACTTTTCTCAAGAAGTTATCTTCGAGAAGTAGGAATCTCGTATACATTTTTCGATACTATCATTCCTCTAACTTCTTAAAATAACTTCTTGAAAAGCCCTTCTTAAGAATCTCTTCTTGAAAACTCCTATTTTTTTGGATTGTTATCCCAGAGCTTCGATAGCAGCCTTCATACGACGCAAGGTTTCGTCCTTGCCAAGGAAGGCAGCAAGCTCATACATATCAGGACCTTTACCTGTACCCACCAAGCATACGCGCCAGGGGTTCCAAGGCTTTTTGCCATTTTCGGTAGCCCAAGGGTCGACAACAGCCTTTTGAGCCTCGATGCTAAAGTCGTTGAGCGAAGCAAGCAAATCATGCAATTCTTGCATATCGGCAGCAGCGCCTTCTTTCCAATTCTTACGAGTAAACTTATCGTCAGCGTCGTAGGTTGGAGCAATGAAGAAGAAGTCGCAAAGAGGCCAAAGCTCCTTAATGAAGTTAATCTTCTTCATCTTCATCATGCCCACTACAGCTTCAACACGTTCAATAGGAGCCTCAATACCATTTTCCTTCAAAATTTTGTCGAAGGCAGGAGCCAATACCGCATTGTCGGTTTTGAGAATATATTCGCGGTTAAACCATTGCCCCTTAATGTAGTCGAACTTTGCACCACTCTTTGAGCACTTAGCCAAGTCGAATTGTTCAATAAGTTCCTGCATAGAAAGAATTTCCTGGTCAGTTCCAGGGTTCCATCCTAACAAAGCAAGGAAGTTAATAACAGCCTCGGGCAAATAGCCACTTTCACGGTAACCCGAAGAAATGTCACCCGATTTAGGGTCGTGCCACTCTAAGGGGAATACGGGGAAACCTAAACGGTCGCCATCACGCTTTGAGAGTTTACCCTTACCATCGGGCTTAAGCAATAAAGGCAAGTGAGCAAACTGAGGCATCGTATCTTCCCAACCAAAGGCACGATAAAGCAATACATGGAGAGGAGCCGAAGGCAACCACTCTTCGCCACGAATAACATGGCTAATTTCCATCAAGTGGTCGTCTACAATATTTGCCAAGTGATAAGTAGGCAGATCGTCAGCACTCTTATAAAGCACCTTGTCGTCGAGAATATCACTCATAATGCGCACGTCACCACGAATAATATCGTTTACGTGAACTTCCTCACCGGGCTCAACCTTGAAGCGTACCACATACTGTTCGCCATTATCAATCAGACGTTGTGTTTCTTCATCGCCAAGCACCAAAGAGTTACGCATATCCATACGCGTATGTGCATCGTATTGGAAGTTTTGCACACTCTCACGCTTTGCAGTGAGTTCTTCGGGCGTATCGAATGCAATGTAAGCCTTGCCTGCATCGAGCAACTGCTTTACATATTTGCGATAAATGTCGCGACGTTCGCTCTGACGATAGGGACCATGTTCGCCCCCAAAGCTTACGCCCTCGTCAAATTCAATGCCGAGCCATTTAAAAGATTCAATAATATAGTCTTCAGCTCCAGGCACAAAACGGTTAGAGTCGGTGTCTTCAATACGGAACACCATATCACCACCGTGTTGACGAGCAAAAAGATAGTTATAGAGCGCGGTACGAACACCGCCAATATGGAGAGGTCCTGTAGGACTTGGTGCAAAACGCACACGTACTTTTCTTTCAGACATGCTGTATTAAACTTCTTATTTAGAGTTGTTGTTTATTTTACCTTGCAAAATTACAGTTTTTATGCGAAATGACAAGTTCATAAGCCGGCAAATGCACCCACCATACGTTCATTTCCAAAAACATCGCGTTTTATTTCAGCATCTTTCAGTCCTGCTTGCATAAAGACCTCGGCTGTTTCGTGTCCAAAGGCACGGTTTATTTCAGTGAGCAAAGCGCCATTCTTTGTCAATGTCTGTGCAGCCCCTTTTGTCAATGCGTGATAAAAACGAAGAGGGTCGTCATTGGGCACGAATAATGCCGTGTGAGGTTCGTGTTTCATTACGTTTTGTTCCATTTCCTCAGCCTCACGCATGCAAATATAGGGAGGGTTACTCACAATAAGGTCGATGCTTTCGGCAGGTAATGCCCAGGGTTGCAACATGTCGCGTTGCTCAAACTTAACCTCTGCCCCCAAGGTTTGTGCATTTTTACGGGCTATATTCAATGCACCCTCCGAAATATCCCATGCTACAACCTCAGCATTTGGCAAAGCCAACTTTAAACTCACGGCAATACAGCCCGATCCCGTGCCAGCATCCACAATGCGTAAATGCTTTTGCGGATTTGCTTTCTGCAAGCCTTGTGCCACATCTATTGCCCAATCTACAAGTTCCTCGGTTTCGGGGCGTGGAATAAGCACATCGGGGCTTACTGCAAATTGTCGACCTGCAAACCAAGCCTTGCCCAACACATACTGCACAGGTTCGCCTGCAATCAATCGTTTGCACATTATGTCGTAGCGTTGGTGCTCATCTTCAGAAAATTGTCTAACTTTGTCGGCATAAATGTCGGTACGACTCACGCCGAACCCCTCGTCGAGCACCATAAAGGCAATGGCACGTGCCTCGCCTTCGGTGTAAAGAGCCTGCAGCTGCATGCGCAGTGCGGTAAACAGAGAGTTCATTATAGAGAGTTTTTATTGATATTCTTAACTAAACCGCGGTAATCAATGAAAGGGTGGTTCTAAAAAATCTGATTTTAAATTTCTAAAAAACAACTGTTCGTTTTTCAAATATTTAGACGATTCATTCATAGAACTCCCTTATTAAAGCCGCACGAACCATTCAAGAAAATGCAAACTGACGAATTATATATGCAGCGCTGCATTGAGTTGGCACGCTATGGCAGTATGCACGCACAGCCCAATCCGATGGTAGGTGCTGTAATTGTGTATAAAGATCGCATTATAGGCGAGGGATACCACGCCGTATGTGGTCAGGGACATGCTGAGGTAAATGCAATAGCTTCAGTGCGTCCAGCCGACCGTCCACTACTCAGTCAAAGCACCATTTACGTAAGTTTAGAGCCTTGTGCTCACTACGGCAAAACACCTCCTTGTGCCCGTTTAATTGTGAAAACAGGTATTCCACGTGTCGTGGTAGGTTGTGTCGACCCTTTTGCCAAGGTGCAAGGTCGCGGCATCGCCATATTGCGCGAGGCAGGCATTGAAGTAAAGGTTGGTGTGCTTGAGCAAGAATGTCTTGCTCTCAACCGTCGCTTTATTACAGCCCAAACCCTACACCGTCCTTACGTCACTCTAAAGTGGGCGCGTTCTGCCGATGGCTTTATAGATCGTTGGCGCGAAGCACCTTTAGTGGGTGTTGATGGCACACTCTCGCCCACTGAGCGTGCAGCCCGTTTATCGTCATCTTGGTCACAAATGCGTGTGCATCAACTACGCGCCATGCACCAAGCTATTTTAGTAGGACATGGCACATTACGCATGGATCATCCACAACTCAATGTGCGACATTGGGTAGGTCCACAACCACTGCGTGTGGTGTTGGGCAGAGTAGCCGAAGGCGATTTGCCCAGAGGGTGGTTAGCTTATGCCGATATTCGCACTGCCCTTACCGAACTCTATCGCACAGAGGGTGTGCAGTCGCTCTTGGTTGAGGGTGGACAGCAAACTTTGCAAAGCTTCATTGACCAAGGTTTGTGGGACGAAGCATTTGTAGAAGTTTCGCCTTGCATCTTAGGCAGTGGCGTACCCGAACCGCGCATGCCTGTGGGCGTATGTCTCACCGAGGAGCACTATTTTGGCTCCACCATTTGGCACTACGACGCCGAATCGTTGCAAAGTTAAGAGTTAATTAGTGAATAAAAAAAAGATAGGGTTGAATAGTTAAAAACGAAGGGTGCGCAAGGCTTTATTTCCACATCGCATATCCCTTGTGTTACAACGCATTACCACAAAACAAAAAAACGGGTGCATCATAAATTATTCATTCCTCCTTCTTCCTCCCCCCAATACAAACAAAATGCAAAAAATACTTCCCATCACGCGCAATTTATTAATTATCAACGTATTGTGCTACCTTTTGCAGGTAGTGCTCGAGGCGCGTGGAATCGATATTACGCAGTGGCTTGGTTTGCACTTTGTGCTTGCCGACCAGTTTAATGTGTTTCAACTCTTTACCTACATGTTTCTGCATGGCAGTCTGACACACCTTTTCTTCAACATGTTCTCGCTTTGGATGTTTGGCTCACTCATTGAACGTCAACTTGGCACCAAACGATTCTTGTTTTATTATGCCGTGTGTGGCATAGGTGCTGCGCTGTGTCAAGAGTTGTGGCAAACAGCAGAATATTATATTGAAGGACTTCAAAACTACGAATTGGTAAACACCGGAAGTGCGCTCATCCCTATGGCACAATTTCTTAATCATTGGACCACCATCGGAGCCTCGGGTGCTTGCTATGGCATCCTTTTAGCCTTTGGCATGTTCTTCCCCAACGAGCGTATCATGCTTCTTATCCCGCCCATCCCCATGAAGGCAAAATACTTTGTGGTGGGTTATGCAGTCATCGAAGTTCTTTCGGCTTATTTCTCGAACGACAATGTTGCCCACTTTGCTCACTTAGGGGGTATGCTCTTTGGTTTGTTACTCTTGTTATGGTGGCGCAAAAAAGCCAAAAGTGGTCCTCGTTTTAATGGTTGGGAAGAATGGGAACCCGCTCAAAAAGCGAAACCCAGTTTTTGGCAACGCACCAAGGCAAAAATGCAAAAGAAGCCCGCTGTGGGCAATGCCCATCACACTGCTACTCGCCAAAGCGATTACGAAGAAAACATGCGCTCACGCCAGGACGAAGCTCGCATGGACGAGATTCTCGACAAAGTGCGTCGCTCAGGTTATGATAGTTTAAGCAAGGACGAAAAACAAGAACTTTTCCGCCTAAGTCGCAGATAAATACAGTGAGAATAAAATTAGGCAGAATGCGTTCTGTGTAGTTTTTGTGTTGCAAAAAGCCTCATTTTCCATCCCAATTTTCTTAAAACAATGAAGCAAACACTCAGGTTTTTAAGCTGGCTTACAGTACTTTTGCTATGGGCGTGCGCAGCCACCGTCTACGTCAACCCATCGATCTACGGCAAATACATTGCCGTGGTAGGACTATGTTTTCCTTTTTTCGTAGCAGCAGTTATGGGCATGGGCGTATTGTGTCTGCTCATTAAGCCACGCTTGGTTTTCATCTCAATCTTTGGTTTGCTTTGCTGCTTTGGGAGTTTACGCGACTATTGCCCTATCAACCTTAGCTCGCCTCCACCCAAAAAGGCTATTAAAGTCATTAGCTATAACACCATGAGTTTTGGCTGTTGGAGAATGGACGACAATGGGCGTGACGTGGAACTTGTGCGCTACCTTTGCACCCAACAACCCGACATTGCCGCTTTGCAAGAAACAGCCTTCAGTTCCGAAGATATGCACACTTGCATACAACGCACAATGAAGCGCTATGGCTATCACTTTGAATGGATTTTTGTAGGAGGCAATCGCGTGGGCGTAATGAGCAAATGGCCCATCGCGCGTCAAGAGGTGATTTGCCACTCCACGGGCAATGGGGCTGCAGCTTTTTATGTCACTCCACGCCAAGGCGACACCATTATTGTGGTTTGTGCGCATTTAGAGTCCATGCACCTATCAAACGCAGAGCGCGACAACTATCACGACATCGTGCGAAACCCTGAAACCGCAAACAAGGTTCACGGCAAACTGGGCTTAGTGCGTAAAATTGCCAATAGTGGGGCAGAACGTGCGCGACAGGTTGACACACTCTGCACATTTATCGACCGAAACGCAGATCGTAAACTCTTGGTCATGGGCGATTTCAACGATTCACCCATCTCATACGCTCACCACAGCGTGTGTAGTCGTCTCACCGACACTTATCGTGCCACAGCCAATGGCATAGGACGTTCGTTTAATCGCGACGCCATTTACGTGCGCATTGACAACATATTCTGTTCTCAGCACTTCAAACCCTATGCCATGAAGGTAGACCAAACCGTTCCCTTCTCTGACCATTACCCCATGATTGGCTATTTAAAAGAACAGACAAAATAAGTAGGGTGTCACACTACGCGATAGCGGTCTTTTTTTCAACTTTTTGGGGACAGTTTGAAGAATGATGATCCTTCGGAATGATATCGGGATGTCTTCGGAATTCCTTCGGGATAAAAATGGGCTACTTTTTGCTAGAAAAAAGTAGCCCTATTGTTTACATATATTCCTTTGCCTCGCATTCCCCCCTAAGCACCGAAAGAGCGTTGAGGGCGAGGGCTTGCATTTCGTCTTCACCCGGAAAGATGTGAACAGGGGCAATGAATTGTACGCGACGCATAATGCCTTGCGTGATATAGTCGCAATATGCCACGCCCCCTGTAAGCAAAATGGCATCTACCTCGCCACAAAGCACAGCACTTTGGGCTGCAATCGCCTTTGCTATGTGATAAATCATGGCGTCGATGAGCAAACGGGCATGTCCGTCGCCCTGTTCTATCATCTGCATAATGCGCAAAATGTCGGTAGTGCCAAGGTGAGCCATCAATCCTGCCTGTCCTGTTACACGTTTTTTGAGTTGCTCTTCGGTATAACGTCCGCTATAACAAAGGTGAATAAGATCGGCAGCAGGCAAGGTGCCCGCACGCTCTGGCGAGAAGGGACCTTCGCCATCGAGTCCGTTATTTGTGTCTACGGCACGGCCTTTTTGATGGGCTGCTACGGTGATGCCTCCCCCTAAATGGGCAACAATAAGGTTGAGATTTTCATAACGACTGCCTATTTCCTTGGCATAGCGATGTGCAATAGCTCGCTGGTTCAGCGCATGCCAAATAGAAAGGCGTGGCATTAGGGGCGAACCACTGATGCGTGCTTCGGGCAACAACTCGTCTACGGTAACAGGGTCAGCAATAAAAGCCGGACAAGAACCTCCAGGTTGCATATTAGCCAATTCGTATGCAATGATACACCCTAAGTTGCAAGCATGCTTACGCATGGCAGAATAGGTTTCGTGACACATTTTTTCGTTCACCCTATACACCCCACTGGCAATAGGCTTAATGAGTCCGCCACGCCCTATAATGGCATCGAAGGCAAAAGGAATATGGTTATCCTTCAGCCAATCGAGCACCAATTGACGTCTGAAATCGCGTTGATCTTCAATACATTGAAATTGGCTAAGTTCCTCATCGCTATGACGAATAGTGCTTACGCAAAGTGGATTTTCGCCTACATACACTGCCACTTTGGTTGATGTAGAGCCAGGGTTTATTACGAGTATGCTATGTTCGTTGCTTGTTGCAGTGGTGGATGCAGAGTGTTGCATGATTTTGGGGTGAAAAGTCTATGATTGTGCTGTATTTATTAGGGGTGGTGCTATATAGAATTGATTTACAAAATAAAAAGCTATTAGCAACTCATTGTGGCAAGTGCCAAACTGTGATATTTCGCATCGGCACAGTCGCCACGCGAGGGTAATACCACTGGTGCCAACGTGCCTTGCAGTGTGCCTGCTACTTGGGCTGAGGCAAAGAGCGGAAGTGCCTTATAAAAAAGATTCGCCGCCTCAATATCGGGCATTACCAATGCGTCGGATTCGCCACCAAGCACAGAACGTATGCCTTTTATGCGCAAAGCCACTGCATCGCATGCTGTACGCAGGTCGAGTGGACCATCTACAATTAAACGTCCCCATTCGCCCGAAGCTGCACGTTGACAAATTTCGCCATAACCCATTGTATGTGGAAACTTCTCGCTCACTGTTTCGGCACAGTGTAGAAGTGCCACACGGGGTTGTTCTATGCCAAAGGCATGGAGCATACGTGCAAGATATGCCACTTGCTGTGTACGCTGTTCTTGTGTGGGATAGGGAATAACTGCTGCATCCGTGAAAAACAACAGTTTGTGATAAGCAGGAATTTGTGCCATGGCAATGTGTGTCAACACTTGTCCACGTGGCAATATGCCCCACTCTTTGTTAAGCACAGCGCGTAGCAAGGTGTCGGTGTGCAAAAGTCCTTTCATAAGCACATCAGCCTCGCCATTACGCACCATCGTGACCGCACGTTCTGCAGCTTCAACGTCTGAGTCTACTTCAACAAAATGCACCTTTTCGCCTGTGTCTTGTGCCACCCAGGGCTGTTGTTTTACCTTTGCACAGTCGCCTACGAACCATGCTTCGGCAAATCCGTGGTCTACAGCACGCATCACAGCCTCAGCCGTACTGGCATCAGAGCCACACACCACGGCTAAGCGAAAGGTACGGTGTAATTGTTTAAGATGTTCAGTTAAATCGTTGAATGATAATATGGGTTGCATAGTGTTTCCTCCTGTTTTTTGTAAAGCCCGCCTTGTTTGTGATAAGTAAATAAAATACATGGAGCAGCGCTTTCCGTCGGCAAATGTACAAATAACGTGCTAATTATTGCACACTTTTGTTGTTTTTATGCAATAATAGGCCTTATTTGTGGTGTTTTAGAGTGATGAGCACGAGTTTTTCAGAAGAATTTGCTACTTTTGCTCATGCAAACTCAATGGCACATGCCCTCGTAGTTCAATGGATAGAACACCGCTCTCCTAAAGCAGTGATCTGAGTTCGATTCTCAGCGGGGGTACTATTGGGCAAAGGCAGGGTGGTTCTAATTATTCTGAAAAGTTGATTTATGCCCTATCGTATGTGTGTGTGGAGGGGAGTGAACGAAAGTGCATAGCGAGCTATGTGACTGAGCAAACTGATGTCAAGACACATGCAAGAGGGTGCAAAGCGTCTAGCAGAATTTTAGAAAATTAAAATCATTTTTTTAGGACTACCCAGCGTTAGGTTAGGAGGTTAAAAAGGTTACTAAAGTTGCGAATAGGCAAGAAGTTACTTTTTAACCTCCTAAATCAATAACCCCTAACACGCCTAATTTTTCCAACCCCTTATTATCCCCCAATATCCCTCACTCCCCTTATTCCCTCAATAACCCTTTAACTCAATAACCCCTTATAAAGAAATGGCAGAGAATCTTACCCCTATGATGAAGCAGTTTTACGACCTCAAGGCAAAAAATCCTGATGCCGTGCTGCTGTTTCGCTGCGGTGACTTTTACGAAACCTACGATGCGGATGCTGTAACTGCCTCGCAGGTATTAGGCATTACCTTAACACGCCGCAACAACAAGGGACAGGCTGCTGCAACCGAGATGGCGGGCTTTCCGCACCACGCGCTCGACACCTATTTGCCCCGACTTATCCGTGCAGGTTATCGTGTGGCGATTTGCGACCAACTCGAAGACCCTAAACTTGCCAAAAAGTTAGTTAAACGTGGCATCACAGAGTTAGTTACTCCTGGTGTGGCTATGACCGACAATGTGCTCAACGCACGCGAAAATAACTTCTTAGCAGCCGTACACTTCGGTGCTTCGGCAGTGGGCATTGCCTTTCTCGACATTTCTACGGGTGAGTTTCTCGTGGCAGAAGGTACTGCCGAATATGTAGACAAACTATTGGCAGGTTTTGCGCCAAAAGAGGTATTGGTGCAACACGGTTTGCGCGGACGTTATGAGGGACTTTATGGCAACAAGGGCTTTGTGTTCGAGCTCGACGATTGGGCATTTACCCCACAAACTGCCCACGAACGTCTTACCAAGCACTTTCAAGTAAAAAACCTCAAAGGCTTTGGCGTTGACCACCTTAAAGATGGCTTAGTGGCTGCAGGTGCCATTATGTGTTACTTGGAAATGACCAAGCACACCCAAACCTCGCATATCACGTCACTACGACGCATTGAGGAAGATCACTACGTGCGCCTCGATCGCTTCACCACACGCAACCTCGAACTCACACAACCTATGGCAGAAGGGGGCACCTCGTTGCTTAAAGTAATGGACCGCACCCTCACGCCTATGGGCGCACGCATGATGCATCGTTGGCTCATCTTCCCCCTGCGTGAAGTAAAAGCCATTGAAGACAGACAAGATGGTGTAGAACACTTTTTCCGTCATCCCGACTTCCGCGAGTTGTGCGAAATGGAACTGCCCAAAATTGGCGATATGGAGCGCATTGTGAGTCGTGTGGCTGTGGGACGCGTTAATCCACGCGAATTGCAACAACTGCGTGCAGCACTCGAAAGCACAGCTCTACTTAAATATGCTTGCGCACATGCTGAATGCCTTGCGATTAAACAAATTGCAGAACGACTGGATGCACTCACTCCCTTGCGCGACAGCATTAAGCATACCATTTGCCTTGATCCGCCCATACTCGTAAATAAAGGTGGCGTCATTGCCGATGGTGTGAACGAGGAACTAGACGATTTGCGCCACATTTCAACTTCGAGCAAAGACTATTTGCTAAAAATTCAGCAACGCGAAAGTGACGCTACGGGCATCCCCAGCCTTAAAATTGGCTTCAACAATGTGTTTGGCTACTACATCGAAGTGCGCAACACGTATAAAGACAAGGTGCCCGAAACGTGGATTAGAAAGCAAACTTTGGCACAAGCCGAGCGCTATATTACACAGGAACTGAAGGAGTATGAAGACAAAATTTTAGGGGCAGAAGATCGCATTGCCGAACTTGAAGTGCAACTCTATGCTGAGTTGGTGCGCGAGGTGGCACGCTATGTCACCCAGCTGCAAACCGATGCCGCAGCATTAAGCCAACTCGATTGTTTGCAGAGTTTGGCTTGTGTGGCACGCGAACGTCAATACGTGCGTCCTGTGGTTGACGATAGTTTGACGCTCGACATACGCGAGGGCAGACATCCTGTAATCGAAACCCTTATGCCTCCGGGCGAGGAATACGTGTCGAACTCGGTAGAATTAGACACCAAGAAACAGCAAATTATCATTGTCACAGGTCCTAACATGGCGGGTAAGAGTGCCTTGCTGCGTCAAACCGCATTGATTACCCTTTTGGCACAAATCGGGTCGTTTGTTCCTGCCGAATCTGCCCACATTGGCGTGGTCGACAAAATTTTTACCCGTGTTGGTGCAAGCGACAACATCTCGGTAGGCGAAAGTACGTTTATGGTTGAAATGAGCGAAGCCTCAAACATCATGAACAACCTTACGGAGCGCTCTTTGGTACTCTTTGATGAATTGGGACGTGGCACATCTACCTACGACGGCATCTCTATTGCTTGGGCTATTGTGGAGTATATCCACGAAAATCCTAAAGCACACGCTCGCACACTCTTTGCTACGCACTATCATGAGTTGAACGAAATGGAAAAACTCTTCCCCCGCATCAAAAACTGGAATGTGTCGGTGCGCGAGGTGAATGGTCGTGTGGTATTTTTGCGAAAATTGCAACGCGGAGGGTCAGAACACTCGTTTGGTATTCATGTGGCTCGTTTGGCAGGTATGCCACAAAGCATTGTGAAACGTGCCGAAAGCATTCTTGCCGATCTTGAAAAGGCAGGTGCTCAAGCAGGAACAAGTGTGCCTCGTGCCGAAAGCAACACGCAGCGCGAAGAGGGCATGCAGCTCAGTTTCTTCCAACTCGATGACCCCGTACTCAGTCAAATTCGCGACACATTGCTGAATCTTGATGTAAACAACCTTACACCACTCGAGGCTCTTAACAAACTCAACGACATCAAACGCATTTTGAAAGGATAATTGAACACCCTACCTATAAGGGGCTATGGCATCACGCGCCAATGTTAACGACTATTTGGGTCAAAGTTGTATATTGGGCGTACAAAAAGTAATTAGGTCAGAAAAAGTTTTTGTTCGGGTCGCCTTTCCCTTGGTTTCCCATTAGAGTTTCGATACATCTCCGTCTTGCCTCCAATGATTCTCCGATATTTCTTCGATCATTCTTCGATCGATCTTCGATCGCCGAACGGAGAATCAACGGAGAATCAACGGAGAACGAACGGAGAACTAACGGAGAACTAACGGAGAATCAACGGAGAACGAACGGAGAACTAACGGAGAATGATACGGAAAATATGCCGAACATTTGGTGAATTTTGAATGCCCTACTCTTTAGGATCATCTCTTGTACCAACACTTAACGGCTCAACTGTCAGAGATTTGACAATAGAGCCGTTTACTTTTTTCTTTATGTTCCGCTGAATTGATACTAACGATTTTTTCCCAATAAAGAAAAATGAAAGAAAATCTTGCATTCCTCAGCATTTTTACCCAACTTTGCACTCGCAACGGATTAGGGAAACGGGTGAGAATCCCGTGCAGTCCCGCTGCTGTATGTTTTTTATATTGGAGAATATTTTAAAAGAAATCCTCATTCCAACCCCGTACTCCATATTGGCCACTGTTTCGGCACAACAGCCGAAGTGGGAAGGCGGAGCTACGGAAGAACAAGCCTGAATACCTGCCGTTGCCACTTGTACTGTGCACAAGAACCGTGTATTTTTGCCCTAAAAGGCGCAATTTTGTGCAAGTGCGTGCCCAACGCTCCCGAGGAGGAACGAAGCACACAACACACAATCCCTAAATATTCTCTCTACACAACGGTAATGATAGCATTACTCCTTTCGTTGTGCACCACAGCGAACGCCATTCCCGATTCGTTGGGCACCGCCGAAGTCATCGCTCAAAAGCGCGTGACTGGCATTGCTACATCCGTACCAGTGCAACACCTCGACTCTGCCGCAGTTTTTAAGCGCGGCATTACCGACATGGCAGATGCCTTACGTCGATTTTCGGGGGTAAACTTGCGCGACTATGGTGGAGCGGGTGGACTGAAAACTGTGAGTGTACGTGGTCTAGGGGCCGCCCATACGGCTGTAGCATACGATGGCTTATGTGTGAACGACACACGACAAGGACAAACCGATATGGGGCAATTCTCGCTCGATTTGATGCGTACCATTGAGTTGCAAACACTCGACCAATCACAATTGCTTTGTCCTGTACGACAGTTGGCACAGGCTGTGGTAAGTCTTAACGCTGCACCACAGACTTTGCCTACCAATTACGGAATACATGGTGCATTGGCATTGCAACAAGCATCGTGGGGCACATGGAATCCGCAAGTAGATGTGGGTGGACGCATAGGGCGCAATGCTTATGTAAATGCTGCGGGGCGCTATTTTTTTGCCCATAACAACTATCCCTTTACCATAGAAAATGGCAGTGCTACCACCCACACGCATCGCAACAATAGCCGTATGCAAAGCACGACCACCGAACTAAATTGGTTGCAGCGTTTAGGAGGAGGTATGCTCTCGTCGAAAGCTTACTTCTATCACAACTATCGCCACTTGCCAGGTATGGTGCATTATTACGTGAACCAAAACAATGAGCGACTGCTTGAGCAAACGGCATTTGCACAGTCGCGATGGCAACGACAGGGACCACGGTGGCAAACATTTGTTGCAGCCAAATATAATTGGCAAGTAAGCAAATATCACGATGTTGACGGACAATATCCTAACGGCATTTTGAAACAGCATTATTGGCAACGCGAAGCTTATGCTACGGCAGGTTTTCGATATAGCATTACAGACTTTTTGCAAGTTGCCTATGCCACAGACTATGCCCATGCCTCGCAAAATAGCAACTTAAAAACTGATTATCGAGTGAGCCGTGACACATGGTTGCAGTCGTTGTCCGTGGGGTTACAAGTTAATCGATTTCAACTTACTGCGCGTGCTGCATGGCATAGGTATTGGAATCAATCGGTTTCGGGCACCTCTGCCCGCAATGCACAACGAGTTACACCCTCTGTAAGCGCATTGTGGCAAGCCATTAGGAGCGAGCATGCACAATGGTACTTGCGTTGTGGTTATAAAGAGTCGTTTCGTATGCCTACGTTTACTGAGAGTTACTACTATCACTTGGGTTCTACGCAGTTAAATCCTGAGCTTACACGTCAACTCTCGGTGGGTCAGACTTTACAAGCATCTCCCTCACAACATTGGCGCACTTTGGCTTTTACGGCAGATGCCTATGCTGCACGCGTGAAAGACCGTATTGTGTCTATCCCCTACAATCTCTTTGTGTGGAAAACTGTGAACTTAGGTGATGTGCGTACCTTAGGAGTCGACCTTACATTGCACAGCCTATGGCAGTTGACTACACGCCACACGTTAGAGTTTAACACGAATTATTCGTTGCAGCATTGTACAGACCATACCAAGCCCGCCTTGAGCAGTTGGCACAAACAGTTGGCGTATACGCCACTGCATAGCGGTGCTGCATCGTTGGCATGGATTAACCCTTGGGCTTCACTCTCGGTGCATGGCACTTGGAGTTCGATGCGTTGGTGTACAAATAACCATCTGCCCACTACATCGCTACCAGCCTACACGGAATGGGGCGCTGCAGTATTTCGTAGTTTCACACTGTGCCACGGACGCACACTTACCTTACGTGCCGATGTGCTCAATCTTTTTGACCATCGTTACGAAGTGATACGCCGATACCCAATGCCGGGACGCGCCTATAAACTGAGCATTAAGTTTGCGTGGTAAAAATGTTTCTTGCAATACAAATCACTAAATACAACAAACAATGAAAATTTTCAAAAACATTAAATTAGTAGCCGCAGCGTTACTAATTTGTGCAGGTTTCACAGCCTGTTCTGAGGACGAACCTGTAATCCCTACCACTCCTACCACTCCTACCACTCCCCTTCGTGGCGAACAAGGCTTTTATGTAATTAACCAAGGCAATATGGGTGTGCTTGATGGTACACTCGATTTTTTCTCAACAGATAGCACACGCAGTGAAGGCATCTTCAAAGCTGTCAACAACAAGAGTTTGGGTGACACACCACAACGTGCCGTGCTCTATGGTTCAAAACTCTACCTCCCAGTGTTTACCGAAAACAAAGTATGGGTGTTGGATGCCAACACAGCTCGTGTACTTGCTGAAGTGAACACCAACCAACCCGAGGCTGTATGTGGTGCCAATGGCTATGTGTTTGTTTCGAACAACGATGGCTATGTTACCCGTGTAGACACAACCTCGTTCACTGCCTCAGCACCTTTGGCTGTTGGTCCGAACCCAGCAAACATGACTACCTATAATAATAAGGTGTATGTGTCTATCAGCGATGGTTACAACTCTGGCAACGGCTACGCAAATGGCTTTAAGGTAGCAGAAATTGATGCTGCGCAATTCAACGTAACACGCAATATCACTGTGGGTATGAACCCTGGTGACATCACAAGCGACAACGAGGGCAACATTTACGTGGTATGTCGTGGTGACTATGGTGCTACACCCTCAAAGGTGTGGAAGTTCAACGTGAGCAATGGTGAAGCTGCTGCCATGTGTGAGGGTTCACTCATTGCTGTAAACAATCAACAGCGCACCTCACGCACAACCGGAAAGCAAGACGTGCTCTATGTGCTCAACGTACAGACCGACTATAGCAACTGGCCCAATATTAGCAATGTCATTACAAGTGCTGTTTACAACACTGCCACAGGCGAGAAGGTAGCCGACAACTTTTTGTCAGCCGAGAACCTTCCTGCTAACCCTATTGCGATAGATGTTTGTCCCACTGATGGCAACCTCTACATCTGTTCTGATGCTACCACAGGCGCTGATGCTTTCACCACACCTGGTTACATCAAGGTATACAATGCAAGCGGTGCATACATTAAAACCCTCACCACCGGTGTTCACCCCTTTGGTGTAGTATTTAAGTAATATCTTTAAGAAAAGAATTTAAGAATACTTTTTCTATGTGCTTATGCGCACCTCGTAACCTTCAAGGAGGTTGAGGTGCGCATTTTCATGTTTTTAGGTGAGAATCTTGTATTAAACATTATTGCTATCTAATAAAAAGAAAGCCACATAACCATCCTTTTATTACAAATTCATGAGCGAATTCCTTAAGTCTTCATCTTGCCCCAATCCCAATTTTTTACGTATATTGCCTCTTACTGTACTCACGTTCGAGGCTGTCTTGCCCAAAATGTTAGAAATTTCACTAATCGTATAGCCTTGCTCTACCAATCGACAGATGTCGAGTTCTGTAGGTGTGAGCATCGGATAACGCTCACGCATATCTTTGCGCTGATTGGCATATATACACTCTATTTGGTTAGCCACTTTTATAATGTTGCGCAAAGTTTTTTCTTCAAGTTGCCCCATCACATCCTTGTCATAAACAGCAACCGAATCTTTAGATCTGGCAAGTTTTAAAAGAGCCATTAGCTCAGATTTGCGCATATTAAACACATGCAATATTTGGTCAATGGTGCTTGCATAACCGTGTAACTCTGTTTGTTGCTCGCGCAATAAATTGCTTGCTACAAAGCCAAAAATAGTAGTGGCAACACTCAAAAAACCATATATAATAAGCAACTGCCCATACATTGGATTGTGCGTGAGATATTGGCAAAGAAACATTATAACAACATGAATACACGTACAAACAAGCGAGGTGCGAGGAAACATCGAAATACTACTTACAAGCACAATTAGGTAACAAATGGTAAGATTGAGCGTAGTAAGCATAGGGTTGTGCTGTCCCATAGAAGCCAATACCAATAGCCGCACCCCCTGCACAAGCATTGAGAAGATTACGGAAACGGGCATTATATACCTCAACTTTTTGGGCCCCTTCAATAGATAGAGAACAAGAGACACAACCGACCCAATAACATAGCATACCGAACATAGTAAAGCCGGCTGAACATTCAAACCATAAGAACCTAAAAGATGAAGAGAAAAAAGAAGAATAGACAACGGCACAAAGGTAAGAAATATGAGTTGTCTAAAAAAATCACGACGCCCCACCTGTGTACGGTCAAAATATGTGTGTAGATGGTTGTTCATTATATTGCTTGGATTCATTATATAGCTTTGTTCATTCTACTTTGCAAAGGTAGTACTTTTTTCTATCATTTTGCGTTTTTTGCGTCTCTTTTTTCAGCATTTTGCGTCTTTTTGCGTCAGCTAAAAACGAGCAAACACTAAAATTATTAGTACTTTTGTAAAGCAGAATAGTAAAAGGGCTCATTCGTAAACTCAGAAACGTAAGCAAACATAGTGAGTACGAAGGAAGATATTGGATTAACTGAGACCATAAGAATAGCAAACAATGAGTTAAAGTTTATATGCCACGAGAATTATGGCGTATAGATACTTACAACATTCAAAAAAATCAAATAACTAAATTAAATCTATTATGTTACATTTTACCCCCCCCCAAAGAAAAGTCGCTTGTAGGCACAGCCTTAAAGGCGGCGACAGCAAAAATGGCAACTCTGTTATCCATGCTGCTTTTCTTGCTGCCTACCACATTGTTGGCCAATGACCTTGACAAGTCAGCTTCGTCAAACAAGGCGTTGGCTGCTGTAACAACTGCCGAGCCGGTAGCCCGCGCAGAATACAACAAAACAACGCAGACCCTCACATTCTTATATGGAGCACCTTCTGCCACTGAGGACGCGAATCTCTTGGTGGTGAAGTTTTATAATCCGTCAGACAATCCCAAATGGTTTGATGGCAAGTATCGTTCTTTTGGTTGGACTACTTCACAGAAGCAAGCTACAAGCGTTGTCATAGACGAGAGTTTCAAAAACTATCCGTTGGCATCATGCTCTGGTATGTTTAAAGAGTTCAAAAATGTGAAAACCATTACAGGGCTGGGAAATCTGAACACCTCCAACGTGACGAGCATGCGCGGTATGTTTGATAATTGCTTTTCTATCCAGACGTTTGACATCGATAAGCTACAAACAGCGTCTGTACAGGATATGGCAAGCATGTTCTATTTCTGTAAATGTCTTACCTCGCTCGACGTGAGTCATTTCGAAACAGGTTCCGTAACAGATATGTCTGCTATGTTTAAAGCAATAGGCGACCAAGTAAAATCGCTTGACCTCTCGAACTTTAATACGGAAAAAGTAGAAAATATGAATAGCATGTTTGCTGATATCAACATGCTGGAAACGCTCGACTTGACAAGCTTCAACACATCCAGCGTAAAGAATATGACTAGAATGTTCGAAAGCGCATGTTTTAAGCATATCTACGTAAGCGAGTTGTTCAAAACCGATCAGGTTACCAGGGCCAATAATATGTTTTATTCTTATTGCAAAAAACTTCCCAACTTTGACCCTGCCGTCCTTGACAAAACACACGCCAACTATCTCGAAGGTGGTTACTTTGAGAAGATTGTCGGTAAACTGGGCGATGAAATAATAGCAGCTGCTGGCGAACCTTTAACTGCCAAAAATCTGACGATAGATAAGGATCAGAATTTCAAAGCCAACGAACCTTTCACCGTAGCCGCAGCTTCTTACAACCGCACAATGAGCGATGGCAATACTTGGGCAACGCTCTGCCTACCATTCGAGGTGTCACTCGCTGATCAGAACTTCCGTGCCTTCAAACTCCTTTCGGCCAACGATGATGCGGTAGAACTCGAAGAGGTTGAAACAAGCATTGCTGCTGGTATGCCTGTTATTATCAAGATGAATGAGGGAGCAACCTCGCTCAACATCTCTGCCACCGACAAGAAAATTGCAGAGAAAGCGCTCGTCTCGGCAACTGCCGACGGCAACTATCAGCTCCAGGGACTCTACGCCCAAAAGGAGTTCAGCATAGATGCTGATAACAACTGCTACATTGTGAAGGGCGACAAACTGATGAATCCTGCCAAGTTGTTGGAGAATACAAAGGTAACAAAGGTGGTAAGCAAACCTTTCCGTGCTTACATGGTAGACAATTCTTCTGCTGCAGCTGGTGCTAAGATGTTCAGCATTGGTTTCAATGACAACACTACAGCCATTGACAACCTCAACACTATAGCCAACGACAAGGCTGTATACTACGACATTCAAGGTCTCCGCCTCAATGCTCCGCAAAAGGGCATCAACATTGTGAAGCGTGGCAACAAGACCATGAAAGTTATCATCAAATAAAACTGAACACAATGAAAAAGAAAAATTATATAAAGCCCGAAGTTAAGGTCTACCACATAGAAGCACAAACTATTCTCGCCACCTCTACAATTAGTACGGCTAAGGACGAAGATTACAGCGACGAGAATGTGAATGATTTTATAGAATCTGACGGCTTCATCTATGCAGACTAAAGGTAGGTCCCATTTTCTAAAATTCAGATATAGTCGCTTAGTATAAAGAAAGGGCTGCAGACGGTAATAATTCCGTTTGCAGCCCTTATAGTTTTTAGAAATTTAAAATCAAATTTTAGCCCCACTTTATATTTCCTTCCAATCAACCAATCCCTTACCCATATCATCCAATTCTATGGCAAGGGCTACGACTTTGCGTTTATCAGCTTTGAAAGGCTCGGCATATTGTTTGGCTCTCATCTGCTCTGTAGCAGCCTCAATACCCCCATTATTGCTCAGTTTCAGTTCAAGGACATAGATAAAATTGGTGGTTTCTATCACCATGTCTATTCTGCCTGTGGCAATCATCTTCTCCACTTCTACCCGACAACCAATGGCATTGAAAATGGTGCTCATAATCAAGCGGTAGCGCTCCTCCATATCCATGCTGGCAAGTTTTTTGTTGCTGTAAGGCACATCCGCAATAAGCGCCTTCAGGCATTTCATGGCTTCGGGCAGATTGCCAAGTTTAAGGGAGTACAACAACATATTTTGGGTTGATATTACTTGTGCATTCGATTGCAATGTCAAGGCAGGCAACACAACTTTATATAGAGCCTTTCGAACTTCATAGTTTGGAATGCCTAACAAATAAATATCATCCATATATCCCTTTATTGTAAGATAGCCAGACTGATAAAGGAACAATTCCGCTCCACCACCTGTTACATCGGAAGTTTCTAGCGTATCACTGTCTATAGGGCAATTCTCAAAATTTTTCAGTCTCATTTCTATATCATCCACAAACTTAGGAAGTAAGGATGTGGCACCCGATGAAGCCCAATAGTTCTTGAGATCAGAATCTGCCAATGCATTGATGAGACTAAACGGATTGAAGACATCCACCATGTTGCGACGACTAAAATGATAACCATCATAGTAGGCTGTTAATTGTGCTACAGCCTCGTCGAAAGTCCATCCTTCATATTCAGCCAACTTGCTGATTTCGGGTTTAAAATCACGCAAAACTTCTTCCTTCGTGATACCGCATATGGCAGCGTATTCAGGCTCGAAACTAATGTTGCTCAAGTTATTGAGCACAGAGAAAAGAGAAATCTGCGTAAACTTGGTAATGCCTGTGATGAAGACAAACTTTTCGTATTTGTCATCAGCCTTGAGAATGGCAAACACCTCCCGATAGATAGAGGTGCATGCTTCGTGCTGAGGAGTTTTCCAAGAATGTTGTAATGGAGAGTCATATTCATCGATAAGGATGGCAACTTGCTGTCCTGTCTGTTTGCAAGCAGTTTGGATGATTGTATCAAAACGGTCAGCAAGTTGGGCTGTAGGTTTAGGAGTAATGCCATATTCTTCCTCTAATCTGTCGAAAGTTATATCGAGATAAGAGCGCAATGTCTCTGGTTCTGCGCCTGCACAACTCATATCGAGTCTGATGATAGGACGCTTCACCCATTCTGTTTCCATCTGCATGATTTTCAATCCCTCGAAGAGTTCCTTCTTTCCCATGAAGTAGGCTTCGAGTGTATCGACCAACACAGATTTACCAAAGCGGCGAGGGCGACTCAGGTAATTATACTTTTTTCCTCTGTTGGCAAGTTGCCAAATGATATCTGTCTTGTCAACATAAAGATGTCCACCCTTTCTGATTTCTTCAAAAGACTGGATGCCTACAGGCAATTTTCTATCGTTTGTCTCTACCATAATTCCAAATCTTTGGTTTACAAGTTCAAATATACGATTATTTTCTCATACCTCCACGTTTTTATTTGCGTTTCTATTTGTTATAGCTTTTAGAAAATTAAAATCAAATTTTAGCCCCACTTTATATTTCCTTCCAATCAACCAATCCCTTACCCATATCATCCAATTCTATGGCAAGGGCTACGACTTTGCGTTTATCAGCTTTGAAAGGCTCGGCATATTGTTTGGCTCTCATCTGCTCTGTAGCAGCCTCAATACCCCCATTATTGCTCAGTTTCAGTTCAAGGACATAGATAAAATTGGTGGTTTCTATCACCATGTCTATTCTGCCTGTGGCAATCATCTTCTCCACTTCTACCCGACAACCAATGGCATTGAAAATGGTGCTCATAATCAAGCGGTAGCGCTCCTCCATATCCATGCTGGCAAGTTTTTTGTTGCTGTAAGGCACATCCGCAATAAGCGCCTTCAGGCATTTCATGGCTTCGGGCAGATTGCCAAGTTGAAAGGCAAGCAATAGGGACGATTGAGTAGATTGAATATCACTATTGCTTCGCAAAGTAAGGGCAGGCAACACTGTTTCATAAAGCGCTTGTCTTACCTCATTATTAGGGAATCCCAAAATATAAACTCCCATCTGGTAATCCTTTATCGTAAGATAACCAGACTGATAGAGAAACAATTCCGCTCCACCACCTGTTACATCCGAAGTCTCTATCGTTTGGCGAAGAATGGGGCAAGGATCAAAATTACCCAATTTGAGTTCCATATCATCCACAAACTTAGGCAATAGGGATGTGGCACCCGATGAAGCCCAATAGTTCTTGAGATCAGAATCTGCCAATGCA
>ERZ1026862.146-NODE-146-length-43828-cov-12.457976_pt1 | contig 43828 bp, 26 predicted proteins | sample MGYA00380161_ERZ1026862 | MGnify/ENA primary metagenome ERZ1026862 (study PRJEB33269, sample SAMEA4719797) | human gut metagenome | biome: human-associated habitat; feature: organic feature; material: feces | place: Cameroon | collected 2013-10 ... | reverse complement strand
TTAATTAGTTTTAGAAATATTAACCTTAAAATACTTGCTTGTAATGATAAATGGTGTAACTTTGCAAAATAAAATATTTTAGTAACTAAGCAATCATTAATAAAGAAATTGACTAAGTGAAGTTAATACACCTATTACGTAGGTATCACGAATCAACTTCTAAGACAAAGTATCGGAATATGGAATACGGCGCAAAGTCATTAGTAATCGGCCTGGATTTGGGCGGAACTAATTCCGTGTTTGGCATCATCGACAGAGAAGGCAAAGTGTTGACCACTACCTCTATCAAGACTCAGGGATACCAAAACGTAGAAGCATACGTTGAGGATTCTGTTAAGGCTGTGATGCAAATCGTAGAGCAGATAGGTGGCATGGAGAAGATTCATGCCATGGGTATCGGTGCTCCTGGTGGAAACTACTACAATGGAACAATTGAGCAAGCTGCTAACTTGGCATGGGCTAAAGGTGTTGTACCTTTGGCAGACATGTTTGCTAGCCGTTTAAACATTCCTGTAGCCATAACCAATGATGCAAACGCTGCCGCTATGGGCGAAATGATATATGGCGAAGCTGTTGGCATGAAAAACTTCGTAGAGCTAACCTTGGGAACAGGTGTTGGTTCGGGTATTGTAGCCAACGGTCAGCTTATTTATGGTTGCGATGGTTTTGCTGGCGAGCTTGGTCACATGGTTGTAGAACCAGAGGGTAGACCATGCGGATGCGGCAGAAAAGGTTGTTTAGAGACTTATTGCTCAGCAACAGGTGTGGTTCGTACCACTGTGGCAATGTTAGAAGAATCAACAGAGCCTACATCATTAAGAGATATTCCAAGAGAGGAACTCTCATCATACGAAGTATATAAAGCCGCTATGGCTGGCGATGCTATGGCGCAAGAGGTTTTCCGCCAAACAGGTAGAAGAATTGGTGTTGCATGTGCAAACATCGCAACCTTCCTCAGTCCAGAGGCTTTCATCTTCTTCGGTGGATTGGCACAGGCAGGCGATATACTCTTCCGTCCTATGGAGGAAGCATATAATGAGAATGTGCTCTCATTATATAAAGGTAAGGCAAAATTCCTTAAGAGTGGCTTAGATGGTGCCAAAGCAGCAGTCTTGGGTGCTTCAGCCATAGCTTGGGAACTATAAATTAGGCTAAGAAACTAATTACATATTAAAAATTAGATTAAACAACTAAATTAAAATTTATAAAACATGCGCGTAATTATTGAAAAAAACTATGAAGAGCTCTCACGCTGGGCTGCTCGTCATGTAGTGGAGACTATAAATGCCTTCCAACCAACAGCAGAAAAACCTTTTGTTTTAGGTTTGCCTACAGGTTCATCACCTATGGGTATGTATGCAGAAATCGTAAAAGCAGTGAAGGCTGGCGAAGTTTCGTTTAAGCATGTGCTCACCTTCAACATGGATGAGTATGTTGGATTACCTGAAAGCCACCCAGAAAGCTATCACTCATTTATGGCTAACAACCTCTTCAACCACATCGACTGCCCTAAGGAGAACATTCATATTCTTAATGGTAATGCCGAGAATTTGGAAGAGGAGTGCAAGAACTATGAAAAGATGATAGAAGAAGTTGGTGGTATCGACCTCTTTATTGGTGGTATCGGTCCTGATGGTCACATAGCTTTCAATGAACCATTCTCTTCACTCACCTCACGCACACGAATAAAGACTCTTACTACTGATACTCGCATCGCTAACTCACGTTTCTTCGGGGGCGACATGAACGCAGTACCAAGCACAGCTCTGACTGTTGGTGTTGGTACCGTAATGGCTGCTAAGGAAGTGATGATTCTTTGCAACGGCCACAACAAGGCTCGTGCTTTGCAGGCTGCTATCGAAGGTCCTGTTACTCAGGAGTGGACTATCAGCGCATTGCAGCTACACCAGCATGGCATTATCGTTTGCGACGAACTTGCTACAGATGAGTTGAAAGTTGGAACCTATCGCTACTTCAAGGATATCGAAAAGGACAACCTGTAATCATCTATAAATCATTCAAATAGAACACAGAACCATGAGACTTAATCTTAGTTCAGAAATAGTACTTAACAAAGTACCTGTAGAATTCTACAAGCCTAAGACGACTGTAGAATACTCAGAAATCTCCAGAATGGAGAAGATACATACAGACATCTTCGCATCAATGGCTGAAGGTGCAAGCCATGTAGCTGACGGCATCGAAAAGGGAATCAAGGCTGCACAGCATGAAGGCAAGTTCTACGTTATGGCTTTGGGCACTGGTTCATCGCTCAATGCTGTTTACAACGAGCTTATTCATCGTTACGAGAAAAAAGCATTAAGTTTCCGTAACGTAGTTATTTTCAATGCTTACGAGTATTATCCTTTGCAGAAAGATAGCTCCATTCGTACTATCAACCAGTTGAAGGAACGCTTCCTCAACCACGTAGATGTAGAAGAGCAAAACATCTTCACTCTTGATGGCTTCGTAGCTCAGGATGCTGTTCAGGATTGCTGCCGCTTGTATGAGCAGCGCATAAAGACATTCGGTGGTTTGGATGTTGCTCTCATCGGTATTGGTCGCTCTGGAAACATTGCTGCCAACGAGCCTGGTTCTGGTCTTCAGTCAACAACACGTCTTATCCTTATTGGCAACACCTCACGTGAGGAGATGGAAATAAGCGAAAAGACTAAGGAGTCAATCCCTCCATGCTCATTGACTATGGGTATCGCTACCCTACTCTCTGCTAAGGCTATTTACCTTACAGCTTGGGGTGAAGAGAAGGCTGAAATCATGCAGAAGGTAATAGAGAATTCTATCACCGACACTCTACCAGCATCATTCCTCCAGACTCATCCAAACGTGCAGGTAGTGCTCGATCTTGGTGCTGCAGCTCGTCTTACTCGCATCGAACACCCATGGCTCGTAACATCTTGCCAATGGACCGACAAGTTGGTACGCTCTGCATTGGTATGGCTCTGCCAGAAGATTGGCAAGCCTATCTTGAAGCTTACTAACAAGGATTACAACGAGAATGGCTTGAGCGAACTCTTGGCTCTCTATGGTTCAGCATACAATGCTAACATAAAGATTTTCAACGACTTGCAGCACACTATCACAGGTTGGCCTGGTGGTAAGCCTAATGCTGACGACACATATCGTCCTGAGCGTGCTAATCCATACCCTAAGAAGGTTATCGTTTTCTCTCCACACCCAGACGACGACGTTATCTCTATGGGCGGTACAATCCGTCGCTTGGTTCAGCAGAATCATGATGTACATGTAGCATACGAGACTTCTGGTAACATCGCTGTTGGCGACGAGGAAGTAACAAGATTCATGCACTTCATCAATGGCTTCAACCAACTCTTCGCAGATTCTAAGGACAGCATTATCTCTAACAAATATAAGGAGATTAAGAACTTCTTCGCAAACAAGAAGGAGAGCGACTTCGACACAAGAGACATCCTGACTATCAAGGGATTGATTCGCCGTGGTGAAGCTCGTACAGCTTGTACTTACAACGATATTCCACTCGACCACGTACACTTCCTCGACTTGCCTTTCTATGAGAGTGGTAAGATTGAGAAGCTGCCTATGACCGAAAAGGATGTTGAGGTTGTAAGAGCACTTTTGCAGAAGGTTAAGCCTCATCAGATTTATGTTGCTGGCGACCTTGCTGATCCACACGGAACTCACAAGAAGTGTACCGACGCTGTACTCGCAGCCATCGACGAAGAGAAGAAGGCTGGTGCAGAATGGCTTAAGGATTGCCGCATCTGGATGTATCGTGGTGCATGGGCAGAATGGGAAATCGAGAATATCGAAATGTGTGTGCCATTGAGCCCTGAGGAGTTGAGAGCAAAGAGAAACTCTATTCTCAAGCATCAGTCACAGATGGAGAGCGCACCATTCCTTGGCAACGACGAGCGTTTGTTCTGGCAGAGAGCTGAGGACCGCAACCGTGCAACAGCAAGTCTTTACGACAAGTTGGGCTTGGCATGCTACGAGGCTATGGAGGCATTCGTAGAGTATAAGCCTCTCTAACCAAGTATACTACCTATCAATATCATAACCAGACCAATGACGAAAATAAATCTATTATTTGGTTCGTTGGCTTTTAGCGCAGCGATGTTGGGAATCAACCCAACATCGGCTGTCGCTGCCGACGTCAATATTATACCTATACCTGTAAAGACCCAAACCTTAAAGGGCGAATTTGTATTACCACAAAAAGTGGTTATTGCTTACCAGACAACAGATGGTAAGAACATAGCTCAATATATGGCCGACAAACTAAAAGCTTCTACAGGCTACGAGGTTAGATTGAGCGACAAAAAAGGAAATATCACTATTCAGATCACACCATCTTTGAAGATGGCGGAGGAGGGTTATCGCCTCAGCGTAACAACTAAAGGTGTGACTATCAAGGCTAAAACAGCCAAGGGTGCCTTCTATGGTATGCAGAGTTTTATGCAATTGTTGCCTGCTCAGGTAGAAAGCGCAACTAAAGTTGAGGGAGTGAAATGGGTGGCTCAATGCTGCAACATCGAAGATGCTCCTCGCTTTGGTTATCGTGGTTTCCACCTCGACCCATGCCGCCATTTTATTACTGTAGAGAATGTGAAGAAGCAGTTGGATCTTATGTCTATGTTTAAGGTCAACACCATGCACTTCCACCTCACCGAAGATCAAGGATGGCGTATTGAAATCAAGAAATATCCTAAGTTGACTACCATAGGCAGCATCCGCACCGAGGGTGACGGCTCTTCGTATGGTGGCTATTATACTCAGGAACAGATAAAGGAAATAGTTGACTACGCAGCAAAGCGCTATATCACAGTAATTCCAGAAATCGACCTTCCTGGCCATATGATGGCAGCAATAGCTGCTTACCCAAACCTTTCGTGCAAGGGCGAGAAATGGAGCCCACGTATTGTTTGGGGCATCGAGGATCTTGTGATGTGCGCTGGTAAAGAAGATATGTTCAATTTCTTGGGCGATATCTTCGACGAAATAGTACCTCTCTTCCCTGGCAAATACTTCCATATTGGTGGCGACGAATGTCCTAAGACAAGCTGGAAGAACTGTCCTACATGCCAGAAGCGCATCAAGGACGAAGGATTGCAGGCTGAAGGTAAACATACAGCAGAAGAAAGACTACAGAGCTATGTCATCAAGCGTGTAGAAAAGATGTTGGAGAAGCGTGGCAGAAAGATCATCGGCTGGGACGAAATCTTGGAAGGTGGACTTAGCGAAAACGCTACTGTGATGTCGTGGCGCGGAACTCAAGGTGGTATCGAGGCTGCTATGCAGAAGCATGATGTTATTATGACTCCTGGCAGCGACGGTATGTATCTCGACTGGTATCAGGGCGATAGCAAGATTGAACCTGTAACCATTCCAAGTCCTCCAAGATATGTGTCTTCAACATATAATTACAATCCTGTACCAGACACCATCAAGACTTTGGGCTTGGCTCATCACATCTTGGGTGTGCAATGCAACAACTGGTCGGAGTATATGTATACCAATGCTAAGATGGAATATATGATGTATCCTCGTGCGGTGGCGCTATCCGAGATTGCTTGGTCGCCATTGAACAAGAAGAACTTCGAAGACTTCTGTCGCCGCTTGGATGCCAACAGCATTCGCTTGGATGAACATAACATTACATACCATATGCCATTGCCAGAGCAGCCTTATGGTTCGTGCGACAAGGTGGTAATAACAAAGGACACAACCGTTACCTTCAACACCAGCCGCCCTATCAAGATGGTTTATACTTTGGATGGCACAACCCCTACTCCATCTTCAACAGTTTACACAGCTCCAATTCCTGTTAGTGGAAACACTATAATCAGAATTGCAACAGTATTGCCAACAGGCAAGATGAGCAAGATTAGAACTATCGAAGTAGAGAAACAGGCTTACGCTCCAGCAGTAAAGCTTGAAGCACCTAAGCAGGGTTTGAAGATTAAGCGTATCAAGGGCAACTTCCTCAAGGTTAACCAGCTCGAATTGGCTGACGGCACTTGGGAATACACAGATATCAACAGTCTGAAAGATATAAAGATTAAGCAGATTGATGATGCTGCTACATTGCGTGGCGCAAACAACTATGCTGCTATTGCCGAGGGATACATCAACATTCCTGAAGATGGTGTCTACTATCTATCTTCTCGTTTTGAGCAGGTTTGGATAGACAACAAGCTCGTCATCAACAACGAAGGCGACGTTAAGGCTGGCACCACCAACGATTCATCGGTAGCATTGGCAAAGGGACTACACCCTATCAAGATAGTATTCTTGAGCAACATCATTGGCGGCTGGCCATCATGGTGGAGCAAGACTTCTATCGAAATGCGTAAAGACAGCGAACAGCAATTTACCGAAGTTGATGACTCTCAATATTATAAACAATAAAAAAGGAAAACATTATGAAAATCAGATCTATAGTTAATGTGTCCTGCTGCCTCGCCTTGCTCTCTATGAGTACTGGCGTGGCAGCTCAAAGCGAGCTGCGTTGGCAGAATGTTGATATCAATCAGCAAAATCGCGAACCTCGTCGTGCTGTATTCTTTGCTTACGAAAGCATGGACAAAGCACAGAGTTTTGACAAGAAGAATTCTGCTAACTACCTTTCTATGGAAGGCATGTGGAAGTTTAACTTCGTAAAGGACCACAACAAGCGTCCTGCAAACTTCTTTGCTGCCAACTACGACGATTCTAATTGGAAGGATTTCCCTGTTCCTGGCTTATTTGAGCTTAACGGCTATGGTGATGCCACATACAAGAATATAGGATATGCTTGGGAAACACAGTTTGACCCTAAGCCTCCTTATATCAGCGAAATCAATAACTACACTGGCTCTTATCGCCGCACATTCGAACTTCCTAAGGATTGGAAGGGCAAGGATGTATACTTCCACGTAGGTTCTGCCACAAGCAACCTCACTCTTTGGGTTAATGGCAAATACGTAGGATACAGCGAAGACAGCAAGGTGGCTGCAGAGTTTAATATCTCTAAGTATCTGAAGCCTGGCAAGAACTTGATTGCAATGCAGGTGATGCGTTGGTGTGATGGTTCTTACTTTGAAGACCAAGACTTCTGGCGCTTCACAGGTATCGCTCGCGAAGTTTATCTCTACGCTCGTCCTAAGGTTCATGCTGCCGACATCCGTTTGGATGCAGGTTTGGAGAACAACTACAAGGATGGTGTTTTGAACTATCAGATTTCGTTGAAGGGTGGCAAGACCGACGTTGCCATTACTCTTTGCGATAAGGATGGCAAGCAGATTGCTACTGCTACAGGCGCTCAAGGCTCTATCAAGGTGCCTAACGTGAATGCATGGACTGCAGAAACACCTTATTTATATAAGGCATACATCACTCTAAAGAACAAGCAGGGTGCATCGGAGGTAATTCCTCAGAGAGTTGGTTTCCGCAATGTAGAAATCAAGAATGCTCAGCTTCTTGTTAATGGCAAGCCTATCTTGGTGAAGGGTGCCAACCGCCACGAAATAGATTCTGATGGAGGTTATGTAGTGAGCGTAGAACGCATGATCCAGGACATCAAGATTATGAAGCAGCTCAACATCAATGCTGTTCGTACTTGCCACTATCCTGACGATCCACGTTGGTACGACCTCTGCGACGAATATGGTTTGTATATCACAGCCGAGGCTAACCTCGAATCACATGGTATGGGATACGAAGAAAAGTCATTGGCTAAGTTCCCTGAATATCTTAAGCCTCATATCGAGCGCAACGAGGGCAATGTGAAGAGCTTCATCAACCACCCTTCTATCATCGTTTGGAGTTTGGGTAATGAGTGTGGCTACGGTGTTAACTTCGAAACCACATACGACTGGGTAAAGGCATGCGACAAGACTCGTCCTGTACAGTATGAGCGTGGTGGCTACGACAGCAAGACCGACATCCACTGCCCTATGTATATCGACTATGATGAGAGCGAGAAATATTGCAAGAGCGACGGCACCAAGCCTTACATCCAATGTGAATATGCTCACGCTATGGGCAACTCTGAGGGTGGCTTCAAGGAGTATTGGGATTTGATTCGCAAATATCCTAAATATCAGGGTGGATACATCTGGGACTTCGTTGACCAGGGCATACGCGACAAGAGTCCTATCACAGGCAAGGAAATCTTCACCTACGGTGGCGACTACGGACGTTATCCTGCAAGCGACTACAACTTCAACTGTAATGGTATCATTGCTCCAGATCGCCGCTTGAATCCTCACGCTTACGAGATTCAGTACTGGCAACAGAATGTTTGGATTAAGGACTTCGATTCTGTGAATGGTGCATTCAACGTTTACAACGAGAATTTCTTCAAGAATATCGACGACTTGAACCTTACAGCAACTATCTATGCTAACGGTGTGAAGCTCACTACCGTAGAGATTCCTGAAACTAAGGGCATAGCTCCTCAGGCTACTAAGCTCATCAAGAGCGACGCTTTGAAATATGCTATTGGCGAGGCTGAGTCTAAGCATGGTAAAGAGGAAATCACCGTAAACTTCGCATTTGCAAGCGACGGTAGCCAGCCTTTGGTAGACAAGGGACAGGTAATGGCTCGTCAGCAGTTCATCATCAACGACTATAAGTTCGAGAAGGTTCCTGCAGCAGTAGCAGAAGAGGCAACAGCAAAGAATGCCAAGACTCAGAAGGCAAGCAACATCGAGGTTGAAGAGACCAATGCCTATGTTAAGGTTTCTGCCGAGAGAATGACTGTTACAGTTGGCAAGCATACTGGTATGATCGACTATCTCGACGTAGATGGCGAACCAATGTTGAAGTTCCGTGAGAGCATGACACCAGAGTTCTGGCGCGCTCCTACCGACAACGACTATGGGGCTTCAATGCAGAAGGAAATGAAGGTTTGGAGAAATCCTACCATGAATCTTAAATCATTTAATAAGACTATCGGAAACAACAACCTAGTATTGACAGCAACATTCGAAATGCCTGAGGTTAAGGCACAGTTGGAATTGACATACAACATCAATGCAGCTGGCGAAGTTGTAGTAACAGAAAAGATGACAACAGACAAGGAAGCTAAGGTTGCCGACTTGTTCCGCTACGGAATGCAGTTGCAGATGCCTGCCGCTTACTCTAAGTTGGAATACTACGGACGTGGACCAGAAGAGAACTACATCGACCGTCACGCTTCTGCTTTCATCGGTAAGTATGAGTCGAACGTGAAGGATGAATACTACTCTTACATCCGTCCACAGGAAAGCGGTAACCATATCGACATCCGCTACTTCTCTATCTTCAACCCTACCTCTGGCAAGGGTATCACTTTCGAGGCTTTTGGCCCAATGGAATGCAGCGCCATCCCATACTTGGTAGAAGACCTTGATGCTGGGGACGAGAAGAACCACAGCTGGGGACAGCATAGTGGCGACTTGGTTGATAAGGGTCTTGTACAGTTGCACATCCAGCAGCGCCAGTATGGCTTAGGATGTATCGACAGCTGGATGACCAAGCCAATGGAGAAGTATCGCATGCACTATGCAGACCGCGAGTTCTCATTCAAGATTAAAGCAAAATAATGATGTTTGATAGATAAAAAACGGTTTAAAACTCACAATTAGGTTTAAAGACTCATTAATATGGTTTAGTTTTGAGGATAACAGAATCACAATCATTGTGAAATAGATTAGTTTTTTAGGTGGGCCGCTTGGGTGTTCGTGATGAATACCCAAGCGGTTGTTTTTTGAGCAAACTATGGTGGATTCACGATTATCCCAAATCAGTCATTAGAACGTTACACTACATTACACATAGTCTTTTCATGTGTTCTTGCTATGTCAGGAACGTGTCTCCCAGTACCGTTTTTTGTACCAGTAAGGTGGTACTGCAGTTTCACCTAGGTGGTACTGGAGTTTCACTTAGGTGGTACTGCAGTTTCACCTAAGTGGTACGGACTATGCAACTAACAGCCTTTTAAAAGAAGGTTAGGAGCTATTTAAAAATATTGCTGTGCGGTAAAACTTTTTATTTAGATCTTTAACTAAGTTGGTGTTCATTATGTTTATCTGTTGTATATAACTTTAGCAACATCTGTTTATCATGTGTCTCAATCTTAATCCTTATGAAATAAACGATGAGGGGAATCCATTTCTTAACTTTTATGGCTATATTCTTGCCTGTTTCGATGGAAGTTGCTATATTTGCATATCTGCTACTTTCAACAACAATTTTGATACTATGCAGAGATAGCATTATAAAATGCAGAACAAGCTGAAGAACCAATGCTGATCTAACATAATAACATTACACAAAACGTATAATATAAAAAAGATATACACCTATGACCTTACGCAAACTGTTGACAATAGGCTTTATTGCATTACTTTCGTGCAATAAAGCCTTTGCCATGCGTGCCGACTCTCTGATGTTGGAACGCATGTTTCGTTATGCGCAAGCCATACAGGAGAAGCAGACTAAGAACAACGAAAATTACAATTATACTCGATTTAGCTTAGATATAAAAAGAAAGAATTTCACGCTCCTAACTATTCCTTCGATGTATGCTGTGGCAAGAACCGGCCAAAGGACGTTTATCGATGAAACTTACAACCGTGTGACAGGCTATGGCACAGACACAATGCTAACACGCACAATGCTCAGAGGCACCACCATCCCCCACCAAAGTGTAACGATGGAAAATGTGCTGAAATATCTCACTCCGAAGATATATCAGGAGACTATAATAGAGAACTATCTTATATCACCATTTGCGAGAATAAACAAACGTTTTTATAAATATAAAGTTACATTATTCAATAAAAAGGTTGCTAAAGTTTCGTTTACTCCACGACGCAACAACACACAATTGGTTAGTGGCTACGCCATAGTTGACTTCTATACAGGGCGTATTAAAACATGCTATATAGCAGGCGAATACGACATGGTGGACTTCGGTATGAATCTAACCATGGGCGGTGAATATAGAAACACGCTACTACCTACGAAGGTTGAACTGAACACAAAATTTTCTTTTGTCGGCAATAGAATTACTGGCAAATATGTGTCGTACTACGATTTGCCTAAAAAAGATAGCCTTACCAAGAAGGATAACATAGAGGATATGCGACCAGATAAGCTCTCGAAGGAGGAATTGGAGATGATATCTTCGTATAAAGCAAAGAATTCAAAAAACGATTCTACACCGCATAAAAGCAACTCGAAATTTTGGAATGCCATAGGCGACCATACACTTAATAGAATAAGGCAAAACTTTGGTTCAAAGGGATATGTGAGGATAAACCCTATACTTAATCCTTTATACCTCGGCTATAGCCAACGCCGTGGTATAACATACAAATTTGACGTAATGGCAAGCTACATGTTTTCGCCCAATAGCGAACTTTCGACAAGGCTAAAAGCCGGATATTCATTTAAGCAGAAACAGCTATATCTGAACATTCCAACAACATGGTATTTCGACAAAAACAGGGATGGATATACACGTATAGAATTAGGTAACGGCAACCATGTGGGCAACTCAAGGCTTGCCAAGCATATAATGGAAATAGTGCCAGATAGTGCTATCATTTGGAATAGCAATACTTTAAACGATTTCCATAACAACTATATGAAGATGTATGCCAACATAGATTTCAATAAATACTTTGGTATTATGGGAGGTCTCACAATGCACCGCCGAAGGGCTGTGGATGTGGCTACATATAAGGAGCTGAACCAACGCTATACTTATCATTCGTCGGCACCTATGGTGGAATTAAGATTGCGACCATTGGCATGGCAAGGACCTGTAATCACCATCGACTACGAGCGAAGTATCAGAGGACTGCTAAATGCCAATATCAACTACGAGCGTTGGGAGTTTAACAGCGAATATATCTACAGACTTAATAAGCTGCAGAATTTCCATTTGAAGTTTGGTACAGGTTTCTATACCACCAAAGATAGTAATGGATATTTTCTCGACTACGAGAACTTCCGCGATAATATTGTGCCAGGTGGATGGAACGACGACTGGAGTGGCGAATTTGAATTGCTACGACAAGAAACCTATAACCAGTCCGACTACTACATCAGAGCCAATATGAGCTATGAGAGTCCGTTGTTGATTCTTAGTTGGTTGCCGTATGTGGGCAAATATATGGAGATGGAACGCATCAATGTGAGCACCCTCGATGTCAAGGGCATTCATCCTTATATCGAAGCAGGCTACAGCTTCACCACACGTTGGTTCTCGTTTGGCATGTTTGCCTCGATGAAGCAATGGGAGCTTGATGCCGTAGGTGTAAAATGGGGATTTGAACTTTTTAGAAAATGGTAATAAAAAAGATGAGCAATAATATACTGACCGTTTACAGCGCAAGTGCTGGTAGTGGCAAGACATTTACGCTTGCCGTGAAATATATAGAGCTGCTGATAGAACAGCCCGAAAACTACAGAAAGATTCTCGCCGTGACTTTCACCAACAAAGCTACCGACGAGATGAAGTTGCGTATTCTGAGCCAACTTTTTGGCTTGGCTAATGCTTTAGAAGATTCTAAGGATTATGCCAACAAAATAAAGCAGGATTTCCATGATATGGGTAAGACTATTTCTGACGAGATAATAATGCGAAATGCTGGCAAGGCGCTCAATTATCTTCTCCATAATTATAACTACTTCCGTATACAAACCATAGATGCCTTCTTTCAGCAAGTAACTCGCAACATGGCGCGTGAGCTGAACCTTAATGCCAACTTTAAACTATCGCTAAACGATAGTCAAGTGGAAGAGAATGCGGTAGACGAGATGATTGAAAAGCTCACACCAAAGAGCAACGTAATGAAGTGGATATTAGACTACATCAACGAAAATATCTCGGAAGACAAAAACTGGAATGTGATAAGTTCTATAAAGAAGTTCGGACAAACCATATTTAGCGATATTTATAAAGCACACGAACAAGAGCTTAACGAGGTGTTCCAACAACCCGATTTCTTTAAGAATTTCGACAGCATCATGCGCAGCATAATGAAGGATGCAGAGGACGAATATCGCAAGGTCTACGACGACTATCAGGCGCTTATGGAGGCCAACGGTGTTAGCTTTACTGACTTCAAGAGTGGTAAGAGTGGCGCTTGTGGATATTTTGAGAAGTTTGGCAATGGCATCAAGGCTATGGCTGGAGTGGAAGACGACAAACACTTCAATAAGACAGCCCAAAAGGCAACAGAAGATATTGGGGCATGGGTGAAGAAAGGCGACTTGGGCACAAGTCTTGAGTCGGTGGCTGTAAAGCTGATGCAAATGCTCAACGAGACAGAAGAGAAACGCAAAGATATGTTGAGCAGATATAAATCGGCTTCGAACACTATTCGCCACATCAGCAAACTACGTCTGCTTGGCTCTATTAAAGAAAATGTTGACGAGGTAAACGCATTGGCTAACAGATTTCCGCTGAGCGCCACACAAGCTTTGCTCAACACTATGATAGGAACCAATGATGCACCATTTGTCTATGAAAAGATTGGCACACAAATAAGCCACATCATGATAGACGAATTTCAGGATACGAGCTTGGCACAATGGCACAACTTTAAAGTGCTGTTGGAGGACTGCATGGCGCAGAATTCAGCGTGCCTCATAGTAGGCGACGTTAAGCAGAGCATATATCGCTGGCGCTCAAGCGACTGGCGACTACTCAATAATATTGGCAACGAGTTTCCTGGCTACAATGTAACTCCAGAACAGCTTAATACAAACTTCCGCTCCGAGGCTAATATCGTGAAGTTTAACAATGTTTTCTTCGAGACAGCTGCAAAAGAGGAGTTTGAGGACTTAAATAGCAATGCTGGCAACGTAGACAAAATCTACGAAGCTAAGGCTGTTAGACAAGAGATTAGCCCAAAGAAAAAAGATAAGGAACATAAGGGATATGTCAACATAACCCTACTACCGCCCGACGATTACGACGAGGTAACCATGCAAATGGTGGCTGACCAAATAAGTGAACTATTGTCTAAGGGAGTAAAGGAAAGCGACATTGCCATTCTAACACGCAAAAATAAGCATATAGCCTCTATTGGCGAGTATCTGATGGAAGAATTGCCAGAAGTGACATTAGTGTCGGACGAAGCTTTCGTTCTCGAAGCTTCACTGGCTGTGAGAACAATTATTACCGCTATGAGGGTTATGGCAAACGATAGTGATGAACTGTCGAAGGCTACCCTCGCAAGATATTCACAGTTGCTTATAGGCAACGCAAATTCGGCAACAGCCATACTTAAAGCTTCTGGCGATTACGACTCACTATTACCAGCGGAATTTCGCAAGGAACCAAGAGCACGCTTGATACAGAAGCCAATATACGAATTGGCAGAAACTATCTGCAACATATTCAAACTCGACAAGCTGAAGAACGAGACTGCTTATCTCTGCAAATTCTTCGACACATTGGCTTCATTCCTTGCCGACACTCCTGCCACTATTGGCGATGTGATAAACGAATGGGACGAAAATATGCACAAGAAACCTATCGAGAGCGACAAGGTGGAAGGCATACGTCTGCTCACCATCCACAAGAGCAAGGGATTGGAATTCGACAACGTGATAATACCATACTGCGACTGGAAAATGGAAATTGGCGACACTATATGGGTATCGCCAACGCAGAGTCCGTATAGCAAATTGCCTTTGGTACCTGTAGAATTCAACAAAACACAACTCGCAGGCACTATTTATGAAGCAGACTACAACGAAGAGCATATGCAAAATATGGTCGACAACATGAACCTGCTATATGTGACTTTCACTCGTGCTGGCGCCAACCTCTTCGTATATGGTAAGAATCCGAATATATCTGGTAGCAGGGCTACAGGCACCCGCTCAACGATATTGTCGTCAACAATATACGAATTGTCCAAAGCACCAGAACTAGAAGGAAGCAACATTATAGAAGCCGATGACACTATAGTATTTAGCTTTGGCAAACTATATCTAAAGGAGAATAATACCGATAATACTGAGGATGATAGCGCTGAAAAGAAAAAAATAAATGTCTTCAAGCCCAAAGTAGAACCGGTTTCACTAAGTCAAGAGGATAATGTATGCCAGCAAGCCAACGTAGTTTTCCGTCAGAGCGACAAGAGTAGAGAGTTTGTTTCAGCCGACGACGAAGGCATCAACGAGGAGCAAGAGGCGTATATCAAGACAGGTACTATTCTACATCGCATATTCTCTACCATTGAGACTTCTGCCGACATAGACAAGGCACTCACACTTTTGGAGCAAGAGGGAGAAATATACTCTTCTACCACTACAAAGGAGAAACTCATGGAAATGCTCCACAAACGATTGGAGAGCAAGAAGGTGAAGGAGTGGTTCTCGCCAGGATGGCAGATATTCAATGAGTGCGCGATATTGGATATTAATCCTACTACGGGCAAAGTGGTAAATCGTAGGCCCGACCGCGTGATGACAAATGGTACTGAAACTATCGTTGTTGACTTCAAGTTTGCAGCGCCCAACATTGAACACCAACGACAAGTGGCGCAATATATGCACTTGCTCAACAATATGGGATACGCCAATGTTAAAGGATACCTATGGTATGTATACACTAATAAAATCGAGGAGGTCAACGCATAATGACAAACAATAAATCATTCCTTGAGTCTGTGGCTCAAGACATCATAAATCGCTTCGGCACAGAGCTCGCCGACGTAGCTGTGGTATTTCCAAACAAGCGTGCTTCGCTATTCCTCAACAAGCATCTGGCGCAAATAGCCAAAAAGCCTATATGGAGCCCTGCATACATCACTATCAGCGACTTGTTTCGCAAACATTCTGAGCTCGAGGTGGCAGACAGCATAGAACTTGTTTGCCGACTCTATACCACCTACTGCCAACATGTGCCAGCGGGAGCTAATGCTGCAGCCAATAGTCTAGACCATTTCTATGGCTGGGGCGAGCTGCTGCTTGCCGACTTCGACGATATTGACAAGAATCTTGGTAATGCCGAGAAGATTTTCGCAGACCTTGGCAACTATCAAGATCTCACCACGGCTCCTGCCGACATGCTGAGCGAAGAACAGCTGATACAGTTAAAACGACTGTTTGGATATTTTGCCGAAACTCAAAGCGAACTAAAGCATCGCTTCAACGAACTATGGGGCAAGCTACTCGACATCTATACCGACTATCGCCAACAACTACGCGAAGCAGGATTGGCATACGAGGGTATGTTGTATCGCGAAGTGGCAGAACAACCTGTAATAGACTTCAAATATAAGCACTATGTTTTCGTTGGATTCAATATGATGCAGCTAGTAGAACAGCAGCTCTTTACACGACTAAAAAACGAGGGTAAGGCAACGTTCTATTGGGACTTCGACCACTATTATATAGATGCAAAAAATCATCTACCAAAAGGCGAAGCTGGTGTGTATATCTCAAAATATCTCACCGACTTTCCTAACGCTTTAGCCAACGACGACGAAACTATATACAGCAATATTTTTAAACCAAAAGATATTACATTTCTTAGTGCTCAAACCGAGAATATTCAGGCTCGATACATCAAGCAATGGCTTGCCGAAAACCATCGTGCCGAGGATAGCGAGCGTACAGCTATAGTATTAGCTGACGAGAAGCTGTTGCCTACCGTGGTCAACAATCTGCCGCCAAGATTATCTATCAACATCACAACAGGCTATCCACTCTCGCTCTCGCCAACTGCTTCGATGCTAAACCTGCTGCTCACTCTTCGTGGCGACTTGCTTACAACTAATGGCAAATCGTTCAGACTTAAGACAGTAAACAAGATTCTTGTACACCCCTACTCTGCTTTTATCAGTCCTAATGTATTGGAGCTTAAAGATAAGTTGCTAAAAGATAGAAATTATTTCCCTACGAGTCGCGACTTGTCTGTAGACGAAGGCTTATCACTACTCTTTAAACAACCTACAGATACAAACGACATAGCAGAAACTATGCTATGGGTGGCACAGGTTTTGGAATATACAGGTAAGCATAGCATTGACTACGAAGACGCATTTTTCCAGGAATCGCTATTCCGTACATACACGTTAGTTAACCGTATAAACTTACTGATAAGCAAAGACATATTAAATATTCAGCTACAGACTCTCGAACGCTTGACAGCTCAAATTGTCTGCGCTACAAGTGTGCCTTTCCACGGTGAACCTGCTGAGGGAATACAGGTAATGGGAGTTTTGGAAACAAGAAATTTGGACTTCGACCATGTACTCTTCCTTTCGTGCAACGAGGGCAACATGCCTAAGGGTGTTAACGACTCGTCGTTCATTCCATACTCCATTCGTAAGTTCCATGGACTCACCACCATCGACAACAAGATAGCTATCTACGCCTACTATTTCTATCGCTTGATGCAAAGAGCTTCCGATATATCCTTAGCATACAATACAACCACAGAAGGCACACATACATCAGAAATGAGTCGCTTTATGCTTCAACTAATGGTGGAAAGCGGTCACGACATCAAGCGCCAAAGCATCATGGCACAGCAGTCGCCAGCCAAAACTTTACAGCACGAAGTGGCAAAAGACGACAAGGTGATGGAGAAAATGCTAACACCAAAAGAGGGCAAAGAGACCATCAGTATATCGCCTTCTGCTATTGGCACTTATCTAACTTGCCAGTTAAAATATTATTACATGCATGTAGTGGGATTGCGAGAAAATGATGATATCGAAGACGACGATATCGATGCTCGCATATTCGGTAATATTTTCCATGCAGCAGCCGACTTCCTATACCAAGACTACAAGGGAAGAACGTTGCAGAAGTCGGATTTCGGCAACTTAAAAAAACATATAGACCGCTGCGTAGAAAAAGCCTTCGTCAGAGTTCTATACGAGAAGGATCCTGAGACAACCAGATTAGGTAAACTCAACGGACTGCAGGAGATAAACTCTATGGTGATAAAAAAGTATCTCGGCAAACTTATCGAAGCAGACGCCAAGCAGGCTCCTATCACCATTCTCGAAACCGAGAAGTGGGTAGAGAAGATGCACAATATTACCGTGGGCGACAAAACAATAAAATGCAAAGTTGGTGGCATCATCGACCGCATTGATAGAATAGAAGGCTCAGGCACCATACGAATCGTGGACTATAAGACTGGCAGATATCCATCGAAATGGCCAAAGACTGTAGACGACATCTTCGATACTTTGCAAAACAAGGACATCCCTGCTAATTACTACATCCAAACGATGCTCTACTCTACCATCGTTAAAGACAAGGCTAATGGACAAAAAGTAAGCCCTGCATTACTGTATATTCAAAAAATGTCTGCAGACGACTACGATGCTATACTTCAATTTAATAAGGAGCCAATATATGATATCAGCCAATATAGCGACAAATATATCGAGCTTCTCGACAATCTTTTTGCCGAGATTTTCAATCCTGATATCCCTTTCGCTCCTACTACCGATAGTAGCAGATGTGAGCATTGCGCCTTCGCTAATTTGTGTAGATAAAGTCTAAGCAAAAAAAATAACCCATCTCTTTTCGAGGTGGGTTATTTTTTGTATGTTTATCTATATAGAGTTCTTGTCGCTTTAAACATTAAGCTATTATTTCTTCTGCTCAAAAGTTAACTTCTCACTATCATCAGCTTTATCAACATATACACAATCACCAGGACAAAGAGTTTCGTCGAGGAGTAATTCGCAGATTCCGTCCTCGATATAAGTCTGAATGGCACGCTTTAGTGGGCGAGCACCAAACTGAACATCGTAGCCCTTGGTGGCAACAAACTCCTTAGCTTTGTCGCTGATTTCCAGCTTGTAACCCATCTCCTCCATCTTCGTATGCAGACCGTGGAGCTCAAGGTCGATGATGCGCTTGATGGCTGCAAGGTCGAGCTGATCGAAGGTGATGATGTCGTCGAGACGGTTTAGAAATTCAGGCGAAAATTGCTTGCTAAGGCTCTTTTGGATGATAGAACGAGCATATTCCTTGTCTTTTTCATCAAGATTTGCGCCAAGACTGGTGCCTGCTGTGAAGCCCACACCCTTGCCAAATTCCTTGAGCTGACGAGTTCCGGCATTAGAAGTCATGATGATTATGGTGTTGCGGAAGTCTACCAAACGGCCGTTGCCATCTGTGAGTCGACCCTCGTCGAGCACCTGCAGCAACATGTTGAACACGTTGCCATGAGCCTTCTCTATCTCGTCGAGCAATACTATAGAATATGGATGACGGCGCACACGCTCCGTGAGCTGTCCGCCCTCTTCGTAGCCCACATATCCAGGAGGCGCACCTACGAGGCGCGAGGTGTTGAAACTCTCGCTATATTCGCTCATATCGATACGTATCAAGGCGTCGTCGCGACCAAACATCAGGGCTGCCAATCGCTTAGCCAAATAGGTTTTGCCCACACCCGTTGGACCCAAGAACATAAAGGCGCCAATAGGCTGGTTGGCAGGCTTTAAGCCCACACGGTTGCGCTGAATGGCCTTCACAATCTTGTCGATGGCGCTATCTTGAGCTATAATCTCGTGTTTCAGCTTGTCTGCCATTCCCTTCAGCTGACTGCCCTCAGAAGCAGCCACACGCTGCACAGGCACTCCCGACATCATCGAAACAACCTCTGCCACATCGGCTTCGTTTACTTCCGAGCGAGTGGTGCATTCGTTGGCTTGCCATTTGCGGTTTAGCTCAGCCAATTCCTGTTCTATCGTTGTCTGTCTGTCGCGGAAGCCTGCAGCAAGCTCAAAGTTTTGGTTGTTGATAGCCAACTGCTTCTTCTGCTTTGTGATGTCCAGTTCCTTCTCCTTCTCAGTAATCTCAGTAGGAACATGTGCGCTACGTAGGCGTATGCGCGAGCCCACCTCGTCCAAGGCGTCGATGGCTTTGTCAGGGAACGAGCGGTCGTTGACATAACGTTCTGTCAAATTGACACAAGCGGCAAGAGCCTCCTCCGTGTACGATACGTTGTGGTGCTCCTCATAGCGCTCTTTGATGTTGTGGAGTATCTCGAGAGTCTCGCTTGCCGAAGTAGGCTCTACGAGCACCTTTTGGAATCTGCGTTCCAGCGCTCCATCCTTCTCTATCGAAGTGCGATATTCGTCGGTCGTTGTGGCTCCGATACATTGTATTGTGCCACGAGCCAGCGCAGGCTTCATGATGTTGGCAGCATCCATGCTTCCTTGCTGGTTGCCCGCTCCAATCATGGTGTGAATCTCGTCGATAAACACTATGATGTCAGGATTTTGCTCCAGCTCTTTCAATAGCGCACGAATGCGCTCTTCGAACTGACCGCGATATTTTGTTCCTGCCACCATGGCTGTCATGTCGAGGCTCACGAGGCGTTTGCCAAAGAGCACAGGCGATGTTTTGCGCGTAGCTATGAGCTGTGCCAATCCCTCTACGATGGCACTCTTGCCCACACCCGGCTCACCGATGAGGATAGGGTTGTTTTTCTTGCGGCGGCACAATATTTCTGTGACGCGACAAATCTCTTTCTCTCTTCCTACCACAGGGTCGAGTTTGCCCTCAAGGGCAGCCTTTGTGAGGTCGGTAGAGAAATTATCTATCACGGGAGTTTTGCCACCCACCTTCTTGGCTGTGGCTGTAGTAGCGCTGCTGGAAGTGCCAGAGTTAGAGGCACTTCTTGGTTCCTCGTCGAGCTCGTCGTCGTAGTCGTCGTCGCTGGTGAGGTTCATGCCTTCTGCAGGCTTGCTTGGCTTTTGTAAATATGCCAACATGTCTTGGTAAGTGATATTGTTGCTCTCCAGCACCTCCTTAGCTCCGTTGTTGTTTTGGTCGTGGAGAATGGCGAGCAACAGGTGGTTTACGTCAACAATCTGCGAGTGTTGCATTCTTGCCTCAAGCACAGCAAGCTTCAAGAGTTTGTTGGCTTGGTCGTTGAGTACCAGCTCGGTTGTTGATATTGGTTGAGTAATGTCGTCTTCACGAACTTTGTCTTCAAGTTCGTGTTTTATGTTATCCATGTTTATCGACATTCTGCTGAAAATATGGTTTATATCTCCTTGTTTATCGCGCATAATGCCAAGTAGCAAATGCTCAGGACCAACCGAGCGACTTGCTAATCGTGTGGCTTCTTCGCGGCTAAACACGAGAATTTCCGATACTTTGGGCGAAAACTGACTTGTCATATATTTGTATTATCTATTGTGTTATAGGTACAAAGTTATACCTTTTTTATATAAAATAAGCAAAGTGTGTGCCAAAATTCATGTTGTGAGATGCGACAAGTCGTGTGGAACGACACGTATACTCGTTTATGTCTACACGTCTATAATAATAAAAACTACTGATAATCATAATAATACCAGTAAGTTTTACCATAAGTATCACGAAGCATTGTTTGTCGGTCTTGTGAATTAGCATACTTTCGTTCCATCTCTTGATAGTCACGATAATCAGCATCAAGGATGTCGTCATGGAAAACGACAATCGGATTTGAGCGTAGATGTGTATAGAGGATAAGAGCCTCACGATAATGTTTCGGCAATGACCTTGTGATGGAATTCTGAGTGCTTGTGTTGTTTATAGTGTTTGAAACATTTGATGAATTCGAAGTATCGGAGAGATTGTATATTTTTACAATAGCCTTGGCAAAGGCATCGATGTTGCGATCTAGCAAATAAGAGCAAAGAAGAATGTCGGTATTGGATTTGTGCAATAACCTAAGTTTATTGTCTGTATAGAGCAACATTTTTACACTTGTGCCATTAGGTTTCATAGCAGCAGAGCCACCCATTAAAGGATATTCAAATAATCGCTCTGGCAATTGTTTTTTTGCAGCAAGGGCATAGATACGAAGCATAGTAAGACTACTATCTGTAGCCAATGATTTCTCTCCTATGGTAAGAGCTTTATCGTAGTCATGATTTACAAGGCAACGCTCTATAGACATACGATAGTGGAATACTTCGTTGGAATTTGCAGTAAGACCTACAAGTACAAACATACAACAAAACTGAGCAAGATTCATCCAAACAGCACGCGAGAAGAATCCGTGCGAAAATCGCAAAGGTTCATATACTTCCCAAGCTTTTGCTATCCATGATAAAAACAGCCAAATAACAAGCAACAATGGAACCACCCACAACCATGCCCCAAAGCTGAAGCCTTGATCGATGTTGGGACTTACGTCTGTGATGATTGTAAGAATTAACAAAGAAGGAAAATAGGTAAGAGCATGAAACATTGTCTGCAAAGGCAGCAATCGCATCACCAAAAGTTGTAATAAATAAAGAGAGAGTGTTATAAGCAACGAGCCTATTAAAGGATTATAATATGTTTTACCATCAGAGAGAACATGTTGAGCCATAGCTAACACATCCGCCTGATAATGATATAGATACAAAAAAGCAAAAAGAATAAAACATACAGCACTCGTTATCCTTACAATGATGCTGTCTTCGCGAAAAAACTTGTTCATTTGTTTGTTTTTATTAGAAACTAAAAAAAGGAGTTTAGAGGAGCCATTAGCATTTCTACTAATGGCTCACTAACTCCTATTTATTTAACTTCTTATCTTTTAAGATAATCTTGTTTTAGAATTATATCTTCAAATTCTTATTTCTTCTTACGCAACACAACTGCTGAACGAGCTGGCAAATATAACTTGAGCCATCCCTTGTGGTCTTGTGCGTATAGCTTATCATAATTGGTAAAATGGGTTACACTATCATCGTTTAATCCATTTCCACCAAAGTCTTTGCTGTCGGTGTTCAGCACCACCTCGTAAGCTCCCTCTGGCACAATGAAGCCATAGTCGGTATACGAGCGGTTTGGCGAGAAGTTGAACACAAAGATGATGTCGCCACGCATGTAAGCCAACACCTGGTCGCCATCGTTGTGCCAAATTTCCTGAACAGGAGTCTTATTGAAATCTTTCTCGCTCTTTATCACCTTAAGCATCTCGCGGTCGAAGTCGCCAAGATAGTGGTAGTCGAGTTCCTTATTGTCAACGAGATTCCATTGGCGGCGTGCATACTTATGGCTCCAACCGTTGCCTTCGCGTGGGAAATCAATCCACTCTGGGTGTCCAAACTCGTTGCCCATGAAGTTGAGGTAGCCACCGTTGATGGTAGAAGCTGTTACGAGGCGAATCATCTTGTGAAGAGCAATACCGCGGTTTGCCATGAAGTTCTCGTCGCCCTTCTTGAAGTGCCAATACATGTCGGCATCGATGAGGCGGAAGATGATGGTCTTGTCGCCCACCAGAGCTTGGTCGTGGCTTTCACAATACGATATTGTCTTTTCGTCGCTACGGCGATTCTTAACCTCCCAGAATATAGAGCTTGGCTTCCAGTCTTCGTCCTTCTGCTCCTTGATGGTCTTAATCCAATAGTCAGGAATGTTCATCGCCATGCGGTAGTCGAAACCGTAGCCTCCTTCCTTGAATTTAGCAGCCAGTCCTGGCATTCCGCTCACCTCTTCGGCTATGGTGATAGCCTTTGGATTTACCTCATGGATGAGCAGGTTGGCAAGGGTGAGATAGCAGATGGCGTTGTCGTCTTGATGACCGTTGAAATAGTCTTGATATCCGCAGAATGCTTCGCCAAGTCCGTGGCTATAGTAAAGCATCGATGTCACTCCGTCGAAGCGGAAACCGTCGAAATGGAATTCGTTGAGCCAGTATTTGCAGTTAGAGAGCAAGAAGTGAATCACCTGGTCTTTGCCATAGTCGAAGCATAGGCTGTCCCAAGCTGGATGCTCGTGGCGGTCGCCAGGATAGAAATACTGGTTAGGGTCGCCAGCAAGGTTGCCGAGTCCCTCAACCTCGTTCTTCACGGCGTGAGAATGAACGATGTCCATGATCACAGCTATGCCGTGTTTGTGGGCTTCATCAATCAGGGCTTTTAGCTCTTCAGGAGTGCCAAAGCGACTTGAAGCTGCAAAGAATGAGCTAACGTGGTAGCCAAACGAACCATAGTAAGGATGCTCCTGGATAGCCATTATCTGGATGCAGTTATAGCCATCGGCAATGATTCGTGGCAACACATTCTCCTTAAACTCTGTATATGTGCCCACCTTCTCAGCATCTTGCGCCATACCGATGTGGCATTCGTAGATGAGTAGTGGCGAAGTGTTAGGCTTGAAAGTCTTCTTCTTCCAGGCGTATGGTTCTGCATCCCATACCTGTGCCGAGAAAATCTTTGTTTCCTCGTCTTGCACCACTCGCTGTGCCCAAGCAGGAATACGCTCGCCGTGTCCGTCGTCCCAATAAACGTGCATCTTATAAAGGTCGCCATGCTTCATAGCCTTAGCAGGCAGTTTGAGCTCCCAGTTTTCTGTGCCTTTTATGCGTTTAGCTCTATACTTGTCGCTCTCCTGCCAGTTGTTGAAATCGCCTACGAGATAGATGTTGGTAGCGTTTGGTGCCCACTCGCGGAACACCCATCCTCCACGAGCTGTTTTGTGGAGTCCGAAATATTCGTAGCCGTTAGCAAAATCAGAGAGAGTCTTCTTGCCGTTGTCGGTAAGTTGTGCGAGCTTATGTAGCGCATTTTCGTGACGTCCCTTGATAGCATCCTCGAATGGTTCGAGATAGCCGTCGTTCTTTACAAGCCCGATATGTTTTACAGCAGCGGGCTTAGCTGCCTTTTTCTTTACAGCCATAATTATTTAAAGTTAGTAGTGGTTAAGCCTTGATCTTAAAGATAGCTTTGTGGATGGTGCCTGTGCCGATGCAAGGCTGGTGTCCATCCTGAGGGAAGAAGATAGCAAATTCGCCTGGCTTGCAGTTTACGAGAGTTTCTGCCTTCACACCAGGATATTTTGTGATGTCCTTCTCTTCGTTGTATTCCACCTCTGGCAGGTCGCAAAGAGGGGTGTAGCCGTATGTTTCAGGAGCATCGAGCGGTATCTGCACATCGATCATCTTGCGATGGGTTTCGAAAACAGCCTCTTCCTCGGTCTTGCCGTTAGCAACAGCGATATTCACAAACAAATCGTTGCCTACGATAGGGTGTTTGCCTACTTCGAGAGTTGCCAAATCGTGGGTATTGATAAACTTTACCATTTCCTCAAAAAGAGGGTTTAAAGAAACATACTTTCCGATGTTCTCCATTGTGTCTACTACCATAACCTTATAAGTTTTTGTTAAGTTGTTGAATATATAGATTTTATTCTCTTCTGAATTTGTCTACAAAACGTGGATTTTATTTGTCCACATAGCGCCTACCACGCTCATAGTGTCCTTTGGCTGTGATGGCTCCGTTGCGGTCTTTTTCCACGAAGTTGCCATCTCTGCGGTCGTCAACATAGGTGCCTTCAAAACGCTTGCCGTCCTTGTCTTCTTCTATCACCTTGCCGTTGCGTTTGCCATTTTTGTAGATGCCCTTGAAACGAGCACCATCGGCATAGTGGATTATCACTTCGCCCTCTACCTTGCCGTTAGCAAACGAACCTTCAAACACGTCGCCAGACTTCTTGGTGAGCTTGCCATGACCATTCTGCTTGTCGGCTTTCCAATCACCAACATACACATCACCATTACTCCATACCAATGTACCTTGGCCCTGTTTGTCGCCTTCGAAAAAGTGGCCTGTATATTTATCACCATTGGCATATTTCAATATTCCTACGCCTGTACGTTCGCCCTGCACATAGTCGCCTTCATATACATCGCCATTCTGAAACTTGTATATTCCTCGACCATTCTGTATGTCGTCTTTCCAGTCGCCAACATAAATGTCGCCATCAGCATATCGGTTAGTGCCCTTGCCTGAGCGTTGGTTGTTAGCCCACATACCCTCGTATACGGTGCCGTCGCCCCAGTCGAAAGTACCCTTGCCCGACTTCTGGTCGTCAGCCCATTGACCGTCGTAGAAAGCTCCATTTGAATAAGTGTATTTTCCTTTACCCTGTCGTTTATCTTTCAGCCAGTTGCCGACGTAGATGTCACCATTATAATAATACATGATGCCATGTCCTTGCTGATAGTCGCGATACCAAAGACCTACATACTTGTTGTTGTTATTAAAATAATACGTGCCTTGTCCGTGCTGTTGGTTTTGGAACCATTCACCTTCATATTTCTCACCATCGGCGAATGTATAAACACCATAACCATGACGTTTACCTTTTACAAAATTACCTTCATAAACATTTCCGTTATCGAAAGTAACGTTTCCTTTACCATTTGGCTTTCCTGCAGCCATTTCTCCTTTATAAATGCCATGAATATTATCCATTACGATATTACTCGAGCCGAGGGTAATCTTCTGTGCTGGAGAAGTCAAAGGTAATAAAAATAGGAATGCTGATATTATAATATTTCTCATTGAGTTTCTATTGTTGAATAAGGATTATTTCTATAAACCAACTCCAAAAGTAACAAATTTCATGCAACAAACAAAATGTATTAGTATTTTTTAGTACTTTATTGTAAAGATAATGCTACATTAGCAAACGACTTACATTAAAAGAGACATAGCTATAGAATGAAAATATAAAAACTCTATGTTTTCTTTTGTCATTTCACTCGCTTACACTACCTTTGCATCAATATTATAAATAAATTAAGGGAAAAAATATGAAATTCGTAGCAATAATTCCTGCACGCTTTGCCTCGACAAGGTTTCCTGGCAAGCCATTGGCTATTCTCGGCGGAAAGCCTGTGATTCAACATGTTTATGAGAAGGCAGCAGCAGTATTGGGCGACGCCTACGTGGCTACCGACGACGAGCGCATAGAAGAAACCGTGAAGGCGTTTGGTGGCAAGGTGGTGATGACGAGAAACGACCACAAGAGCGGCACCGACCGCATAGCCGAAGCCTTAGAAAAGATTGGTGGTGACTACGACGTGGTGGTGAACATCCAGGGCGACGAGCCTTTCATCGACAAAAGTCAGATTGAAGAAATATGCCATTGCTTCGACGATGAGAATACAGAAATTGCCACCCTCGGCAAACCTTTCGAGAGCATGGAGGCGGTGAAAAATCCTAATTCGCCAAAAATCGTAACCGACAATAATGGCTACGCCATGTATTTCTCGCGCTCGGTAATTCCATACGTCAGAGGCAAGGAAGAGAGCGAATGGTTAGCCAACTTCCCTTACTTGAAACATTTGGGTATTTACGCTTATAAGTGCAAGGTGCTCAAGGAGATAACCAAATTGCCACAATCGCCACTCGAAATAGCCGAGAGCCTCGAACAGCTCCGTTGGCTGCAGAATGGCTACAAGATAAAGGTGGGACGCACAGACATCGAGACCGTGGGCATAGACACTCCTGAAGACCTTACGAGAGCAGAGAAATTTCTACAACAGATTTCGAACAAGGGCTAACGGCAAATCTGCCATCAAGGCGTTTGCCCACAACCCATAGAATATTGCCGCCGGCATCGGTAACGACAAGCTGACGACGCTTCAAAGGGAGCGCCACCTTTTGGTCGGTTAGGAAATCGCTAACGAGCTTGCTTCCCTTCATACCGAAAGGCACAAAGCGGTCGCCACGAGCAACGCGGCGAATCATCAACGGAAACTTCACTTTCTGAGCATCCACACAAACCTTGTCGGATGAGCGCGAGATGGTGTAGTTTTCGTTGATTTCTTTTTGCTCTATTTTCAGCTTGCAAAGTTCAGTATACACGTAGGTGCCTGCTTCGGGAATTCGCATCTGTCTGCCCTCTTCATTATCCAAAGGAGTGAGGATTAGTCGACCGCGGTCGAGGGTAAGCTCGTGAGAAGAAGAGAGCCACGAAGTGCCTGTTGTGGCGTGCAGATTCTCTGCCACCAAAGCCACTTGCGAAGAGTTGAAACCATAATCCTTAAGAATGTCCCAAAGCAGATATTCTGCCGACGGATATTCCTCAATCTTGGAAATGTCAACGCTGAACGAATCGTTCACCTTAGGCTTAGCATTATGTTTTTTTGCAGATAAGTTTTGCGACGATACGCCTACGCTTAGCGACGAAACAGCCTTAGCTTTAGCCTCATCGAGCGAAGCTTCTACAATTGTGGAAGCCTCAGCAATCCATCGAGCCATAGTAAGGATGTTGTCCTTGACGGCAGGATTCACATTCTCGAGAAGTGGCAACACGTTTAGCCTAATTTTGTTGCGTTGCACATCGTCGATAAGATTAGAGCTATCGGTGACGTAGTCTTGATTTTCAGCCTCGAGATATTCCAAGATGTCTTCTCTACCTATGCAGAGCAACGGGCGCAAGATGAAGCCATTACGAGGCGAAATGCCTGTAAGTCCGTTCATGCCTGTGCCTCTGACGAGGTTGAGCAGAATGGTCTCCACATTATCGTCCTTATGGTGAGCCACACAGATGGCGTCGGCATTAATATCGCGACGCAACTGCTCGAAATAAGAATATCTGAGGTCGCGGGCAGCCATTTCGATGCTGACCTTATGGAGTTGGGCGTAGGTGAGAGTGTCGAAATGTATGCGATGAAGTATTATGCCCAACGATTCGCATAGCGACACACAGAAGTTCTCGTCGCGCTCCGACTCTTTGCCACGCAAATGGAAATTGCAATGCGCAGCCTCAACGTCGTAGCCGAGAGCCTTCATAATAAGCAACAAAGCGACACTATCGGCTCCACCCGACAATGCCACTATGTATTTATTGTCAGCTGCAAGCAACTGATTTCGAGCTACGAAACCAGCCACTTGCTGCAGGATTTTATCTTTCTTAGTTTTCGACATACGGTATTTTTCAGAATACAGTATTTATTCAGAACTGAGGTATTTTATTCAGAACTGAAGGGTATTTTATTCTACGTAGAGCACCAATCCCTTCAAATATTCACCCTCTGGATGATAGATGTTGATAGGATGGTCGGCAGGCTGATGAAGCTGATGAAGGATGCGCACCTTGCGACCAGCCTGAGCAGCAGCTGTGAAGACAGCATTGCGGAAGTTGTCCTTAGTAACCACCTGCGAACAGCTGAAGGTAAACAATATTCCGCCTGGCTTAATCTTCTCGAAGCCCTTGACATTAAGGCGTGTGTAGCCCTTCAAAGCATTATGAAGAGCAGCACGATGCTTAGCAAAGGCAGGAGGGTCGAGAATGATGAGGTCGTATTTGCCATCGTTGGCATCAAGGAATTTGAAAGCATCCTCGCAGAAAGCCTCGTGGCGCTTGTCGCCAGCAAAGTTGAGGTCGATATTGGCATTGGTGAGCTCAATAGCCTTAGCACTACTGTCTACCGAGTGCACCAACTTGGCTCCGCCACGCATAGCATAGACTGAGAAACCGCCAGTATAGCAGAACATATTGAGCACACTCTTGCCATGAGAATATTTCTCGAGCAATGAGCGGTTTTCGCGTTGGTCAACGAAGAAGCCAGTCTTCTGACCTCTGAGCCAGTCTACATGGAAAAGGAGTCCGTTTTCCTTTGTTGTATTCTCGTCGCTACCGCCATAGATAAAGCTATTCTGCTGTCCGAGGTCGGCTTTGAAAGGCAGGGTGGTTTCGCTTTTGTAATAAACGTTTTCTATTCTCTCGCCCATCACGCTAACGAGCGCCTTGCACACCTCCATACGGCAAACGTGCATTCCTACGCTATGAGCCTGCATCACGGCAGTTTTGCCGTAGCAGTCGATTACGAGACCTGGCAAATTGTCGCCCTCGCCATGCACCAAACGATAGGTGTTGTTGTCGGGATTGTCGGCAATGCCAAGGCTGCGGCGAACCTCAAGAGCCGAAGCAAGACGAGCTGTCCAGAAGTTGTCGTCGATTTCAATATCTCTGAACGACAACACTCTTACGGCGATAGAACCAATTTGGAAATGGCCTACGGCAAGGAAGTCGCCACCTGCCGACAACACTCTCACAATATCGCCCTCAGCAATATCGTCGTCACCACGGAGAATAGCTCCCGAGAATATCCAAGGATGAAAACGCTTTAGCGATTCTTCCTTACCCTTTTTCAAATATATTGTCTTATACATCTTTTATTGTTTATACTTTAATTCCTATAATTAGAATAGCCAAATGATTTTTAGAATAGCCTCTACCCCTCACTACCATTTGATTCTTCACTCTTCACTCTTCCCTCTTCACTCATTACGAGATCGTAGTCGCCAGTTTGTCTTAGGCGCTCAATTTCTTCATAGAGGTTGATGCAGCTCCACGCATCTGTGGCAGCATACTGCTTTTGCTTATCGTTGAGCACATCTATTTCCCAGTTGGTGAGTCGCTGGCGTTTGCTTATTTTCTGTCCGAACACATTGGCGTAGAGTTTCTGCAAACTGCGATCTTCGATGCCTATAGAGCCAACGATGTCTTGAAGGTCGATGAACAATCCTGGAGTAAACTCCTCTCGCTTTCTGAGCATAAGGAGATCGTCGTGCCATGAAAGTCCGATTTTCTTTACTGTAGTGTCTTCCAAGAGTCGTTTAATGGCTGAAGTAATGCCAGTATGGTTTAGACGAAACAAGAAACAGGTGTCGCGAGTAGACACTTGCAGCAACGCCACTTTGTGCATTTCGCCACGATGAAAAGATGGTCGAGTCTCGGTATCTACGCCTAAGATATCGCTCGAAAGTAAATAGTCTACGGCCTTTTCAGTCTCGCCTTCCGACATAATTACGATGATGCGGCCAGGAAACTTTAGCACAGGCAAAGCTGTTATGGCACGCTTATCAAACTTGTTGTATATGGTCTTTCTCATTATCTATTTCTTGTTACAATTTGCAAAATTAGAAAAAAGTTATCAAATTATGGCAGAATCTAAGTTTTTTACGCTATTTTTGCAGTTAAATTTGTAAATACATACCAATGGCAAAGAAAAAGAACGAGCGTAAAAGCAAATCATTAGCCGACATTTTCGGATTAAGCAAAATATTATCCAACGAAACCACAGATGCCCTTTTTGGACTTTTCCTTATAGCAGCCGCCATAGTTATGATAATAGCTATGGGGTCTTTTTTTGCAACAGGAGCTGCAGATCAAAGTATTTTGGAAAATCTACGTCCTGGAGAATGGGTAAATACAGGTAAGCAATTCACAAACTATTGCGGTTCGCTTGGAGCATTATTGTCATACTATCTTATGACGATAAACTTCGGTATTTCTGCATTTCTCATTCCTATCTTTATTATAATGGTAGGACTGAAATTACTACATGCCTACAATGTAAACCTTTGGAAATGGTTTTTAGGAATAACAATAGTGATGGTATGGACTTCTGTGACTCTCGCTAAGTTCCTTACCCCCATCATGGGCTCTTTGACATTTAATCCTGGAGGAAATCATGGATTATATATTGTTGAGCAACTGGAAAATCTCGTTGGTCCTCCTGGACTTACAGCTATATTACTTTTCACCGCCCTCGCTTTCCTCACATATTTAACGAGCGAAACCATAGAATTTATACGCAAGGCTCTAAACCCTGTGGCATACCTTACGTCAAAAATAAAGTTCAGTATCACTAACAATACTGGTGATGACGACACCTACAACCACCCACTAACTTCTGCCGATTCTGGTGAAAGCCTTTATGGTGATGCCACAAATGAAGAAGATAATAGCGATGCTACTGTTGTAGACCTAAGCGACAACAACGATAACGATGATAACAATTCTGTTGCAGACAACCAGACAACAGGCGAAAGCAATATCGACATAAATATCGAGACTGCAACCTACGATAGCAAGAATATTTCTCCAGACCTCACAGTAGAAGCTGCTCCTGCTGTAGAAAAAGTAAAGGGCAACGAACTGTCGATAGACGAAATATTGAAGACTCCTATCAACCCACTTGAGCCTTTCACAAGCTACAAGAAGCCAGGATTGGAACTCTTGAAGAAATACGAGGAGAACAATCGTCCTGTGGTTGACATGGAGGAAATCACAGCCAACAAGAATCGCATCGTTGAGGTGCTCGACAGCTTTGGCGTGAAGATTAGCCGCATCAGCGCTACCGTGGGTCCAACCATCACTCTCTACGAGATTACTCCTGCCGAGGGTGTGCGCATCAACAAGATTAGAGGCTTGGAAGACGATATTGCCTTGAACCTTGCTGCTCTTGGCATTCGTATCATAGCTCCAATCCCTGGTCGTGGCACAATCGGTATTGAGGTACCTAACAAGAAGCCACAGATAGTTTCGATGGAGAGCGTATTAAACTCTAAGAAGTTCAAGGAGTCGAAGATGGAATTGCCTGTGGCTATTGGTAAGACCATCTCTAACGACGTATTTATGTTCGACCTCCACAAGCTTCCTCACCTTCTCGTGGCTGGTGCTACTGGTCAGGGTAAGTCTGTAGGTCTGAATGCCATCATCACTTCCCTACTCTACAAGAAGCATCCAAACGAACTTAAGTTTGTGCTCGTAGACCCTAAGAAGGTGGAGTTTTCTATCTACAATCAGATTACTTCTCACTTCATGGCTGCACTCCCTGAGAACGACGACGAGCCTATCATCACCGACGTAAACAAGGTGGTGCGCACACTCAACTCTCTATGTAAGCTCATGGACCATCGCTACGACATGCTGAAGCTGGCGCAGGTGAAGAAGATTGAGGAATACAACGAGAAATTCGTTAACCATAAGCTCGACATGACTAAGGGTCATGAATATATGCCTTACATCGTGGTTATCATCGACGAGTTTGGCGACCTTATCATGACTGCCGGCAAGGAGATTGAGCTTCCTATAGCTCGTATTGCTCAGCTGGCTCGTGCCGTGGGTATTCACATGGTTATCGCAACTCAGCGACCAACAACCAAGATTATTACTGGTAACATTAAGGCCAACTTCCCTGGACGTATTGCCTTCCGTGTGACTTCGGTTGTCGACTCTCGTACCATCCTCGACCGCAAGGGCGCAGAGCAGTTGGTGGGTAAGGGCGACATGCTCTTCCTTGCAGGTGGCGACCCTATTCGTGTGCAATGTGCATTCATCGATACTCCTGAGATTGAGAATGTCAACGACCATATCTCTGGTCAGTCGGGTCCTGTGGCTCCTATGGAACTCCCTGAGCCTGCCGACGAAGGTGGAAGCGGCGACTTTGGTGGCGACGGCTCTGCCGACCTCAAGAGTCTTGACCCATTCTTCGAAGAGGCTGCCCATGCCATCGTAATCTCGCAGCAAGGTTCTACAAGTATGATTCAGCGTCGTTTCTCTATCGGCTACAATCGTGCTGGACGCCTAATGGACCAATTAGAGTCAGCAGGCATCGTAGGTGCTCAGCAGGGTTCGAAGCCTCGCGAGGTGCTCATCACCGACGAGAATACTCTCAACGAGCTTTTGGCAAGACTGAGAGGATAATTTTAAAGGTAAAAGGGTAAAAAGGTAAAAGGGTAAAAAAGTAAAAAGGGTAAAAGTAGGTTTGGGGTTGCGTTCGTCGCAGTTCGGCTGCGTCGCTTATCCAAAAAAGGTAAAAAGATAAAAGATAAAAAAGAAGGAGAAACAAGATATGAAAAAGATTATCATTTTTTCTATGCTCATGGCTCTGCTGAGCCTTACAGCATCAGCACAATCTGCAGCTCAGGCTCGCAAGGTGCTGGACAAAACAGCAACAGTAGTTGGCAACAAGGGTGGCGCAAGTGCTTCGTTCACTATGTCGAACCCAAAGATGGGAACCACCTCGGGCACCATCGCTATAAAAGGTCACATGTTTCAAGCCTCTATTCCAAGTGCCATCGTATGGTACAACGGCAAAACTCAATGGAGCTACATGAAATCGACCAACGAGGTAAACATCACCACTCCTACCGAAGCTAAGCGCATGAAGATGAACCCTTATACTTTTATCACTATGTATAAGAGTGGCTACAACATGTCGATGAAGACTTCTGGCAAGAACTATGTGGTTCACCTCACAGCTCAGAACCAAAAGCGCTCGGTGAAGGAACTCTACATCACCGTGAACAGTTCTACCTACATTCCTGTGCAGGTAAAGATGCGTGAGGGCAACACATGGTCGACCATCAATATCAAAAACTTCAAGGCAAAGAAGTTGGCAAACAGCATGTTTACATTCAATGCCAAGGATTTCCCAAAAGCTGAGGTTATTGACTTGAGATAACACCTTATTATATATAGTAGCGCTCAAGGATTCTTTTAAATAGAAATAGCTCAAGTATTTTAATTGCACCTCAAGATGAAGAAGATCGAGATATTCAAAACTCTACAACAACATCGCCGCCTTGCTGAGAAACGCAGTCCGCTGTATCCTCAGACCATGGCGGCAAAGTTTTTTATGTGCATAGTGTCGTTGCTCGTGATAGCTTATCTGGCTTTTATTGCCGTAATGCTGTCGCTAATAGCCAACGAGAGTCGTGGTTTCACCGCCTTGGAGCTGATAATGGGCGTAATGCCGATTATCCTTGCCATAGACTTCGGTTTCCGTTGGATCGGTCAGCAAACACCTTCGCAAATCATCAAGCCCTACGTGCTATTGCCATTGCCACGCTACGTATGCATCGACGCCTTCTTATTCCGCTCCATCTTCTCGTGGGGCAACATCACATGGTACGCCATCCTCATCCCATTTTGCTTGATGTCGGTGGTTTTCGCTCACGGCATTGGCGCTTGCCTATTACTCTTCCTCACCTACACCATCTTTGTCTTTGCCAATAGCCAATGGTATTCCATTGTGCGAACACTCGTGGTCAGCAGCATGCTGTGGTGGTTGCTGCCAATAGCTGTCTATGCCTTGGTGTTCCTACCATTATACATAGGCGGAATGCCTACCGAGAAATCGTTCGAAGCCTTCTTCAATCTTTATGCCACTCTCGGTACTTGGCTCGACACGGGCAACATCTTGCCGTTCGTTATTGCCGTAGGCTTGTTGGCTATTATGGTGGTAGTAAATCGCAAGTTGCAATACGATAGCGTGATGAGCGAGATTGGTCGTACCAGCAAGGTTACGAAGATAAAGAAGGTGTCGGAATTCAAGTTCCTTGATAGATACAAGAAAATAGGCGAATACTTGAAGCTCGAGATAAAGAGCCTGATGCGCAATAAGAATCCTCGCAAGAGCTTCATCAGCGCCACATGGGCTGTGGTTGTAATAACCTTGATTTGCTCGTTCTCCGATGTCTACGACAACATGGGAATGACAAACTTCTGGTGTTTGTATAATCTTGTTGTCTATGCTGCCATGATGCTCATCCACGTGATGAGCTACGAGGGCAACTATATCGATGCGCTGATGGTTCACAAGGAGAATATCTATTCTCTGCTTCGTGCCAAATACTATTTCTTTAGCGCCTTGACCATCATCCCTATTCTTCTATTGTTGCCAACTGTATTCACCGGCAAATGGTCTATATGGATGATTCTCTCGTATGCGCTATTCACCATCGGCTGCCAATATTTCTGCATCATGCAGTTGGCTGTCTACAACAAATCATCGTTGCCACTAAACACCAAGTTTGTGAGCAAGAATGGCATGGGCAACAACTATGTGCAGATAATGACCACCTTAGGCATTTTCATCGTTCCTATGGTTTTCGTTTCTCTGCTCTCAGCCTTCTGCTCCACCACCACCTCAAACATCGTAATGGCAACCGTTGGCGCAGCATTCTTCCTCACCCATCGCCTTTGGCTTCGCAACATCTACAACCGCATGATGAAGCGACGCTATGAGAATATGGAGGGATTCAGGAAGTAAGGATTGAAGGGATTTAGAAAGTTTTGAAACTAATAATGAAAGGAATTTGAAAGCCATAATAGCATAAAGTTTGCTATTATGGCTTTTTCCATTTTATTTTATCGCTACTTTCAAAGAAATAATGCCGTTTCATTACAACGATATTAAATTTTGAAGAATTTTGTCATTTTATCATCGGTAAAACCGAATGAAGTATAGATGAATCCTAAATAAAACCTATATAAAAAACGAATGCCCCCCACTTCACAGCGAGAGGCACTTCACCAATAGGTATTAGTCTTTTTAAGGTAAAAGATTGTATTCAGGATAACATTCGCAAAGGTATAGTTTTAAGTTGACATTTCCAAATATTTTTTGAGAAAAATCACACATATTCGTGATATTCTTTTTGTTTGCGCAAACATTATGCAAACGTATGCACACTTTTTTCAAGAATTAATAAAAAACCACATTAGCAGCATCTCTGTAACATGATTGTAACACGATTGTAACATCTTCTACCCTAATCTTCCATCTTCTACGAAGATTCTACAATGATTGTCTACGCGTGCGAACATTAAAAATATAAATATACCGCAAGAAAACTATGCAAATACATCAATAATCTTCTTTAATATCATTTTTTTGCATTACCTTTGCAAGTTGTATAATACATAATGTCAAAATATAACATCTGAACATAAGAGAGAATAAAATATAAAGCGATAAAACAACAAAAAACAATATAAGTTATGACAACTATTGAAGAAAACAGCGCTATTGAAGAAAAGCGCAGCATCAGCTTTGTAGAACAGCTTGTGGAAGAAGACCTCGCTGCCGGCAAGAACGGTGGCCGCATTCAGACCCGATTCCCGCCAGAGCCTAACGGATATTTGCACATCGGTCACGCAAAGGCTATTTGCATGGACTTTGGTGTGGCTGAGAAATATAATGGCGTTTGCAACCTACGCTTCGACGATACAAACCCAAGCAAGGAGAACAACGAGTATGTGGAGAACATCCTTCACGACATCACTTGGCTTGGATTCAAATGGGGCAACATCTATTATGCTTCCGACTATTTCGAGAAGCTTTGGGACTTCGCCGTTTGGATGATCAAGAAGGGTTTGGCTTATGTCGACGAGCAGTCGAGCGAAGTTATCGCACAGCAGAAGGGTACTCCTACCACTCCTGGTGTGGCTTCACCTTACAGAGATCGCCCTGTTGAGGAGAGCCTTAAGCTATTCGAATTTATGAATACTGCCGAGGCTGTAGAAGGTAGCATGGTGCTCAGAGCTAAGCTCGATATGGCAAGCGACAACATGCACTTCCGCGACCCTATCATGTATCGTATCATCCACACTCCTCATCATCGCACAGGCACAAAGTGGAACGCTTATCCTATGTACGACTTCGCACATGGTCAGAGCGACTACTTCGAGGGTGTTACCCACTCTATCTGTACCTTGGAGTTTGTTCCTCACCGTCCGCTCTACGATAAGTTTATCGACTTCTTGAAAGAGAAGAATGGCGAAACAGAGAATATCCACGACTTCCGTCCACGTCAGATTGAGTTCAACCGTTTGAACCTCACCTATACCGTGATGAGCAAGCGTAAGCTCCACACTCTCGTCGACGAGCATCTCGTTAATGGTTGGGACGACCCACGAATGCCTACTCTCTGTGGTATGCGTCGTAGAGGCTACTCGCCTGAGAGCATCCGCAAGTTTATCGACAGCATTGGCTACACCAAGTTCGACGCTCTCAACGATATGGCTCTGCTCGAGGCTGCCGTTCGCGACGACCTCAACAAGAAGGCTATCCGCGTGAGCGCTGTGCTCGACCCTGTGAAGCTCGTCATCACCAACTATCCTGAGGGTCAGACCGAGGAGATGGAAGCTATCAACAATCCTGAGAACGAGGCTGACGGCACACACACCATCACTTTCTCTCGCAACTTGTGGATAGAGCGTGAAGACTTCATGGAGGATGCTCCAAAGAAATTCTTCCGCATGACTCCTGGCAAGGAGGTTCGCTTGAAGAACGCATATATAATAATGTGTACAGGTTGCACCAAGGATGCTGATGGCAACATCATCGAGATTCAGGCTGAATACGATCCTAACAGCAAGAGCGGTATGGAAGGTGCTAACCGCAAGGTTAAGGGTACTCTTCATTGGGTTTCTGTCGACCATAGCGTGAAGGCTGAGGTTAGAGAATACGACCGCCTATTCATGGTTGAGAATACAGGTGCCGACGAGCGCGACTTCCACGAACTCTTGAATCCAGAGTCGTTGCATGTAGACACCAACTGCTACGTAGAGAAGTTTGCTGCCGACATGAAGGCAGGTCAGTATCTGCAGTTCCAGCGCATTGGCTACTTCATGGCTGACCTCGACTCTTCTGCCGAGAAGCCTGTATTCAACAAGACCGTAGGCTTGAAGGATACTTGGGCTAAGCAGAAGAAATAAACTTTATTTCAAGTAGAAAAAGTGGTCAATCACAGACCACATCATAATTACATGGACAACAACTCAGAACTCTTAGACAATATCAGAAAATACGAAGACGCCAAGGCAAGAGGTGAAAGCCTCTACCTTGACGTCGATTCTCTTATTGATATTGCCGAACATTATTATTCTGAGAAACATCTCGCCAAGGCTCTCGAAGTTATCGACTATGCCATCGAAATGTTCCCGGGCTCTACCCTTCCCTTGTGTTTCAGAGCACGACAAGCTCTCAACGAAAAAAACATAGAGAAGGCAGAGGCTTATGCTGCGCAAGTGGAAGACCGCACAGATATAGAATACCGATATCTGATGGTCGAGATTCTGCTGTGCAAAGAACAACAGGAGCATGCCGACATGCTGATGGAGGAAATCTACGACAATGCTGCCGACAGCGAGAAAGATGAATGTGCTTTGGAAATAGCTAAGGTTTTCTTCGACTATGAGTACGACGAGAAATGCCTAAAATGGCTAAACAAATGCGCAGACAAAAACTCCGTAGGCTACATGGAGCTAAAGAGCAGATATGCCATCTCTAAGGGTAAGTTTACGCAAGGAGAGGAATTTCTCGACAAACTTCTCGACCAAGACCCTTTCTCTGCTACATACTGGACTCAAATGGCATCGGCTCAATTCCTTAGCAACAACATCGCCAAGAGCCTTGAGAGTTGCGACTATGCACTTGCCATCGACTCTAATAATGTTGACGCCATCATCCATAAAGCCAATTGCCTATGCTCGCTCGAAGACTATGACGAAGCTATAAAATATTATCTTCGCTATTCAGAGCTTGTGCCTGAGTCGGAGCTTGGCGACATGTTTCTTGGCATCTGCTATTCCAATACAGACAAATACCAAGAGGCAATTCCGTATCTGCAAAAAGCCTTAGAAAAATGTTCGCCTTCGTCAGACAATCTGCTGCCGATTTACAAGGAACTTGCCTACTGCTATTCTGCAACAAAGAATCTTCCTGAGGCTCTCCACGCTATCGACATGGCAAGCATGCAACCAGAAAGCGACGCTGCTGAAATAAGATGTATGCGAAGCATTTGCTACATCATGAATGGCAAAGACCTCGAGGCATTCGAAATGTTCAAACAGGCTTTGGCTATTGCTGATAGCGACCAGCTATTGCAGATTTGCATCGACTTCTCGGCAGCTTCTATCGACAGCCAGCATCCCGACCTCGCCTACTTCATCCTCCACAAACTCTACTACGAGGAAGGCAATGAACAGCTCGACGACGGATGGGGATATTTTGCTTTAGCATGTCTGCAACTCAACAAGCCTGCAGAATACTATACAGCCCTAAGCAACGTGTGCCAACGCAATCCGGAAGAAGCTAAGCAGGTGCTCGGCAGTCTGTTTCCCGAAGGCACACCAGTAGAAGATTACATCAATTATTCCAATAACTTTTTTAAATGAACATCATCACATCGCTATTGAGCAACCTCAACTATGGTACCATCTTCTTCTTGATGCTCCTCGAGAGCACAGTAATACCTGTACCATCAGAGCTCGTTGTGTCGCCAGCAGCTTATCATGCAGCAGCAGGCAATCTGGACATATTCCTCGTAATCCTCTTCGCCACTCTTGGTGCCGACGTGGGTGCGTCAATCAACTATCTGGCAGGCTACTATCTCGGTCGCCCTATCATCTATCGTTTTGCCAATAGCAAATGGGGCAAAATGTGCTTGCTCAATCAGCAGAAGGTTGAAAAGAGCGAGAAATATTTCTACGACCATGGCATGGTGGCAACCCTCACAGGTCGTCTGCTCCCAGGCATCCGTCACCTCATCTCTATTCCTGCAGGTTTGTCAAAGATGAAATACTGGCATTTCCTTCTCTACACCACAATCGGAGCAGGAGCATGGAACTGCATCCTCGCAGCCCTTGGCTGGTATCTTCACACCATGGTGCCAGAAGAGCAGCTACACGATAAGATTCTGGAATATGGCGACTACATCAAGTTTGCCATCATCGGCATCGTAGGTATCGTAATCCTTTGGTTTGCCATAAAATGGATTATCAAAAAAATGAAGAAATAATAATCTTATAGATAGATATCACACAAAAAAAAGAAGTACCACTTACATTCTCATAGTAAGTGGTACTTCTTTTTTTATTTTACCTCAACATTAGCTACCCCAGTTTCAATCTCAGCGAGTTTACAACCACACTCACACTCGAAAATGCCATCAAGCCACTTGCCCACATAGGAGTAATCTGAAAGTCGATACTGAAAACATGGAGCACACCTGCCGCTAACGGTATACAGACAATATTATAGACGAAAGCCCAAAACAAGTTTTGCCAAACCATGCTAACAGTCCTATCACTCAATCTTACAGCCTCAGGCAATGCCAAAAGGTCGTCACCCATTAGCGTAATCTGCGCCACATCAATAGCCACGTCGGTACCCTTCCCTATCGCTATGCTCACATCAGCAAGAGCCAACGCCTGAGTGTCATTGATACCATCGCCCACCATAGCAACCTTATATCCCTCATTCTGCAATCTCTTCACCAAAGCCTGCTTATCACCAGGCATCACTCGGCTATGATAATTATCAATACCAGCCTTCTGAGCCCAGTAGCGTGCCGCCTCCTCCTTGTCGCCACTCATCATATACACATCTACACCTCTTTCTTTCAACCTCATTATAGCTTCCCTCGCATTAGGCTTAAGCGATTCACGAACCTCCAAGTCAAGCTCATCTTGCTTTGTAAAATCAATATTCTTATTAGGAATGGTTAGAGTTCCCGTCTTGTCTATCACCAAAGCATCTATATTATGCAAATTCTCCAGAGCCGAAGCGTCCTTGATGAGAATTTGCTTCTGTGCAGCCTTTCCTATTCCTACCATCAATGCTGTCGGAGTGGCTAATCCCATAGCACACGGACACGCTATCACCAATACCGACACAGCAGACAATATAGCTTGAGGCAAGGCTGCATTTCCACCAATCATCCACCACACAAAGAATGTTATCAAAGCGATGGTAGCCACCACAGGCACAAACACCAAAGCAGCCCTATCAACTATGCGCTGCACAGGAGCCTTGCTTCCTTGCGCCTCCTGTACCATACGTATAATTTGCGCTAAAGCTGTTTTTTCACCTATTTGCTTGGCCCTCATACGTAGCTTACCTTGACTCGGAATGGTTCCTGCCAACACTTTATCGCCCACCTTCTTCATCGCCGGAGTTGGCTCACCGCTTATCATCGCTTCGTCTACATATACCGCATCGGCAGTCATAAAACTCTCAGCCTTTGTCACAACTCCGTCAACAGGGATTTTCTCTCCGGCTCTCACCTCTATCTCATCGCCAATCTGAATAGTAGATATCGGCACCTCCTCCATTTTATAGTCACCAGAGCCTTCTATCTTTTCGTGCGTCACCAGGCGTGCTGTTTTTGGCTGCATTCCCATCAACTGTCTAATGCTACTTGCAGTACTGTCCTTTGCCTTTTCCTCCAAACATCTTCCTGTAAGCACAAACGTTATTATCATCACCGAAGCATCAAAATACGTATGCCATTCTATACCCCTTGCGCCCCATACCATCTCACCAAAAAAGGTGTTGAAACAGCTAAACACAAAAGCTATCATAGTGCTCAACGCCACAAGAGAATCCATATTGGCACTACGATGCAATATCTGTCTCCATGCCGAAACATAAAAACTTTTGCCACACCATATCAAGTTGGCAAGTGCCAATATCAAGCATATCTGATTGTCTGTACCACTACCATTACGCATTGAAACATACATTGTAAGAATAGCTAACACCCACGACCCCAAAGTGCGACGACGCAATATCGTAAACTCCCGACGATTTATCTCCTCTGCACTTCTATCGCTCTCTATTACCAAGTCGTAGCCAGCATTACTAATCTCTCGCTTCATATCTTCAAGTGATATTACATCCGGATCATAATCCACCAAGGCTGTACGACTCGCCAACGATACCGCCACAGAGTTTACACCCTTGAGCGACTGCAACTTCTTTTCCACATTGGCAGCACACACGCTACATGCCATGCCAATAACAGGTATTGTTTTTTTCATTTCCTTTATATTATTATCATCTTGATAAAAATCGCCAACAAAGGTACAAAAAAATCATTGCAACTAAGTTGCATACTTCTTTTTTCTATCTTCCACACAAGATTTGAACTCTCGCAAGTTCTCCCACATGCGAAAAGAAGGAAAAGTGTAGTTTTCGCCACCTCATTTCGTAGGAAAAGTGTATATTTCGATTGGCTATTCCGTAGGAAAAGTGTATATTTGCAGAAACTGATTATAAACCATACGATAATAACGAAAACAAGAAAATGATAAAGAGATTATTGTCATTCCTTGATGCTTCGCCAGTAAACTTCCTGGCAGTCAAGAATATTACAGAAGAGTTGGAACAAAACGGATTCCGACGTGTAGATGCTACAGAAGCCTTGGGCGAGGTGAAGGCTGGCGACAAACTATTCGTCACCAAAAACGATTCTTCTGTCTATGCATTCCAGATAGGTAAGAAGCCATTGGCAGAGAGCGGTTTCCACATGATTTGCGCACATTGCGACTCACCAACATTCCGCATAAAGCCTAACGCAGAAATAGGTTGCGAAGGTGGCATCGTGAAACTAAATACCGAGGTGTATGGCGGTCCGATAATGTCTACATGGTTCGACCGTCCGCTTACCCTTGCCGGAAGAGTTATAGTGAAGGGCGCTGACGTGATGCACCCTACAACCATGCTTCTCCATATCAAGCGTCCGCTATTGCAAATCAGCAACTTAGCCATCCACTTCAATCGTCAGGTCAACGATGGTGTGCAGCTTAGCAAACAGAAGGACATGCTACCAATACTCGGCATTATCAGCAGCGAGCTTGAGCGTGGCAATATGCTGATGAATATCATCGTTGAAGAGTTGAACAAACAGCAGGAAGTGGCACGCGAAGACATCCTCGACTTCGACTTGTATCTTGCCGACGCTACCCCAGCCTGCACCTTTGGTGTGCACGATGAGTTTATCTCTTCTGGCCGATTAGACGACCTTTCGATGTGCTATGCAGGCTTAGAGGCGCTGATAGCATCCGAGACTACCGACACCACACAGGTGCTCGCCATCTTCGACAACGAGGAGACTGGTTCGCAAACCAAGCAGGGAGCAGGCAGTCCGTTCCTATCTTATATGCTCAAGCGCATAGCCCTTGCTCAGAGTGGCACCCCAGAGGCTTACTACCAGGCTGTGGAGCGTGCGTTTATGATTTCGGCAGACAATGCCCATGCTTGGCATCCTAACTATCCTGAGAAATACGACCCAACGAACCATCCTGTATTGGGTGGCGGTCCAGTCATCAAGTTTAATGCAGCTCAGAAATATGCGAGCGACGCTATGTCGGCATCGGTATTTGCAGGATTGTGCCATAAGGCAGGTGTGCCATGCCAACGTTTCGTCAACCATAGCGATGTGGCAGGAGGAAGCACCCTCGGCAACATCCTTGCTTCATCAATTCCGCTCCGTGGTGTAGACATGGGCAATGCCATCTTGGCTATGCACAGCTGTCGCGAAACTGGTAGCACCCTCGATCATGAATATTGCGTAAAAGTATTCACCCAGTTCTATCAGGAATAAATCGAAATGAAGATAAAATAGCTATCATATCTTAGCCTCACCCCCAGCCCCTCTCCAAGAGGAGGGCACTGAAAAAGATGCCTATTTTTGGAAAAACGAATGAAAATGCTGTCAGT
>ERZ1026862.145-NODE-145-length-43986-cov-5.487901_pt1 | contig 43986 bp, 42 predicted proteins | sample MGYA00380161_ERZ1026862 | MGnify/ENA primary metagenome ERZ1026862 (study PRJEB33269, sample SAMEA4719797) | human gut metagenome | biome: human-associated habitat; feature: organic feature; material: feces | place: Cameroon | collected 2013-10 ... | reverse complement strand
GCCGAAGCACCTTTACGGTCACGGCTGGATCAACTTCAACGGTCAGAAGATGTCCAAGTCCCTGGGCAACGTCATTGACCCGTTCGTTCTCGCAGAGCGCTACGGTTCTGACGCGGTGCGTTACCAGATACTCCGCGACATGCCCTACGGCTCCGACTGCAACTTCTCCAACGAGATCATGATAGGCAGAATAAACACCGACCTCGCGAACGACCTGGGCAACCTGGTTTCCAGAACCGTTGCAATGGCTGACAAGTACTTCGGCGGAACCCTCCCCGAGGAGAAGAAGGCAGAGCCCATCGACGACGAACTCCGCACTATGGCGGCAGCGCTCAAGGAGCCGGTTTCCAAGCTTGTTGAGGAAGCGCAGCTCTCCAAGGCGCTGGAGGAGATATTCAAGGTAGTTTCCCGCGCGAACAAGTATATCGACGAAACCGCTCCGTGGGTTCTCGCCAAGAGCGAGGAGAACATGCCCAGACTTGCGGCAGTCCTCTACAACCTGCTCGAGAGCATTCGTATCTGCTCCGGACTGCTGTTCCCGTTCATGCCCAAGACCATGCCGAAGGTATGGGAGCAGATCGGCGCTGACGAGAGCATGACGGCATACGACACCCTGGGAACATTCGGCGTACTTCCGCAGAACGTGACCGTACACAAGGGCGAGGTGCTGTTCCCGAGAATCGACATGGAAAAGGAGATAGACGAGCTGAACAGCCTGCTCACTCCGGCAAAGACTATCCGCGAGGACGAGGATCTCGACAAGGCGAACGTGATATCCATCGACCAGTTCGCGGAGGTAAAGCTGCGTAGCGGCGAGATCACCGCCTGCGAAAAGGTGAAGAAGTCCAAGAAGCTGCTGAAGCTCACCGTTGACGACGGAAGGAACGGCAGACAGATCGTTTCCGGAATCGCCTCCTGGTACCAGCCCGAGGACCTCATCGGAAAGAAGATCGTGTTCGTGGCTAACCTTGCTCCGGCAAAGCTCTGCGGCGAGCTCAGCGAGGGCATGATACTTGCCTGCGACGCTGGCGAGAACGACGTCCGCGTGCTGTTCCTCGACAAGGACGTACCGAACGGAAGCACGATAAGATAAATTCGTAATTCGGAATTATTGTGTCCGCTTCGCGGACGGATTAAAAATGGATACAATCGGAAATACACCGCGATAGCGGTACAATAATTCCGAATTCCGCATTCATAATTCCGAATTTGAAACGGGGGTGGTTTTTTGGATATTTCGAGAATGGCGAACATATCGTCCGTGAATCAGACGACTATGACGCATTCCGCCGAGCACCGCACGCAGGAGAAATCCTCCACGCTGGCGGCGGACCATACCGACGCGTTCATCAAATCCGAGGGGACTTTCACCCCGGCGTATACCAAGAAATCCGCCCAGAAACAGGCGAGCGACAACAACCTCACCCAGCGCGAGGACAGCGAGGATAAAGTCGGCGCAGTAAAGCAGAACGAGGGGAAGAGCCGCCTGGAGCTCATGACTCAGGGTGTGCAGCACATAATCCGGGCGATGTTCGTCAAGCAGGGCGAGGTCATCACCGGGAATGTCCCCAGCGTAGGCGCGAAGCTTTACGCCGAGGAACTGCTGTCCCAGATAAGAAAACTTTACGGGAATACTGAGGCGGATGAGAATTCCATGCAGTACTGGTCGGCGGAGAATACCGCGGACCGCCTGCTGACCTTCTTTGACTGCGTTTCGGTGGAGGGCGACAAGTACGAACTGCTGGACAGGAGCTTCCGGGGCGCGTTCAACGACACCGAGCAGCTTTTCGGCGGCAGGGGGCGGCTTCCCCTGGAGAGCTACGAAACAAAGGCGCTGGTAATGGAGCGCTATTTCACGAGATAATATGGGAATATTCGACACACACGCGCACTACCTCCGGGAGGATTTCGGCGAGGGGCTGGACAGCCTGCTTTCCGGAATGCCGGAGATGGGTGTTGAAAAAATAATGGCGGTGGGCTACGACCTGGCTTCCTCGGAGGAGGAAGCAGCGCTTGCCCGGAGGTATCCGTTCATCACCGCGGCGGCAGGCGTCCACCCGGAGAACTGCGACGGACTCCCGGCGGACTGGCTCTCCCGGATAGAGGGGCTGCTGAAGCTCCCGGAGGTCACGGCGCTTGGCGAGATCGGGCTTGACCGTCACTACGAGGGCTACGACGCCGCGCTCCAGGCGGAGGTCTTCGAGCAGCAGCTTATTCTGGCGCAGAAGCTGGACATGCCGGTTATAATCCACAGCCGGGACGCCTGCGAGGATACTATGGCGCTGCTGCGGAAATACAGACCCCGGGGCGTTATGCACTGCTTCTCCTACAGCCCGGAGATCGCCCGGGAGGTGGTCCGGCTGGGAATGTACGTCGGATTCACGGGAGTGCTCACGTTCAAGAATTCCAAGAAGGCGTGGGCTGCCTGCGCGGAAGTCCCGGCGGACAGGCTGCTTCTGGAAACGGACAGCCCCTACATGGCGCCGGTGCCGCACCGTGGGGAGAAATCCCACAGCGGCATGATAAAGTACACCGCGGCGAAAATGGCGGAGATAAAGGGAGTTTCCACTGAGGAAATGATCGACATCTGCCAGGAGAACGGCGAAAGGCTGTTCGGCAACTGATAAGTGATATGTCCGGCGTATTACCGGGCATTATCAATATAATAAGGACATAATGCGATTTGGAGGAAACATGGACGCAGACGGAAACCGAAGTAACACGCAGAACGACGACGAAAAGCAGACCCACAGCGTGCGCAGATTCCTGCTTGGCTGGCTGGTGGCGCTGAACAAGGGTATCACCAGGCTGCTGAAAAAGGCGCTGGGGTCGGATTACATCGCGGTCACCGAGGACGAAGTCCTCGACATGGTGAACGCGCTGGCGCAGACGCCGGACGATGACGGCGGCGAAAACGTGATCGAGGAAAGCTCCGCGAAGATGATAAACAACATCTTCGAGTTCAAGGACCTCACCGCCGGGGACGTAATGACCCACCGCACGAGTATCGTGGGCGTGGACATGTCCGTCAGCCTGGACGATATCATCTACCTGGCGCTGGATATGGGATTCTCGCGCATACCGGTGTACGAGGAAAGTATCGACAAGATCGTCGGAATAATCATCGTCAAGGACCTGCTCTGTCTGGTCGGAAAGGACCGCGAAACCCTGGATTCGTTCGATATCCACGACTTTATCCGGGACGTGAATTTCGTGCCGGAGTCATGTCCGTGTTCCGACGTGTTCAAATCGCTGACCAGCCTGAAATCCGGAATGGCGGTGGTGGCAGACGAATACGGCGGCACTGCCGGTATCGTCACGCTGGAGGACATCATCGAGGCAGTCATGGGTAATATCCAGGACGAGTACGACGACGAGAAATCTGACATCGTGCTGATCGGCGACGGAGTATACGAGGTGTCCGGCGAGGCAGACCCGGACGAGGTGTTCGGGCTTTTCGGCGTGGAGCTCCCGGAGGAGCACGAATACGAAACTATCGCCGGATTCGTCACGGATAAGCTGGGATTCTGCCCCGAGGGGGACGAGGTCACTCCGCCCAGCGTGGAGTACCAGGGCGTGAAGCTTGTCGTCATGCAGGTGGAGGATCGCTGCATTCAGAAGATAAGGGCGTCGAAGGTGCCGCAGGGCGAGAGCGCTCCGGCGGCAGATGAGGACTGATATGGCAGACCGTAAATTACAGGCAAGAAAAAAGCGCGCCGCAGAGGTGATATCCCTGCTGCGCGGGGAATACCCGGACGTGAAGTGCGCGCTGGTATACACCCAGCCGCATGAGCTGCTGATAGCAACGCGGCTGTCGGCGCAGTGTACGGACAAGCGCGTGAATATGGTGACGCCGGCGCTTTTCGGGCGGTTCCGGAGTATCGACGAGTTCGCGGCGGCGGATTCCGCGGAGGTCGGGGAGTATATCCGCACCTGCGGACTGTACAAGACCAAGGCGGCGGATATCGTCAATATGTGCGTTATGCTCCGGGACGTGTACGGCGGCAGAGTGCCGGACAGTATAGAGGAGCTGGTGAAGCTCCCGGGAGTGGGGCGCAAGACCGCAAATCTGATTGTCGGCGACCTGTACGGCAAGCCTGCGATGGTGTGCGACACGCATGTTATCCGGCTGTCGAACCGGCTCGGTCTGGCGGATTCCACGGACGCGGCGGTGGTCGAGCGGCAGCTCCGGGAGGTAGTTCCGCCGGAGGAAGGTCTGATGTTCTGCCACCGGCTGGTGCACCACGGCAGGGACGTCTGCGAGGCGAGGGCGCCGAAGTGCGAGGTCTGCGTGCTACGGAACGTCTGTCCGAGCAAGGATAAACCGGCGGTGTCCTACCGCGCAGGTTCCAGGAAATGATAAAATCCGGGCGTGCTGCCCGGATTTTTTTGCCGCAGTACTTGACTTTGGACGGGTATTGTGATAAAATACAATTGTGCCTGGGGGTGTAGCTCAGTTGGGAGAGCGCTTGCTTCGCATGTAAGAGGTCAGGGGTTCGAATCCCCCCATCTCCACCAGACAGAATATTTGGTCGCCCTGACAGTGCTGCGCTGTCAGGGCGGTCTTTTTACTATTGTTGCATGATGATATTAATTGCAAACCGGGCCATAGAATTGTACGATATGTCAGTTGACAGAATTTGAGATAATGTGTTAAAATAAACTTGGCAAGACCCCAATACACATAAGGAAGGTAATTTTATGAACAGAATCAGAAAGATAACCTCTGCCATGATGGTGGCAGCGGTTATCGGAGCAGCAGCCGTTCCGGCGTCATACGCTTCGGCGGAAACGGTGACTGTCGAGCAGCAGATGTATGCAGGCACGACAAACATCTCTAAAATGAAGATCGCCGCTGTCCCGGACCAGGCGTATACCGGAAAGGCGATCAGACCGTCGGTCGTCGTAAAAAGTGGAAAAACGACGCTGAAAGCCGGAACCGACTACACCCTGACCTACAAGAACAACAAGAAGGTGGGGACTGCGTCCGTCACCATAAAGGGCAAGGGCAAGTACACCGGGACTAAGACGATAACGTTCAGGATCGTACCCGGCAGGAGCACCATTTCCGCAAATACGAGTGGCAGCAAGGTGTCGCTCTCGTGGGATCCCGTCAAGGGCGCCGGTGGCTACCAGGTGTATTATTCCGTGAACGGAGGTTCCTATAAGAGCCTGACCTCCACCTCCGGAACGAGCTGCTCCAGCACCCGGCTGAAGCCCGGCTCAAACACCCTGTTATTCAAGGTGCGCGCATTCAAGAAGGTCGGCGGCAAGACCTATTACGGGGCGTGGTCCGATGAAACCAGCGCCGGCAAGGATAGCACATCTCTGTATTCTTTTCCCGTAAGCGGACATGCAGGCACTGTAAAGTATCTCGGATTTTACGATATCCGGAATGACCAGAAGGGCTATGAACAGTGCAATATCTTTCAGAGTGACTTTTACGGCGGAAAGATCGAGTATATTTCGACATATTTTACAGCAGACGCGGCTATCGACAAGCTGACCTCCCTGATCGCGTCCGACGATTCTCCGGACCTGGTGGACAGATCCATTCTGCGTTATCCCGAGATCATCAATAAGAATATGTTCGAATCCCTGGACAGCTACGTTGACTTTAACTCCGACCTCTGGAAGGGCATGAAGGGCGCCGTCGATGATTATGCATGGCTTGGCAAGCACTATTACGCACCGCATATGTACACGACCTCGTTCGCGCTGAACTACAGCAAGAAAACCATAAAGGATAACGGACTGCCCGATCCCTACGAGCTTTACAGAAACGGCAAATGGACCTGGGACGCATGGCGCGATATGATGGCGAAGTTCTGCGCCAAGGACATTAAGAATATCGGCTTCTATTCAACTGACTCCACTATTGAAGCGTTTATTCTCACCACCGGAACTCCGCTGGTAGATGTCAGGTCCAACGGAAAGATAACGAACAACATCTCGAATCCGAACGTGAAGAGGGCAATGCAGTATCTTGAGAATCTCTGCCGGGACGGTCTTTCCTATGACTATCAGCTGGGGGACTGGGTTCCTCCGCAGACGTTTGCCACGGAGTGCGACAGGATACTGTTCCTGGCGATGGAGCCCGAGTGGACTTACACCGCGGCCACTGAAACAGTACAGAATCACATCGGAGTAGAAAACGATATTTTCGATACCGTTTCCGATTTTGCGTTCGTTCCGTTCCCGAGGGATCCCCAGGCGGACGCTTACTACCAGGGGTATGATACCTTTGGCTACCTCATTCCGAAGGGTGCAAAAAACGCAGGCGGTGCGGCGGAGTTCATAAACCTCAACCGCGCATACCAGCTTGATCCCGATGTCCAGGCAAAGGTGAACAAGGAGCACGTTGACCCCGAAAAGACCTTCTATGATCATGGAAAATACGCGGGCAACCAGAAGTGGGTCATGATATGGGGCGAGCAGGAGTACGCCCTCTGGAAGGAAATGAGCGACCCCTCGAACTTTGTTTTCGTGAACGACGATGTCAACGGCCTGGGTTCGGATCTGCAGAGCGCTGTGGCTTCTGCGGTAATGGACGTTGTGGATAACGGCGCTTCCTGGGCGCAGAAGTCAGCTGAACTGGCTCCGGTCGTTGATTCCGCGATAAGCAAATACGCCCGGTAATTCCGCCGGCTTTTCACAAGAGATTATCCCCTTGCCGGGTGGCAGGGGGATATATCTGTATTCTGCGCCGGCAACTCCCTCCGGGCAAAAAAAATCCGCAGACGGGGAGTCTGCGGTAAACTCAAATGAATTAGCCGAACGCTTGGGGAAAAGCGCTTTTTACTCGGCTGAAATAATTGGGGAAAATATATTAAGAAGTATGTCAGCCAATAAGCTTACAATACTGTCTTGTCTTGATTTGTAATGATATTATATCATTTTTGAGCGTTTTTTTCAACTTGCATTAAGCACAAATTTTACAGATAAATTATGGCGAAATTGTACAATAGGCTTTTGGAATGGAAAACGCGGAGCAGCGCCTTGACATTCTTTGATATTCGCCAACCGCAAAATTATTGACCTGTATTTTGTGCATATGGCAGAAATTTAAAAATATAGTTGAAAGAATGACATTTTAGATATATAATACAAATTACGACAGACTATTCGTGTCGTAGTAAAAAACTGAATATGGAGGGTATAATTTATGAAACTTACATCTAAACTTACTGGCGCTTTTCTGGCAGCAACAATAATAATGACGTCTGCGGCTCAGTCGTTTGCTGACAGCAACCTTTATGAACAATCAGACGATTACCTTTTTGATTCAGCCGCAGAAAGTTTAGTTTCTGAACAATCGCTTATAAAATTTAACGAATTCATTTCTCAACTGGATGATGAAACTGCTGAATTAATATTAAACGATGAAGAATTAGTAAATTCAATGAAGCTTGAATCATACTGGGAGACAGATGGTGCTACAGATACAGAAGTTGCACCTTATGCGTCTGTAACACTTCCTCTATCAAGCTTTCCCGCAGGAAGTTATTTTTCCGTTGATGGTTCGGCATGCACTTGCCACGGCAGTTGCGATTTTGACGATCATAGTGGTTTTTCAAAATTGAGATGTTATGAAGCTGCATATAATAGATCAGGCAATTGCAGGCGTTATTCCACAACAAGATCTATTCAGTGTAAAGGATTTGCCGATTATGTCTTCTACAAATACAACGGTGTTGATTGTTCCGATTCAAACTCAATAAACAAATCACTGAGCCACGGTTCGGTCACCGCTTCAAATCTAAAAAATTACATTAAAAACAATCTTTCTGTAGGAGCACATCTTCGGTTCAGTCTTATAGGTTATGACGAAGACGGAAAACAAAAAAATGCGGGACCTCATTCAATTATAATCACTAAAATAACCAACACAGGAATATCATATTATCAAGCCAATTATGGTGGAAGATGCTTAGTTACTACCGACACTAAGACATGGGCGCAACTTTCATCATGGATATATTCTGTTACTAATGCTTGGACCTTGTAATGTGCATGGTTTGAATGATAATAATATTTGATATAAGGAGAACTCCCATGAAACGAATTATTCCCGTTATACTTATATCCGGCATGCTGTGCGCGCTTTCCGGCTGTTCCGGAAACACGGCTTCCACGTCCGTGGAACAGTCTGCGGAATCCAGCACTGCCACGGATACGAGTTCCAGTGTCCCGGAGCAGGCTGACTCACAAGAAAGTGAGGAATCCAGCGCCGCCGCGGATACGGATTCCAGTGCCCCGGAGCAGGCTGCTTCACAGGAAAGCGCGGAATCCCCCACTGTGGCAGGAATTGCGGCTCAGTTTGAAACCCCTGACGGTGATGTGCCGGACCTTTCCAACGCGGATGTGGACACAGATCTGAATATATCGGAGCTGACAAGCGGCAACTGGCATTATGTGATATGCCATGACAGCGTTTACCTTGCGGTTCCCCTCGGGATTTCCTACAACAGTGCAGGAGATACGGTGCATTATGACGAAACTTCGGATTCGTTTACTGATGTGCCCGAAACCGTAACGCATGAATACAAGCGCTATAATACCGGCGATGTTATCGGCGGACTTACTCTGAAAGAATGCCGCACGACATTCTCAAGCTATCTGGGCGGCGGCACTCCGCGGTATTTCAGCGGTGGCGAAGCGCTTTTTGACGGTGAGATCACCATGTCCGGCGTATGCTGCGTGGTTACGGAAACAGAGGGCTATGATTACCAGGGCGACATATACTTTATTCCGGATTCTGAAAGCCAGTTCCCGGTAATGAACTATACCTGGAACGAGGACGGCACTGAAACTATTATTCATGGTGGAAAAAAGGGCGTTTCCTGGTGCTCTGAATACCAGATACCGTTGAACATCGGAAATATCTCGGAACAAACCGATATCGACCTTTCCGTGCTGCCCACTGACGGAACTTACGTTCCGGTAACTATCACGGTAAACAATGTGTTCCTTAGAAATGACTTCAACATGAGCAGGAATTTCTCGGCAAATTTAATTAAGCTGGAGATACGCTGATCGGCTGATCAGCTGTGATCTCAGAACATTTGAAATCTCCACAAAACTGCGCCCACAGCCGGCGCAGTTTTTTCTGCCCCGAATTTTCAAAAATCTGTGAATTACCCCTTGATTTTTTCTGAAAAAGGTGTATAATAGATTTAGCACTCAGAGTGAGAGAGTGCTAAAACGCACAAAACGGCATACACCGATAAATATAAGGAGATGTTTGAAATGGCAGAAACAAAAGAATTCAAGGCGGAATCCAAGCGCCTGCTGGAAATGATGATCAACTCCATCTACACTCACAAGGAGATATTCCTGCGTGAGCTGATATCCAACGCGAGCGACGCAATGGACAAGCTGTATTTCAAGTCCATGAGCGAGAACACCGGGATCACCCGTTCCGACATGGCTATAAAGCTGGAAGTCAACAAGGACGACAGAAAGCTCATCATCACCGATAACGGTATCGGCATGACCAAGGAGGAGCTGGAGAACAACCTCGGCACCATCGCGAAGTCCGGTTCGCTGGCGTTCAAGAACGAGAACGAAAAGACTGACGACGTGAACATCATCGGTCAGTTCGGCGTCGGATTCTATTCCGCGTTCATGGTGGCGAAGAAAGTCACCGTGATTTCCAGGGCGTACGGTGCGGACACTGCGTACATGTGGGAGAGCGAGGGCGTTGACGGATACACCATCTCCGAAGCGCAGAAGGACGACCACGGCACGCAGATAATCCTTGACATCAAGGACAACGCCGACGAGGAGAATTACGACGAGTTCCTGGCGCCCTACAAGATAAAGCAGCTGGTAAAGAAGTACAGCGACTATATCCGCTACCCCATCAAGATGGACGTGGAGCACGAGAAGCTGAAAGAGGGCAGCAAGGACGAATACGAAAAGGAGATCGTCACCGAAACTCTCAACAGCATGACGCCTATCTGGAAGAAGTCCAAGAGCGAGCTTACCGACGAGGAATACGACCAGTTCTACAAGGACAAGTTCTTTGACTACGACAAGCCGCTTGCGCATATCCACACACGCACCGAGGGCACCGCGACTTACACCGCGCTGCTGTATATCCCGGCAAAGGCTCCTTACGACTACTATTCCAAGAACTTCGAGAAGGGACTCCAGCTGTACTCCAGCGGCGTAATGATAATGGACAAGTGCGGCGACCTGCTGCCGGATTACTTCAGCTTCGTAAGAGGTCTGGTGGACAGCGAGGACCTGTCGCTGAATATCTCCCGTGAAATGCTCCAGCACGACCGCCAGCTCAAGCTTATCGCAAAGAGCCTGGAGAAGTCCATCAAGAACGAGCTGAAGAAGCTCCAGAAGAACGACCGCGAGAAGTACGAGAAGTTCTTCGATTCCTTCGGCACACAGCTGAAATACGGCATTTATGAGAGCTTCGGCGCGAACAAGGAGAACCTCCAGGATCTGCTGATGTTCAAGAGCAGCTTCGGCGGATATGTAACCCTGGAAGAGTACGTTTCCAGAATGAAGGACGACCAGAAGTACATCTACTTCGCAAGCGGAAGCAGCATAGCGCGTATTGAAGCGCTCCCCCAGACCGAGATGGTACGCGATAAGGGCTTCGAGATACTCTACTTCACCGACCATGTGGACGAGTTCACCATGCAGATGATGCACGACTACAACGGCAAGGAGTTCAAGTCCGTATCCGCTGACGACCTCGGACTTGAAACCGATGAGGAGAAGGAAGAGATCAAGAAGGCAGAGGAGGACAACAAGGGACTGTTCGACCTGATGACCGAGAAGCTCGGCGGCAAGGTAAAGGCAGTCAAGCTGTCCCAGCGCTTGAAGACCCACCCGGTATGCATTACCAGTGAGGGAATGCTCTCCGTTGAGATGGAGAAGGTGCTCTCCGCAATGCCGGACGAGCAGGCGCACAACGCAAAGGCAGAGAAGATACTTGAGATCAACGCTTCCCACCCGATATTCGAGAAGCTGAAGAAGCTCTACGCCGAGGACAACAAGGACAAGGTCGGCGAATACGCGGATATCCTGTACTCCCAGGCGCTGCTCATCGAGGGCATGCCCATCGAGAACCCGGTAGAGTTCACGAACAAGCTCTGCGAGATCATGGCGGAATAAATCCTTAAAATTAGCCCCCTCCGGCGAATTTGCTGCCGGAGGGGGCTTTTGTTATATTACGGTATCCGGAGTTCCTTTGCGGCGCGCTCCCACAGCGATTCGTCCGTGACGGGGAGTCCGGTTTCCTGCGCGAGCCTTTCCACCAGGCGCACTGCATGTACCGTGTAATTCACGCCGGTGCGTATCGTCGCGACAAGTCCTCTGCCCCAGACCGCGCTTTTCGTCAGCAGCCCGGATTCTGCGAACTCCGCGGCGGTGCGCTCTATGTCGTATTCCACCGAGATTATCTCCGGGTGGAATTCCCCGTCGTAGTCTATCATCGCGTACTGCGCCGCCGTCTGGGAGTTCACCGGCATTCCCAGCGCCCCGGGATTCACCAGCATTCTGCCGCCGCGCCGGAATATGAACGGAATATGCGAGTGTCCGCACAGAAGCAGTCGACAGTTGTATTCACCCAGCCGGGATATCATCTCCTCCGCCTCCCGGGTGTTGGTGTGGAAGAGGTAGTTTATGCTGTCCGGGGAGCCGTGGCATATCATGAAGGGTTCCACTCCCGGAAGCTCCACCCGGCGCGAAATCGGCATTCCGGCGAGCCAGTCCAGGTCGGAATCGGTCACGTTTTCGAAGGTGTACAGCAGCGCTCCGCTTTTGGAGCCGTATACCCAGGGCTGCGGCGAAATCCGCTGGTTGATGATGTAATCCTCGCGGTTGCCGCGGATAAACACGCACGGGTGCGACCCCGAGAAATTCCGCAGGAATTCCACGGTGCGGTGCGGATACGGGCAGTCGGTGATGTAGTCCCCGAGGAATATCCACCAGTCCGGGGAGCGCGTTTCCGCGTCCGCGACAACGGCGGAGAGCGCCGCAAAATTTGAGTGTACGTCAGATAATACTGCAATGCGCATGCTGCACCTCCGGAGGAACATGTGACACGGAGCAAATCTTCGATTTGCGTATGTGCGAGGATATTTTGATCTATAAAAAACGCCTGCGTTTATTATAGCACGTTCCGGGGGAAATTGCAAATCCGGCTCACCATCGCGGGTGCTCATGCGGACAGCCCGTGGATCTCTTCGCCGCCCGGAGTTCCACATAGCAGCCGCATTTCCGGCAGGTGCCGCTGACAAGCTCATCGCAGGCTTCGCACAGCGCCAGCCGCCGGGAGTATTCCTCCGGGGCTGCCTTCTGCGCCGCCGGAAGCGCTGCGATACGCTGCTGGATCAGCTCGAACAGCTGACCTTCGTCCGCCTGCTGTAACAGGCAGCGGAAGCATGGCTTGCGTTCCATCACAGCGTGAGAGTGATCTCAGCGACGGAGCAAGGCGGAATCACGGCAGCTGCCCTGCCGTCCGCAGCGCTTACGGTGAGCGGCTTTATTGTGACCCTGTCCGGCTCGTCAAAGGAGTTGTGCTCGTGGACCTCTCCGGTGAGCACACGCCCCTGCGCGGACTTGATTCCGCTGAACGCCGCCGCGATATCCACGCTGTATTCCTCGGTGAGGGAAGCGTTGGAGATGGTCACGGTGACAGCGCCGTCCTTTACGCTGGCGGACTGGCTGAGGGCAGGAACGCCCTCCTCCGCGAATTCGTTCTCCACATGGCTGTAAATGAGGTCTGCGTCCTGGTGGTTCTTGTAGAGGTCGAAAACGTGGTATGTCGGGGTCTTGACGGTCTTTGCGCCCTCGGTCAGCAGGATAGCCTGGAGCACGTTCACCGCCTGGGCGATGTTCGCCATCGGTATCCTGTCGGAGTGCGCGTTGAATATGTTGAGGTTGATTCCGGCAACGATGGCGTCGCGCATGGTGTTCTGCTGGTAGAGGAATCCCGGATTGGTGCCCGGCTCCACGTCGTACCAGGTGCCCCACTCGTCCACGATGAGCCCTACCTTGTGCTCCGGGTCGTAGCGCTCCATGATGGCGGAGTGACGGGTGACAAGCTCCTCCATCTTCAGCGTCGCGCGGATAGTTCGGTAGTATTCCTGCCCGTCAAACTCGGTGGCGCTGCCCTTGTGGCTCCAGTCCCCGGTGGGGAGAGTGTAGTAATGCAGGGACATTCCCTTCATGTTCCAGGGAGTTATCTGCCGCATGAGGACGTCGGTCCAGTTGTAGTCGTCGGCGTTGGCTCCGCTGGCTATCTTGTAGAGGTCGTTTCCGCTGTAGTTGCGGCAGTAGGTCGCGTAGCGGCGGTACAGGTCGGAGTAGTATTCCGGGCGCATGCTTCCGCCGCAGCCCCAGCTTTCGTTGCCTATTCCAAGGTACTTCAGCTTCCAGGGCTGCTCCCTGCCGTTGCGCTTGCGCAGCTCCGCCATGGGGGAAACGCCGTCAAAGGTCATGTACTCCACCCAGTTGGAAAGCTCCTCGACGGTGCCGCTGCCGACGTTTCCGGAGATATACGGCTCGCAGCCGACAAGCTCGCAGAAATCCATGAATTCATGCGTGCCGAAGCTGTTGTCCTCTACAACTCCACCCCAGTTGGTGTTTATCATCTTCTTGCGCTCGGACATTTCGCCGATTCCGTCGCGCCAGTGGTATTCATCGGCGAAGCAGCCGCCGGGCCAGCGCAGCACGGGAAGCTTTATCTCCTTAAATGCGTCAACGACGTCCTTTCTGTAGCCGTTGATGTTAGGGATATCGCTGTTCTTGCCGACGTAGATCCCGTCGTAAACGCAGCGCCCGAGGTGTTCGGAGAAGTTGCCGTAGATCTCGCGGTTGATGTGGGATTTCTTCTCCAGGGGATTTAATGTAAGATGTACTGTTTTCATGATATTTCGTCCTTTCGGGAAAATCGTGGCAACGCCCGTGAATGGGCTTCTTTACGGTCTGCCATTGATGTATCCATTATAACCGATTGACAATACTTTTTCAATGATGTATAATATCAAAAGACTGATGTATCATACTATGGAGGAATTACATGAAGCTTCACGCCATGGGTGTGGGATACCGCCACGACCGGGATTTCCACATAGTCCGCCCGGAGGGCTCCGGGGATAACCTGCTGGTGATTTTTCGCACGCCGGCGTTCGTGATATCCGCAGGGGAGCGCGTGGAAGTCCCGGCGGACACCGCGGTATTATACAGCAAAGCCGCCCCACAGGATTACGGGGCGGCAGGTATGGATTACATCAACGACTGGGTGCACTTCGAGTGCGACGAGAGTGATATATTCTTCGAACGGCTGAATATCCCGTTCGATACTCCCACGCCGGTGTGCTCAGTGAGCGGCGCGGAGAGCGCGTTGCAGCTGCTGAAGCTGGAGAGCGTGTCGGATTCCGCTAAAAGCCGGGAGTGCACCGATCTGCTGCTGCGGCTGCTGATAGCGCAGACCCTGGGCGGCGGCGAAGCGCCGTCGGCTCCCCACAGCGAGGGGCTGAAACGGCTGCGCGCCGAGATATACGGCTCCCCGGCGGAGTGCTTCACGGTGGAGGGCATGGCGGAGCGCCTGGCGCTCAGTCCGTCGTATTTCCAGACGCTGTACCGCGCGGAATTCGGCGTGAGCTGCTACGAGGACGTGCTGCGCGCGAAGACCCGGCTGGCGCAGTATTACCTCGCGAACACCACGATGACGGTGCGCGAGATATCAGGTCTGTGCGGATTCGAGAACGATGTGCATTTCATGCGCCAGTTCCGGAAGCGCACCGGGATGACGGCGCTGGAATACCGGCGTATCAGCAGAGATTGACGTCGGGCTTTTCCATGAGCTTTATCATCTTCGGGGTGAGATACAGCTTGTGGGAGCGGTCGGACGGGTCCGCGTAGTAGGTCATGCGGTTGGACATTCTCTCCGCAGGTATGGGAACGAATTTCGTCAGCATTTTCATCTTTCTGACCAGCTTCTTGTAGAGCTTTACCATGCAGTCCGGGGTGCTGATGGCGCCCTCCGTCGTGGGGACTGACGTCATGAGGTAAAGCCTTGCCCGGTGAAGGGAGTGGTCCTTGTTCCGGGTGGTGTAGTTCGCCTCGATCACCATGCTTCCGTTGACGTTGAAGCAGCCCAGGGGGAGTTCCTCGTCAAGCTCTCCTGCCTCGGGGAGATAGAAGTAGTACTGGTCGCAGCTGGCGGTGATTATAGAGGTGTCCCTGGAGGATACGATCTTGTTTCCGCTCTGGCGGAGTATCAGGCAGCCGCAGTCAATTGCCTCCTGTGCGAGTTCCTGGAACACTTCGCGCTCCATGTAGAAAGATGTCTGTTTTCCCATAGTGATTTCCTTTCAGTTGTGTGAATTGTATAAAAACAGCGGATTATACTGCTTGTTATTTTTCGACAAAATGCGACATAAAGCCGCAATGCAGATACGAATTTTGTTCAAAAATAGTATTGCATTTTCATTTGGAATGTGTTATCATATACCAGTGCAATAAAGCACGGAAAATCAAATACGGTGTTTTCTTTGTCCAACCACCGTTAAAAAACAAGGAGTTTTTTTATGTCCAGAAACAAGATCTTTGAAACCAAGAACCTCGTCCGGCTGGCGCTTGTTGCCGCAGTCTACGCCGCGCTGACCCTCGCACTGCCGGGACTCAGCTTCGGCGCAGTCCAGTTCCGCTTCTCGGAAATACTGGTGCTGCTGTGCTTCTACCGCAAGGATTACAGCGTTGCGCTTATCCTCGGCTGCTTCATCGCGAATTGCTTCAGTCCGATGGCGCTGATGGATATGATCTTCGGTACCCTTGCAACGGCTATCGCGGTCATTCCCATGTTCTATATCAAGAACATCTGGGTGGCGTCCCTGCTGCCGGTGGTGAGCAACGGAATTATCATTCCGATCGAGCTTTACATCTGCTACGGAAACGAACCTCCGATCTGGTTCAACATGATAACCGTAGCCGCCGGCGAACTGGTGGTAGTGACTATAATCGGCTGCGTACTGTTCAAGCTCGCATTCGAGCGCAGCAGCAAGCTGATGGAAGTTATCGGCGCGAACAAGCCGAACTACTTCAAGACCAAGAAGGCTGAACAGATCTGATATGAGAATTCCTCTCCGCACTATACGGAGGGGAATTTTATTTGCACGCAGGTAATACCCGGAGTTATTTCAACAGTGAATTCCACTTGCGGTATTCCGGGTAGTGTTGCTCCAGGAACGCGTAGAATCTCGCGGAGTGGTCGTGGTGCCAGTAGTGCGCGTATTCATGCCAGAACACCGACAGCACGGTTTCCCGGGGATACGCGGCGAGGCGGAAGTTGATGGAGATATGCCCCTTTGCCCAGGTGCAGCTGCCCCATCTGGACTTCATATCCTTGATGGCAATGCGAGTCGGCGGAGGGACGATGCCGCTTGAAATAAGGCTGCCGCGAACCTCGTCGTTGAGTTCCCTGCACAGCCGGGTGAAATTCTCCGCCAGCCAGTTCCGGAGCAGCAGCCGGACGTGTTCCGGCTCCGGGATACGCGTGAACACCCGGAATTCCTCCTGCTCCAGCACGGCGCATTCGCGGCTGTTTGCGATGACCCGGACGGGGTACTCCCTGCCGAGCCAGCGCACCCGGTCACCGATATCATTCTCGGCGGAGCGCGCGTTTATGCGCTCTGTCGCCCGGATTATGAACGCCTGCTGGGATATGATGAATTCCTCGATATGCCGGACGCTGACGCGGTTGTTGGCGGAAATGCGCAGCGTGCCGTCCTCCTTTACCCGGAGGTTCACGTTCTTTACCGGCTTCCTTGTCAGCTCGTAGGAAATTTCGCTGCCGTCCGGGAATTTCAGCGTTTTCATTCCAGAATGTACTTCTTCACCAGGGGATATATCGCACGGTAGCCGTTTTCGTTGATGTGCATTCCCTCGATGGTGTATTCCGCCCTGAGCCGTCGCTGATCGTCCATCAGCGGCTCGTTCACGTTTATGTACTTTCCGCCGAAACGTTCCGCAAGCTGGACCAGCTGGCTGTTCGCGAGGTTTATTTTCTCGTTGCTGCGGATCTTCAGGCACTCCTTCATTTCGGGAGCCGCCGCGTCGTAGTTCACGGGGTAATACGCCATGATATACAGCTTCAGATCCGGCAGCTTTGCGCGAACGCGGGTGAGTATCTCAGCGTAATTCCCCATGATCATTTCCATGGAACGGGAGGAATCGCTGAGGTCGTTTGTGCCGATGTTGATGAACAGCTTCCGGGGAGCGAGGTCAGTAATGCACACGTCGATATTCTCCAGCAGCTCGTCGGTGATGAAGCCGCCGATACCGCGGTTGTATACCGTGACGGGAAGCCCGTCAGCCTTCGCGAATCCCTCCACCGGGAACATTTCCATCAGAGAGGAGCCTGCAAACAGCACGCTGCCCTTTTCGGCGGTCTTGTTCATCTCGCGGTAGCGCTCGATCTTGTATTCTTTTGTCCAGACAACTTCGCCCATATTCTGCACCTCATAAATTCCTGCAAAGTAATTATATCATCTGCCATATCAAAAGTCAATCCAGTATTGCGTGTCATCGCGCAATAATCAGTCCTTGCTCTTATAATAGAGCATGCAGTGGCAGTAGCCCTCGAAATCCGGGTCGGCGATCTGCCTGCGGAATTCCTCGCACATGCACTTGTTTTCCGGGGTGTGCTGCATTCTGCACGGGCAGTATCCGCCGGTCTTCTTGAGTCCTTCCCGGACCATCTTCACAATTTCCTTGTTTTCGTTTTCAGTGACCTTCATTGGAACCTCCATAAAAATAAAAAAGGGGCTGTAAACGACAGCCCCTCAGCTTGTTGCTCAGTCTATCTCGACGGAGATCTTCTCGTCGGCTCTGACAGCGCCGGCGCGCATTACGGTGCGGATCGCCTTGGCGATCCTGCCCTGCTTGCCGATGACCCTGCCCATATCGTCCTGGGCAACGTGGAGGTGGTAAACCACTACTCCCTCGGCGTCCGGCTCGTCAACGGTGACCTGAACTGCGTCCTTGTCCTCAACGAGGGCAGAGGCGATAGTGATCAGAAGTTCTTTCATATATCGTCCCTCCTGTGGGAATAAAGGGGCGGTGAAACATCGCCCCGATCATTTTCTTGACGGGCAGAAATGCCCGCGTACCTTCCTGCCAGGATTACTTCTTGAGAAGTCTCTTAACAGTATCGGTGGGCTGTGCGCCCTTCTTGATCCACTCGTCAGCCTTAGCGGTGTCGATGTTTACGAGAGCCGGCTCCTTAGTGGGATCATAGGTGCCGATCTCCTCGATGAAACGACCATCTCTGGGGTAACGTGAATCAGCAACAACTACACGGTAGAAGGGAGCCTTCTTTGCGCCCATTCTTCTGAGTCTGATCTTAACTGCCATTTTATTTTTCTCCTTTCAGTCTTGATATATTCATGTGTATTACACAGTGAAATCATATCAGTTCCGCCCCGTGGGGCATTGTTTTATTTCAATGCGATCAACGCAATGATGACTAGTCTGAATTATTGACCCACCAGGACCGTAATGCCCACGATGACCAATAATAATCCAAGCGCGATGAAATAGATACGGGTGCCCTTGTTTCCAGCCAGCTTGTCGAACCATTTCCAGTGCCTTTTGGGAAACACCTTGTCCACCCAGTCGAACAGCCCTGCGAGAATGCAGAACACGCCAAGCAGGATCCCAATTAAACCTGTCATGGCATCTCCCTATCACATCGGGAATCCGCCGGGACCGCCCATGTTGCCCATCTGCTTCATCATGTTCATGGGAATTCGCATTTTCTTGCCCTTTCCCTTGCCGCCGAATCCCATCTGCTTCATCATTTTCTGCATCTGCTCGAACTGACGCAGCAGCTGGTTGACGTCTTCTACTCTCGTGCCGCTTCCGGCTGCGATACGGCGCTTGCGCTTCGCGTCGATGATGGAGGGCTTTTCGCGCTCCTTCGCGGTCATGGAGGAGATTATCGCCTTGGTGCGCGGCATCTTCTTTTCGTCGATGTCCGCTTCCTTTATCTTTCCGGAAACCCCGGGGATCATCTTCAGCAGGGACTGAATGCTGCCCATCTTTTCGATCTGCTCGAACTGCGCGTACAGGTCGTTGAGGTCGAACTTGTTCTCCTGCATTTTCTGCATGGTCTTGGCTGCCGCCTTCTCATCAATGGAGGATTTCGCCTTGTCGATGAGGGTGAGCACATCGCCCATGCCGAGGATACGGCTTGCCATTCTGTCCGGGTGGAACGGCTCGAGGGCGTCCAGCTTTTCGCCAATGCCGGCGAACTTTATCGGCTTTCCGGTGATGGCGAGGACTGTCAGCGCAGCACCACCACGGGTGTCGCCGTCAAGCTTTGTGAGGATAACGCCGGTGATGTCGAGTGCTTCATTGAAGCTCTGTGCAACGTTCACCGCGTCCTGACCGGTCATGGAATCCACCACCAGGAGTATTTCGTCCGGGTTGACCTCGCGCTTGATGTTCTTGAGCTCGCCCATCAGCGTTTCATCTATGTGGAGTCTGCCGGCGGTATCCAGCATTACAACATCGAAGCCGTTGTCCTTGGCGTACTTTATGCCCTCTTTCGCGATCTTGACGGGGTCGGTCTGACCCATCTCGAAAACGTGGGCGCCTGCCTTTTCGCCGACGATCTTCAACTGGTCGATAGCGGCCGGTCTGTAGATGTCGCAGGCAACCAGCAGCGGACGGCGGTTCTGTGCGATGAGGTGCTTTGCAAGCTTCGCGCAGTGGGTGGTCTTACCGGCACCCTGTAAGCCGCACATCATGATAACGCAGGGGGGCTTTGACGGGAAGTTCAGCTTCGCCGTGGTGTTGCCCATGAGGTCGATGAGTTCGTGGTGAACTATGTCGATGACCTGCTGCGCCGGAGTAAGGCTTTCCATGACCTTTTCGCCGACTGCCTTTTCGCTGACCCTGGCAACAAAGTCCTTCGCGACCTTGTAGTTTACGTCCGCGTCCAGGAGTGCCATGCGCACCTCGCGCATAGCGTCCTTGATGTCCTTTTCGTTAAGCTTGCCGCGTCCCTTGAGTTTGCCGAAAACGCTGTTGAGCTTGCCAGAAAGTCCCTCGAAAGCCATGTACTCACCGCCTTTATATCACATGAATGGTAATCTGTCTGAATGCGCCTATATTCCTCCGCGTATTTCCGCGAGGAGATCGCCGAGCGTTTGCAGGCGCGCGTCGCTGCTGTCCTTTTTCATATCCTCGACAAGCCGCCTTGCCTGGTCGATCTCGCCGGAAAGCTCCCTCAGGCGTCCTAGGAAACCCAGCTTGCTCTCAAGCTCCGCCAGCTTCTGTTCGCCCTTGCGAATGGAGTAAAGCACGCTCTGTCGGGAGATGCCACCCATCTCCTGGGCGATCTCCGCCAGGGAAAGATCATCATTATACCGCATGTCGAGCGCGTCGCGCTGGGAGTTTGCCAGCAGTTCGCCGTAAATATCAAGAAGTATTACGATATCTGTGCGTTCCATGTGATCTCCGTTCGGGTGTCAAGTAAAAAAGCTTTACAGCAACGATACTATTATATCACGCATATTCCGCTTTGTCAAGGGGTAAAAACGGATTTTTTCGGCGGCTCTGTGACACAATTATAAAAAAATCACCAAAATTAAAAAAATCTCATTGACAATACGGGTATTTTATTATAAACTGTTACTTGGTGTGTGTACCATACTTTATAACCAAAAGGAAGGTCTGCAATGGAAAATATTATAAGCCTGCGGAACATCGTCGTGGAATTTGACGGCGACAGGATACTCAAGAACATCAACCTGGACATAAAGGACAAGGAATTTGTCACGCTGCTGGGACCCTCCGGCTGCGGAAAGACGACAACGCTGCGTATCATCGGCGGATTCCTCACACCTACCTCCGGCGACGTAATGCTGGACGGGAAGCGCATAAACGACCTTCCTCCCCATAAACGCGACGTAAACACCGTGTTCCAGAAATACGCGCTGTTCCCACATCTTAATGTATATGAGAACATCGCCTTCGGACTGCGCATAAAGAAGGTCAGCGAGAAGGAGATAGTCCGCCGCGTCGGCGAAATGCTGGAGCTCGTCAATCTGACCGGATTCGAGAAGCGCTCCGTGCAGCGGCTCTCCGGCGGACAGCAGCAGCGTGTGGCTATTGCCCGGGCGCTGGTGAACCGCCCGAAGATACTCCTGCTGGACGAGCCGCTGGGCGCCCTGGACCTGAAGCTCCGCAAGGACATGCAGACGGAGCTGCGCAAGATACAGCAGGCGCTGGAGCTTACCTTCGTGTACGTCACCCACGACCAGGAGGAAGCCCTCACCATGAGCGACACGGTTGTCGTCATGAACGCCGGACATATCCAGCAGATAGGCTCCCCGACGGATATATACAACGAGCCGAAGAACGCATTCGTGGCGGACTTCATCGGCGAAAGCAACATCGTCAACGGCTGCATGCTCCAGGACTGCCTGGTGGAATTCTCCGGGAAGCGCTTTGAGTGCGTTGATAAGGGATTCGACAAGAACGAGATGGTCGATGTGGTCATTCGCCCGGAGGACGTCAAGGTTATCCCGGCGGAGCAGGCGCAGCTCACCGGCATGGTGGAATCCGTCGTGTTCAAGGGCGTGCATTACGAGATGACCGTGGACTGCATAGACCACAAGTGGCTGATACACTCCACCAAGGCGGAGCCGGTCGGCACCACCATAGGCATGGCAGTGGACCCCTTTGATATCCACATCATGAAGAAGTCAAAGGAGGAGGGCGCTTATCCTGCGCTCATGGGGGTGCAGAATAATGAAGAAGCTTAAAGTATTCGCCACGCCCTACCTGATATGGATGGCGGTGTTCATCGTGGTGCCGCTGCTGATGGTGGCTTACTTCGCGTTCACCGACGAGGAGGGGCACTTCACGCTGGATTACATCGCCAATGTGGGACAGTACACGAATATTTTCGTGCGCTCCATCTGGCTGGCGGTGATTGCAACGGTGGTCTGCCTTATTCTCGCGTACCCCGTGTCGTTCATGCTTTCCAGAATGAAAAAGCACCATCAGGGCACAATGCTGATGATAGTCATGCTGCCGATGTGGATGAACTTCCTGCTGCGTACCTATGCCTGGATGACCCTGCTGGGAAACAACGGCATAATCAACCATATCCTCGGCCTGGTGGGACTTGGTCCGTTCAAGCTCATCAATACTGAAGGCGCAGTCGTGCTGGGCATGGTGTATAATTACCTGCCGTTCATGATACTTCCGCTGTATTCCGTCATGGTGAAGATAGACAAGAGCCTTATCGAGGCAGCCTCCGACCTGGGGTGCAATCCGGTGTCGATCCTGTTCCGGGTGGTGGTTCCGCTTTCCGTGCCGGGAATCATGTCCGGGGTTACTATGGTGTTCGTCCCGGCTATCAGTACGTTCATCATTTCCAGAATGCTGGGCGGCGGTTCCAACCTGCTTATCGGCGACCTTATTGAAATGCAGTTCCTCGGCAATGCCTACAACCCTCACCTCGGCGCCGGAATTTCCCTTGTTCTGATGGTGATTATCCTGGTTATCATGACGATAATGAACCAGTTCAATCCGGACGATCAGGTGCTTATCTGAGTGGAGGTGCAATAAATGAAAACCCTGTCTAAAATCTACATGGCGCTTGTGCTCATGTTCCTTTATGTGCCGATATTCGTGCTTATCGTGTTCTCGTTCAACGAAACGAAGAGCCGTTCGGTGTTCAGCGGATTCACCCTGGACTGGTACATCAAGCTGTTCCGCAACGAGGTCATTATATCCTCGCTGATGAACACGATCATCATTGCGGTCATCGCAAGTATTGCGGCGACAGTACTCGGCACACTTGCCGCCATCGGCATAAACTCCATGCGAAAAGTCCCGAAAGCCGTCGTAATGAACATCACCAACATGCCTATCGTGAACCCGGAGATAGTCACCGGCGTGTCCCTTATGCTGCTGTTCGTGTTCTTCGCTGCAAGAATGAACCTTGAGTTCGGATTTGTCACCCTGGTAATTGCGCACATCACCTTTGACGTGCCGTATGTTATCCTGAACGTAATGCCGAAATTCCGCCAGATGGATCCCAACCTGTTTGAGGCGGCGCAGGATCTCGGCTGCGGTCCGTTCACCGCGCTCCGTAAGGTCATACTCCCGGAGATCATGCCCGGCGTCGTGAGCGGATTCCTGATGTCGTTCACGTTTTCCCTGGACGATTTCGTCATAAGCTACTTCACCAGCGGCTCCACATCGCAGACGCTGCCCATCACTATCTATTCCATGACGCGCCGTAAGATCTCCCCGGAGATAAACGCGCTGTCCACCATAATATTCATCGTTGTGGTCATTGTCCTGGTCGTAAAGCACATCATCGAAACCAGGCAGGAACAGAAACTCAGAGCGAACGGAGGCGACGAGGGTTGAAAAAGTATATCAGACCTGTATGCGCCGCACTGTGCGGACTTCTCCTTGCCGGCTGCGCAGGCACCGGCGGCGCGGATTATTCCGACGGCACCGCGGAATCCACCGAGGAGAGCGAAGCGCAGACCCTTACCGTTGACGACCTGGAATACTACACGCGGTTCAAGGGGCAGGATATTTCCATCAACGTCTATAACTGGGGCGAGTATATCTCCACCGGCGCGGACGAGGGCACGCTGAACGTCAACGCGGAGTTCACGAAACTCACCGGTATCAAGGTGAACTACACCAATTACGCCACCAATGAGGAGCTTTACGCGAAGTTGAAGGGCGGCGGAGCTTACTACGACGTCATAATCCCGTCGGATTACATGATCTCCAAGATGATAAAGGAGAACATGCTCCAGCCGCTGGATATGGACAATATCCCGAACTTCAAGTATATCATGCCGACATTCGTCGATCCGGCGTACGACCCGGATAACGCGTATTCCGTGCCCTACACCTGGGGAACTGTCGGGATAATCTACAACACCTCCATGATAGACATTCCCAAGGAGGACATCGACTGGGATATCCTCTGGAACCCGGATTACGCCGACCAGATACTGATGTTCGACAACCCCAGGGACGCGTTCGCCATCGCCGAAATAATGATGGGTTATTCCCTCAACACCGAGGACCCGGTGGAGCTGAACGTCGCCGCTGACAAGCTCAAGGAGCAGAAGAGCGTTGTCCAGGCCTATGTCATGGACGAGATATTCGACAAGATGACGGCGAACGACGCGTGGATCGCGCCGTATTACGCCGGGGACGCACTGACGATCCTCGAGGATAACGAGGACCTGGATTTCGCGGTCCCCAAGAGCGGCACGAACCTGTTCGTGGACGCAATGTGCATTCCCGTCGGCGCAAAGCAGAAGGAAGCCGCCGAAATGTACATCAACTTCATGTGCGAGCCGGATATCGCCTACGCGAATATAGACTACATCTGCTATTCCACGCCGCACAGCGCAGCGTACGAAATGCTGGACGAGGAAACGCGGAACAATCCCGTGTCCTATCCCGGCGACGACTACCTGGACGAGAATACGACGATCTTCGTCAACCTCTCGGACGAGGCGAACCTACAGATGCAGACCCTCTGGACCGAGATGAAGTCCGCGGAAACGGAATCCCCCAACCGGTGGATAGTTCCGGTGTTCCTGATTCTCTGCCTGGGGCTGATAATCTTCACGCTTATCCGGCGTCACATCAAGAATAAGAAGGATATTTACTGATATCAACGGGGAACGCTTCGCGGCGTTCCCCGTTTTTTCCGGTGTGCAGAAAAAATCCACAAAAAAATTTAAAAAACATCTAGCATTTTTTCGGATTATCTGCTATAATAAAAGATGTGGTAGAGTGCACTGTGATAAATGGTGCAAATTGCCATAAAAAAATCAAAAACGCTGGACCTGCTCGTGCACGGGCAATTCAGCGATCAAAAATTCAGGAGGTATATACCAATGGCAAACAAGTGGGTCTACATGTTCAGCGAAGGCGACATGACCATGCGTAATCTGCTCGGCGGTAAGGGCGCAAACCTTGCCGAGATGACCAGCATCGGTCTGCCGGTTCCCCAGGGCTTCACCATCACTACTGAGGCTTGCACCCAGTACTACGAAGATGGCAGAAAGATCAACGACGAGATCATGGCTCAGGCTATGGAAGGCGTAAAGAAGATGGAGGAGATCAACGGCAAGAAGTTCGGCGATCTCAAGAATCCTCTGCTCGTTTCCGTACGTTCTGGTGCGAGAGCTTCCATGCCCGGTATGATGGATACAATCCTCAACCTGGGTCTTAACGACGAAGTTGTTGCTGCTATGATCGCAGGCAACCCCGATCCTAAGTTCGAGAGATTCGTTTACGACTCCTACAGACGCTTCATTCAGATGTTCTCTGATGTAGTTATGGAAGTAGGTAAGAAGTACTTCGAGCAGCTCATCGACAAGATGAAGGAAGAGAAGGGCGTTCAGTACGATATCGACCTGACCGCTGCTGACCTCAAGACTCTGGCAGAGCAGTTCAAGGCTGAGTACAAGAAGCAGCTCGGCGAGGACTTCCCGTCCGATCCTGTTGTACAGCTCAAGCTCGCTATCGAGGCTGTATTCCGTTCATGGGACAACCCCCGTGCAAACGTATACCGCCGCGACAACGATATCCCGTACAGCTGGGGTACCGCAGTAAACGTAATGCCGATGGTATTCGGTAACCTGAACAACGAGTCCGGTACTGGCGTTGCGTTCACCCGTGACCCTGCTACTGGCGAGAAGAAGCTCATGGGCGAGTTCCTTATCAACGCTCAGGGCGAGGACGTTGTTGCTGGTGTTCGTACTCCTATGCCCATCGCTCAGATGGAGAAGGAGTTCCCCGAGGCATACGCAGAGTTCATCAAGGTTTGCGACACCCTCGAGAACCACTATCACGACATGCAGGATATGGAGTTCACTGTTGAGAACAAGAAGCTCTACATGCTCCAGTGCCGTAACGGTAAGAGAACCGCTCAGGCTGCTCTGAAGATCGCTTGCGACCTCGTTGACGAAGGCCACAAGACCGAGCAGGAAGCTGTTCTGATGATCGACCCCAGAAACCTCGATACACTGCTCCACCCGCAGTTCGACTCCAAGGCTCTGAAGGCTGCTACTCCGGTAGGCAAGGGTCTGGGCGCTTCCCCTGGAGCTGCTTGCGGTAAGATCGTGTTCACAGCTGACGACGCTGAGGCATGGGCTGCAAAGGGCGAGAAGGTAGTTCTGGTTCGTCTGGAGACTTCTCCTGAGGATATCACAGGTATGAAGGTATCTCAGGGTATCCTGACCGTTCGTGGCGGTATGACCTCTCACGCAGCCGTTGTTGCTCGTGGTATGGGTACCTGCTGCGTATCCGGCTGCGGCGACATCAAGATGGACGAGGAGAACAAGAAGTTCGAGCTGGCAGGCAAGACCTACCACGAGGGCGACTTCATCTCCATCGACGGTACAACTGGTAACATCTACGATGGTATCATTCCGACCGTTGACGCTTCCATCGCCGGCGAGTTCGGCCGTGTAATGGCTTGGGCTGACAAGTACAGAAAGCTCAAGGTAAGAACCAACGCTGATACTCCTGCTGACGCTAAGAAGGCAAGAGAGCTGGGCGCTGAGGGTATCGGTCTCTGCCGTACCGAGCACATGTTCTTCGAGGCAGACAGAATCGCTGCATTCCGCGAGATGATCTGCTCCGATACTGTTGAAGAGAGAGAAGCTGCTCTGGCTAAGATCGAGCCGATGCAGCAGGGCGACTTCGAGAAGCTGTACGAAGCACTCGAGGGCAATCCTGTAACCATCAGATTCCTCGATCCTCCTCTCCACGAATTCGTTCCTACTGAGGAAGCTGACATCGAGGCTCTTGCTAAGGCTCAGGGCAAGTCCGTTGAGACCATCAAGAACATCATTGCTTCCCTGCACGAGTTCAACCCGATGATGGGTCACCGTGGCTGCCGTCTGGCTGTTACCTACCCTGAGATCGCTAAGATGCAGACAGCTGCCGTAATCAAGGCTGCTATCAACGTCAAGAAGGCTCACCCCGACTGGACTATCGTTCCTGAGATCATGATCCCGCTGGTTGGCGAGGTTAAGGAGCTCAAGTACGTTAAGGACATCGTTGTAAAGACCGCTGACGAGATCATCGCTGCTGCAGGCGCAGATCTGAAGTACTCTGTAGGTACCATGATCGAGATCCCGAGAGCTGCCCTGACTGCTGACGACATCGCTAAGGAAGCTGAGTTCTTCTGCTTCGGTACAAACGACCTGACTCAGATGACATACGGCTTCTCCAGAGATGACGCTGGTAAGTTCCTCGGCGCTTACTATGACGCTAAGATCTTCGAGAACGATCCGTTCGCAAAGCTCGACCAGGTTGGCGTTGGCAAGCTCATGAAGATGGCTATCGAGCTTGGTAAGAAGACCCGTCCCGAGATGCACTGCGGTATCTGCGGCGAGCACGGTGGCGACCCGACATCTGTTGAGTTCTGCCACGAGATCGGTCTGGATTATGTATCCTGCTCACCGTTCCGTGTTCCGATCGCTAGACTGGCTGCTGCTCAGGCTGCACTCAGATAATCACGATCTGAAAGCAATCGCTTAATAAGAATCCCACTCCGGAAACGGGGTGGGATTTTTTGTTTTTGCGTGCCCGGCTACCTGCACACAATGTCATTAGCTGCGCCATTGTTCGCGTGACAACGCATTCCATTCGAGGTACTCTTCCTCGTATTCGCCGTCGGGCGTGCCCGACTATTCGTTGATTTTGGAGCCGCTTTTGAAGCATAGGGCGGCGATCAGCCCGAAGAATATTGCGGCTGTTATTCCGGCGGCGGCGGAGGTGAATCCGCCGGTAAATGCGCCGAGGAGTCCCTTTTCGTCAACGGCTTCCCGGACGCCCTTCGCGAGAAGGTTGCCGAATCCCGTCAGCGGAACTGTCGCGCCGCCCCCCGCGAATTCCACCAGTGGATCGTACACTCCCACCGCGCCGAGAATTACTCCGGCGACGACGTAGCTCACCAGTATTCTCGCCGGAGTAAGCTTCGTCAGGTCTATCAGCAGCTGTCCCACCGCGCAGAATGCTCCGCCGATGAGGAAAGCCCACACATATTCAAGCAGCATATCCATATTAACCTCCTGCTTCCGATGAAATTTCCACGCAGTGCGCGATCCCCGGGATACTTCCGCCCTGCTGAACCATTGTCGGGGACATCAGCGCTCCGGTGGCGCAGTAGAGAATCCTTTTCATCTCCCCGGACTGCACGCGCTTCAGGAAGTGCCCGCACATCATTGACGCGGAGCAGCCGCAGCCAGAGCCGCCGGCGTGTACGTCCTGCATGGTGCGGTCGTACAGCAGCAGTCCGCAGTCCTTGTGGTGGGACTTCATGTCCACCCCGTCGCGCTGGAACAGGTCGTATAGCAGATCGCTGCCCACCTGCCCGAGGTCGCCGGTGATTATCAGGTCGTAGTCCTGGGGGTGGGTTCCGCGGTGCTTCATGTGGCGCGTCAGCGTGTCGTAGGCGGCGCCTGCCATCGCCGCGCCCATGTTGTTCAGGTCGGTTATTCCCATGTCCTCTATCTTGCCGATGGTCGCCGCGCGGATAAAGGGCGGCTTTCCGCTGGAGCCAACGAGCGCGGCTCCGGCGGCGGTGGCAGTCCACTGGGAGGTGGGAGTACGCACGCCGCCGTAGTTCAGCGGAAAGCGGAACTGCCGCTCCGCCGTGCTGTAGTGCGACGATGTGCTCGCGATCACGGTGTCCATATACCCGGCGTTCACCAGCGCCGCAGAGAGCAGCAGCCCCTCGGCGAACGTGGAGCACGCGCCGTAGATACCCAGGTACGGCATGAAGTAGTCCTTCAGCCCGTAGGAACTTCCCACGCACTGGTTGAGCAGGTCGCCGGCGATCACCAGGTCGATTCGGTCGGGAGTCAGCTCCGCCTTGCGCAGGACGTGCCCTACCGCGCGCCGCTGGAACAGCGCTTCCGCCTGCTCCCAGGTGTCTGCGCCGCCCTTGTTGTCGTCGATCACCTCGTCGAATTCCCCACCGTAGGGCCCGTCGTTCTCCGCCTTGCCCACTACCGCGGCAAAGGAGAGCACGGAGGGCTTCCGGAAGCACATTGTTCTTCCCTCGCAGTATTTCATAATATCCCTCACTTCATAAATAATCCCACGATATAGTAAATAATGCCGTAAATCACCGAAGCGCTGATTCCGTAGACGATTACCGGGCCGGCGATGACGAACATCTTGGCGCCCAGTCCGAGGACGTAGCCCTCGCTCTTGAAATCCAGTGCAGGGGAGGCGACGGCGTTCGCGAATCCGGTGATGGGAACCAGAGTACCTGCGCCGGCGTGCTGGGCGATACGGTCGTACCATTCCAGCCCCGTGAAGAGGATACTCAGGAACACCAGCGTCATGGAGGTGAGCGCCGCGGAATCATCGCGGCTTAGTCCTGCCATCGCATAGATATTGAGCAGCGCTTCGCCGAGGGTGCATATGAGTCCGCCCACGACAAAAGCCATGGGTATAGTCTTGGTCATTTTCGAATTGTGGGAGCGCTGTTTTGTCAGCTCGCCATATTCTTCGTTTGAAATGTTCATGGTTCTTCTCCTTTTCTTTTTGGGAGTATTTTTCGCAGGCGCCGCCGTAAAATACATCTGCATTCCGTATTGCAGAAAATTGCAAAAAAAATCAACGTTCTATTGACAAATCCGGCTTTTTGTTGTAAAATTAGTATATCAGCTCAGATGAACGGGGGTAATTATATGGCTTTAGTCAATATTATGGAAGGTATCGTCAAGGATAAACTCACAGAAATGCTCAAGAATGAGAACTGCTGCAAGTGCGAACGCTGTGTGGAGGATATGACTGCGCTTGCGCTAAATAAGCTGCCTGCGCGCTATGTCAGCACCCACAACGGCGAACTGTTTTCCAAGCTGAACGCCCTGGTCAGACAGAGCAGCGTTGACCTTAACATTGCAGTTGCTGAAGCTATTGCGTGCGTATCCAAGCGCCCGTCCCACAAGTAAAAAAATAACGGTGCCCACTCGGGCACCTTTTTTGTTATCATAAAAGAATAAGGGGGAGATGTTTTATCTCCCCCTGGATTATTATTTATATCAGATCTCGATCTTGCCGTAGAGAGTTGCATTCTTCTCTGCGTCAACGGTCTCCTTGGAGAACTCGCCTGCATTGGCGTTCTCGTCCGGCTCGTATGTTCTGCGCTTGTATTCGCGCTCGAAGCTGGTGGAGAATCCGGTGGACTGGCGGTAATTCCTTGTATTGCCGCTGCCTCTGCGTTCGCCGTGGTCGTTCCTGTCGCCGCTGCGTCTGGGACGGCGGTTGTCGAACTTCGGCTTGTCGGCGTAAATTACTACCTTTCTGTAAGGCTCGACGCCGGTGGAGTGGCTGGAAACGCCCTCGATCTCAGCAACGCAGCTGTGGATTATGCGGCGCTCATACGGATTCATCGGCTCCAGGGCGATCTTTCTGCCCTGCTTGATTACCTTAGCGGAAGTCCTCTTGGCGAGGGATTCCAGGGTTTCGCGGCGCTTGTCGCGGTAGCCGTTGCAGTCGATGGAGATACGGCAGTAGGATTCCTCAGTGCGGTTGCTTGCTAGGATAGTCAGATACTGAAGGCTGTCCAGGGTCTCGCCGCGTCTGCCGATAACTACGCCCAGCTTGTCGCCGGTGATATCCAGAACGATGTTTCCATCGCGGCGTATAGCGTTGATCTGGAAGTTCTCAAGACCAAGCGCATGGAGAACGTCGGTCAGGTACTTCTTCGCAGCCTGTACCTTGGCGCTCTTCTCAATGTCGAAATCCTCGGGAAGCTCGGGAGCAGCCGCGCTCTCGCTCTCGTCCTCAAAGGAAGCCGGAGCAGGCTCCTCAGCCGGTGCGGATTCCTCAGCCGGAGCCGCGGCAGGAGCCTCTTCAGCGACCGCCGGAGCTTCGTAGGAAGCCATCACTCTTGCATTGCCCTTCATTCCGAACAGACCCTTTCTGGGCTGCTCAAGAATGTCGAAATCTATCTCGTCAACGGAAACGCCGAAATCTGCTGCTGCAAGTTCCTTCGCTTCATCAAGTGTCTTTGCTGTGAATTCCTTTTTCATGTGAGATCCCTCCTGTTATCAGGTATCGTCGTCCTCGTCCTCGTGGTATTCCTCGCCGTATTTCTCTGCGTCTGCCTTTCTGGCTTCAGCGAGCTTTCTGCGGTTTATCTCTTTCTGTGTGAGCTTCTCGCCCTTGTATTCCGCAACTGCGTCGAGGTCAGCTTCCTGGCGCTTTTTCTTCTCAGCCTTTGCCTCCTGCTTCATGCGCTCGTTGTATTCCGCCTCTGCCTCAGCACGGAGCTTTGCAGGGTTATACAGCTTGTTGAGCAGCAGCGTCTGGAGAATGCCGAAGAAGTAGCTTATCGTCCAGTAGAAGCCGGCGCCGGCAGGTACCGTGAATACCAGCACGATGGAGAAGAGCGGCATGATGAACATTGTGCCCTTCATGCAGCCGCTGTTTGTGCCGGGGTTGTTCAGTTCCATCGTCTTGGTGGAGATGATGGACTGTGCCATGGAGAATACGAACGCGAGGATCGGGATAAGGATCATCGGCCAGCTGAGGTCGCTTGCAGGATCCTTGCCGAGGGGTATTCCCAGGAATTCGAGCCTGTCGTTGAGCTCGGAAAGGTCGCTCTTTGTGGTTTCGCTCAAGGAGTCGTACGCGGAGGTGTCGCCGGTCTGCTCGACCTCGCCGTAGCGGTTGATGACGTAAAGCTCTCTCTGGAGCGTGGACGCCTGGGTGTATGTCAGGCCGTCGCTGCCGCCGACGCACTTTACGGTGCCGAACTGGCGCTGTACTGTTTCAATCGCGCTTCTTGTGTTCTTGGAGAAGCTGTGGGCATTCGTGTATGCAGTCTTTTCGGTTTCGTCAGTGATCTGGTCCAGCTCAGCCTGTTCCGCCTTGGTGATGGTGTAGAGGTCGCTCTCTGTAAAGAGCTTGTCCTTGTTCTCATCAGCCTTGCTTGCGCTGACGGTGGCGGAGGTGATGACCTTCTTCACCATGTCCTTGCTGGTCTTGTCAAGCTTCTGCCATACTGCTTCGGTGGCAGGCTCTTCGCCTTCTGCCAGGCAGTTCGCATTGTAGTATTCGAGAATCTGCTTGGCGTCGCGGACGATATCCTCGTGCTTTGCAAGGGCGTCGCCCTCAAGCTCCGCAGTATTGCCGTACTCGTCCACGAACACCTTCGTCATGGAAACGTAGTAGGACTCCTGCATGGTGGCGGTGATGTTGTCCATGTGCTTGATGTGGGTCATGGGCTTGTATACAACGTCCAGCACGCCGAACAGGAGCAGGAAGGTGATCACCATCGTGCCGCAGCCGCCCATGGGCTTGTAGCCCTGCTGCTGGAGCTTTGCCAGCTCGACCTGCTGCTTTTCCTGGTTGTTCTTGTATTTCTGCTGGATCTCCCTTACCTTGGGGGCGAAAATGGCGGATTTTGCTGTGTTTTTCTGCTGCTTTATCGAAAGCGGAAGCATAGCCAGCTTAACGATAAATGTGAACACCAGGATCGCAACGCCTATGCTTGCGCCGGTATTCTTGCAGATCACCTCATAGATACCCCAGAGGATATAGCCGAGAGGTGTGCCGATGATGCTGTACAGGAACTCTATTGTGTCCACGTCCTTTCGTTTCGGATCCGCTGCCGTTGCAGGGTCCGTACTGCGCAGCGCGTGGTGTGAGAGGTGTGTGCGCTGCTGTTTCCTCCGACCGGGCGTTGTCCCCGGCGGCAAATGAATGGTATATATGAAACACGGCGTAGCCGCAGTTGATCGCGAGATCAGTTGTCCTTGTAGGAATCCTTTATGTCCCCGAGGTAGTCGGTGCTTTCATCGTCCGGCATTCCGAATTCCGGAGGAATGGGGAGTTTCTCCGGGTGGAAGCAGAACTTCTGCGGAACGGGGTCGATACCTCCGGCGCCGTAGGGATTGCACCGCATAATTCTCCATAACGTCAAATAACCGCCCCTTACCGCACCAAAGCGCCGGATAGCGGTAAGACCGTATTCGGAACAGCTTGGATAATAGCGGCAGCACGGCGGTAAGATCTTTGACAGCGTAAGTCTGTACAGCTTGATTATACCAAGAAAAATATATTTCATGACAGCTTTGACAGAATGTTCTTCATCATCAGGGAGTAGATCTTCGTGGATTTGAGATCCGGAGTCTTGCTTCTGGCGACGAAGATGAAATCATAACGCTTGTTTGTTTTTTCTTTAAGAACCGGCTCGAAAAGGCGGAATGCTTCTCGGATTATCCGCCTCGAGCGGTTTCTTTTGACCGCGTTTCCGACCTTCTTCCCGGTGACGATGCCCAGGCGGTTGCAGCGTCCGCGTCTTTCCCTGACGTAGCAGACAAAGGCGAAGGTGACGATGCTGTCCCCTTTTTTAAAGAGGTAGGTGAAATCGCGGTTGTTCTTGATCACAATGTACTTTTTGGAAAACTCAGACATTGCAGTCAGATCAGTAGGTCAGCTTTTTTCTGCCCTTTGCGCGGCGGCGTGCGAGAACCTTGCGGCCGTTCTTGGTAGCCATTCTCTTCATGAAGCCGTGCTCGTGCTTTCTCTGCAGCTTCTTGGGCTGATAAGTTCTTTTCATTTAGTAGACCCCCCTTTTGAATTCTGGTAAGATCGCTGTGCGTTTTTATCCGGAGATATAGCTTCTCCGCACACAGCTGTCAACAATAATTAATTATACCCTATTACAAAGCCGTTGTCAAGGGTTTTTTGAAATTTTCCCGATTTTTTCACTTTGCCGATAACGCATTGTATAAATCCCGGCAGATATACTGAAATCCGGGGCTGATCAGCCTTCCCGGAGGGCGCACGGGAATGATTTTTTCGGCAATCTTCAAAAATATGTCTTGCTTTTGTGTGAAATATTTGTTATACTGTTATTATTGCAGTATTAAGGAGCGGAGGTGTGCTGGTGCGGCTGCTTAAATCTTCCAGTATTCGCGGCGGCGAGCCGGAGATACTGACCCGGCTTTTCCGGCAGGAAAAACACGCGCCGGATTCCATATCCGTGCCGCCCGACCGGACGGTGCTTTCCGGCGGCAGACATCTGCGGCACGAGTTGAAATACATCATCAACGAGGGGACCTACCAGTACCTGCGCAGCCGGCTGCTGCCGCTGATGTCCCCGGACGAGCACAGCCGGGACGGCGGATACCGCGTCACCAGCCTGTATTTCGACGATGTGTATAATTCCGGCTACTGGCAGAAGCTGAACGGCGCAGAGGTGCGCAGGAAGTTCCGTATCCGCGCCTATGACCTGGATCCGTCCTTCGTCAGCCTGGAGAGCAAGCACAAGGATCTCAGCTACGTTTCCAAGCTGTCCAGGAAGCTCACGGACGAGCAGTACCGCGCGCTTCTCCTGGGGGATTGCTCCTTCATGGCGGAGCATGACGGCGAGGAGGACGTGTTCGGGGAATTCTACCGCACCGACCGCACGCTGAAGCTGCGTCCGCGTATCATCGTGGACTACCAGCGCGAGGCGCTCGTGTACCCGTTCGGGCATGTGCGTATAACCTTCGACCGGAAGCTGTCCGCCTGCTTCAACACGCTGGACATGTTTGCCCCGGAGGCGCAGTACACCCGGATATATGACAAGGAAATAATACTTGAAGTCAAGTTTGATAACTATATTCCTGACAGTATACAGGCTGCGTTGCAGTGTCTGAATGCGCCCATGCAGCCGGTATCAAAATACATAATCTGCACAGACAGAATGCTGGAGGTAAAATCCTATGGTTGACCAGTTCCTCGCGAGCGGATCCAAGCTCGCTGACGCGCTCACAGTCCTTGGCGGAAGCGCAGATCTCACAAACGCGATCTCGATACAGACGATACTTGTCACGCTGCTGACGTCGGCGGTGTGCGGCGCGGTTATCTACCTTGTGTACCGATTTTTCAACCGCAGCGTTATCTATAACGAGAACTTCAATATCCTGGTTATACTGACGACGGTAGTCACCTCGTTCATCATCATGACGATAAGCTCCAACGTGGTGCTGTCGCTGGGTATGGTGGGCGCGCTGTCCATCGTGAGGTTCCGCGCGGCGGTGAAGGATCCGCTGGATATAGGCTTCCTCTTCTGGGGAATCGCGGCTGGTATAACCGCAGGCGCGCAGCTTTACTGGGTGGCGCTCCTCGGCACGGCGATAATCGCGGTACTGTACATACTCATCACCATCTGCCGCAAGGAGAAGAAAAGCTACCTGCTTATCCTGCGCTACAAGGCGGCAAGCGAGATGAACGTCACCGGAATCCTCAACGGAATCAAGTACCGCCTGAAGAACAAGACCCAGACCGGCGACCATGTGGAGCTCACTATCGAGGTCAAGATAAAGAAAAACGACACCACCTACCTCAGCAGATTCAATGCAGTAGAGGGCGTGGAGAGCGTGACCCTGCTGGAATACAGCGGCGAGTACCTGAGCTGAGAGATAATTCGGAATGCGTAATTCGGAATGCGGAATTTCGGTGTCCGCTGACGCGGACATTATATAAAACACAACAGGACGAAAGATTATCTTTCGTCCTGTTTGTTATTTCAGATAAGGTCCCACGAAGTGGGACACATTGATTCCGAATTACGCATTCCGAATTCCGAATTAAACCTTGAACACAGCGCTCGTGAAGCCCGGGAGGGTGAGTCCGCCAAGTTCCATGGTTTCGCCGGTGAGGAGGTCCTCCTTAGCGCCGCCCATGTTCAGATTGAAGGTGAACGGATTTGCGTCCGCATTGATGACTGTCAGCAGGGTCTCGCCGTCTGTGCTGCGCGAGAATGCGTACTGGCGGTTGGTGAGCTGGACCTGCTTGTAATCGCCCTGGGAAGCCGCCGGGTGGTTCTTCTGGATATCGGCGAGCGCCTTTATGTGGGCGGTGAGGTCGCATATTCCCTCGGACTTCATCTTCTCGAGGTCGAATTCCGGACGGAGCTGGTCGTCGCCGCCCTGGTTCTTATCGCCGGTCACGCCGAACTCGCTGCCGTAGTACACCGCAGGGATTCCCGGCATCATGAACATCAGCGTGTAGATATCCTTGAGGTGCTCCTTGGTCCTGAGCATGGAGGCTATGCGGTTCACGTCGTGGTTGTCAACGAAGGTGTAGAGGTGCTTTCCTCTGTACAGGCACCAGTTCTCGCTGCCGAACTGACGGTTGATGGAGTGCGCGATCTCAAACATATTCATGTCGTTGAAGCTGGAGAACAGCCCTTTGTAGCACTCGTAGTTCGTCACGCTGTCCAGCATTTCGGGATTCATCCACTTGTTGTAGTCGCCGTGGAGGGTTTCACCCAGCAGGAAGAAATCCTCAGCCAGCCACTTGCAGTGGCCGTGCAGCTCCTTAAGGAAGTTAAGATCCAGGCAGTATGCAACGTCCAGGCGCAGTCCGTCGATACCGAATTCGTTCTTCCAGCCTGTTATGCAGTCCTTGATGTACTGCTTCACCTCGGGATTGTAGAGGTTCAGCTTTACCAGTTCGTAGTGACCCTCCCAGCCCTCATACCAGAATCCGTCGTTGTAGCCGTCGTTGCCCTCGCGTACATGGAACCAGTCCTTCTTGGCGCTGCCGAGCTTGTTCTCGCGGACGTCCCTGAAAGCCCAGAAGTCGCGGCCGACGTGGTTGAATACGCCGTCCAGGACTACTCTAATGCCGTTTTCGTGGAGTGCGTCGCATACCTTCTTGAAATCCTCGTTGGTGCCAAGGCGGCGGTCGATCTTGGTGTAGTCTGCGGTGTCGTAGCCGTGGGCGGAGCTTTCAAATACCGGTCCGAAGTAAACGGCGTTGCAGCCCAGTTCCTTTATGTGAGGGATATCGTCTATCACGCGGAGTATCTTGTGGGTGGGCTCCGATGTGAAATCGTTCTGCCGGGGGCAGCCGAAGTATCCGATGGGGTAGATGTGGTAGAATACTGCGTTTTCAAACCAGTTCATGTAAAAGCTCTCCTTTTATATAAGTATTGCTGTTCCGGGACATCAGAGGAATGCCGTATCGCGGCGCTTCCTGCCTGACCCTGCGCAATTCACAGAATGTCCGAGCGGCTCTGAACATAATGTGATGTCAGATTCCCCGTTAAATTGACCAAATTCTCTGGAATATTGCAAATATAGTATATCACATTTGTAACGCCGTGTCAAGTTTCTTGTGCAAATCCAACAAAATAACGCCTGGATTATTGCTCACCTATGAAAAATTGTTACAATACTCTTGAATTTCGATAGATAATTTGATATAATATGTGTAAATGGTGCAGAATGGATTGGTAAATATTGAGATGGGCGTGGAAGCTGGTTCAGCCAGTTATCTAATGAACCCGGAGGTGCTTCATGAATAAAAGGTGTTCACAGGAATGGCCGGACAGATCATGCGCTGCATGGCTGGCACGGCGGATCCGTAACAGACTCCTGCCGCTGCTGGCAGCGCTGATGGTCGCGCTGGCAGCATTCCCTGTGCCTGCCATGGCGGAGGGGACAACGGTCAGGGTCGGTGCAAACGCGGATTTCGGTATTTCGGTCAACGGAACGAACGCCACGGGCTTTGCGGCGGATTACTTCCGCGAGATTGGAAAGCGCACCGGCGATACATACCAGTATGTGAGCGCGACGGAGCCGGAGCTTGCGAAGAAGCTCGCCGCCGGCGAAGTGGATATAATCCCCTGCGTGACGGAGCAGGAGCTTTCGTCATGGAAGAGCCTGATGGCGGAGCAGGGTTACGACGGCGAACTCTACCTTAGCAGCTTTTCGCTGATGACAAAGTTCTCCGCGGTGTATGTGCACAAGGACAGCAGCGTGACCTACTCCGACCTGGAGAGCCTGCGGACAAAGCGCATAGGCTACCTTTCAGAGGACCAGGGCATGTTCTTCCCGAACGGGCAGTTCCTGACTCCGGGGCTGCGCCATGCAGAATTCGTTGCATACAATACCGAGGAGCAGATGCACTCGGATTTCAACTCCGGGAAGATCGACGCGGTTGCCAAGGGCTGCTTCCGCAGCTGGTCGGACGACGTTATCGTATGTCAGATGTCTACGGCGGAATGCTACTTCATGGGAACCGAGAAGTCTAAGGATATCCTGGACGAACTTGACGAGGCTGTGGGCGGGATCGTGATGTCCGACAGCAGCTTCAGTTCCAACATGTACGAAAAATACGTTTCCAGATTCGGCGGACAGCGCTATGCCTACACTGAATCCGAGAAATATTATGTGACCAGCAACAAGAAGCTCACCATCGGCGTGAATATTCAGTCCAGCATGCTTGATCATGTGGACGGTAGCACCGTGACCGGCGCCCTGGCGGAAACGATGAATCAGCTCGGGGAGATAGCCGGAATGGAGATCGAGCTGGTGCCTTACGACAGCATAAAGGACTGCGTCGTCGCAATGAAAGAGGGCGATGTCCAGGCGATATGCGGCGGAATGAACGCTGCGTCCATCGCGCAGTTCTCCGGTATCCGGGTTTCCGCGCCGTATTCCAAGACTCCGGTCGCGGCGGCAGGAAAGACCGGAACTTCCATCAGCGAACGCTCAAGGATCGCGGTCCCGACCTCTGACGAGGATATCAGCGTATATCTTTCCGCTGTGTATCCCAATGCGGCGCAGGTTCGCTACAGCAACGAAAAACTGTGCCTGGACGCCGTTAAGAACGGCGAGGCTGATCTCGCGTATGCCAGCGCCTATGACCTGATTTACGCGCTGGGCGGCGATTACAGCGACCTTGATATAGTGGACGTGCGTAGCACCCTCCACTATGAGTGCATTGCCATGCCGGATTCCGAAACCGACCTCGCGAACATAATCGGCAAGTCGCTGGCGGTGATGAGCACGAATTCCGCGCTGGTAAACACATATTCCGCGATGATAGGGAACAGCGGCAGGGCTGATTCCGGGGATTTCTTCGGCGATTATCTCGTCTGGATAATTTCCGGCGTGATCGTCGTGCTGGCTGCTATATTTGTGGTGGTATGTACCACGGCGTTCCGTTCACGCAGGGTGGCTGATGTGGATTCCCTCACCGGCGGCAGAAGCAAGCGCAAGTATTTCGAGGACACACGGAAGATACTTAAAAAGACCAACGCGGAGAACTGGGCGATCGCGCTGTTCGATATCGACAAGTTCAAGTATGTCAACGACCGCCTGGGCTATGAAGAGGGCAACAGAATGCTGGAGCGCCTGCACAAGACGATATCCGACCATCTGGAGGGCGAAGAGGTATTCGCGCGTATGTCCGACGATAACTTCGTCCTGACGATAAAGAACGGCACTGACATTGAGATCACGTCGCGGCTGAACAGCATATTCACCGAGTTCGACCGCCGCAACAGTCTGTTCGTGAAATACCCGGTAGTGTTCAGCGCCGGCGTTTGCAGGCTGAACCAGTGTATCCACGAGAGCCGCCACGGCGAGGTGGACATCAACGCCGCCATCGACCGCTGCAAGATCGCCAAGAGCACGCTCAAGGGCACGCACTATTCTTCCATAGCGTTCTACGACGGCTCTATCCGCGACCGTGCGCTACGCGAGAAGGACTACGAAAACATCATGCCGGCAGCCCTGGAGCGGCACGAATTCCAGTGCTACCTCCAGCCGAAGTACGGGCTGCGCTCGCGCAACATCGAGGGCGCCGAGGCGCTTATCCGCTGGAACAGCAAGGATTTCGGCTTCATCTCCCCCGGGGATTTCATTCCGATAGCCGAAAAGAACGGCTTCGTTGTCGAGCTGGATTTCTTCATTCTGGAGGAAGTCTGCCGCACAATGCGCCGCTGGATAGACGAGGGAAAGAAGCCGGTGGTGGTTTCTGTCAACCAGTCGCGTCTTCACCTGAATTACGACGACTATATCTGGCGCCTGCGCGAGATCGTGGACAAGTACGATATCCCGTATGAATACATCGAGCTGGAGCTTACCGAGAGCGTGTTCACCGAGAATGCGGAAAAGCTGCTCAAGATAATGCACAAGCTGCACGAGATTGGCTTCAAGCTTTCCCTGGACGACTTCGGCTCCGGATATTCCTCGCTGAACATGCTCAAGGATATGCCGGTGGACGTCGTGAAGATCGACAAGGAATTCTTCAGCGACACCATGAACACACGCAAGGGGCGCGCGGTAATTTCCACCGTTGTGGACCTTGCCAACAACCTTGACATGGACGTGATCTCCGAGGGCGTTGAAACCAAGGAGCAGGTGGAATTCCTGACCGAGATCCACTGCGCGATGGTGCAGGGATACTACTTTGCGAAGCCCATGCCGATAGACGATTTCGAGAAGCTGTGGTTTGCGGACCTTGACGACATCAAGCGCAAGAGGGACGCCGCGATAGCGAAACAGCAGCAGCGCGTCGATGAGATGGAGCACGCGAAGGAATCCCACGAAGGGCAGGAAAAGGCACCGGAGCAGGGCACAGAGGATAACTCCGCCGGGGTCGCTCCGCTGGAAAAGTGATATATCGGGAGGGCGCGTCCCTCCCGTTTTTTTGGAGGTAAGTATGCATAACGAGGTTATTCACATCGGAGAAATTCCGGTGAAGGTATACACGGACGGGGAATTCAGCCGCACGGTGCTTGCCGTCCACGGATTCGGCGGAAGTAAGGACAGTCTGGCGATAGAGGGACTTGCGGAGCGGCTGTGCCCGGTGGGATTCCGGGTGGCGGCGCCGGATCTTCCCTGCCATGGAGAGCGCACCGAGCCGGAATCCCGGCTGTCCCCGGAGAACTGCATATCCGAGATAATGACGGTGGAAAGGGAGTTTTCGGCGGAATACGCGTTCGGCACAAGCTTCGGCGGAGCGCTGCTGCTGCGCCGTATCGAGCTTTACGGAGATCCTTTCCGGAGGATAGTGCTGAGGGTGCCGGCGGTGAACATGGCGGATTCCCTCCTGCGGTGCATGCAACTGTTCCAGCCGGGATTCACGCTCGCGCAGGCGGAAAGCAGCGGATTCCACGTTAAGATGAGCCGGGAGCTGAATATCCCCTACAGCTTCTACGAGAAACTCCTGGAGCTCAATGAGGTGCGTCATTGCGCCGCCTGGAACACTCCGGACATACTCGCGGTTTACGCCGGAAGCGACGAACTCGTAGCCCGTAAGGACACGGAGGAATTCCTGCGGCTGAACCCGGAGATACAGCGCCTGTGCATTGAGGGCAGCGGACACCGCATGAATCAGAAGCCGGAATATCTTTCCGCGGCGCTTGACCGCGCGGCGGAGCATTTCACTGAATAGCACTGGATAACGGCTTTTTTGCGCATAATGATTGACAAGCGCGCGGAATTATAGTATAATATAGTATTGTAAAAATATAATCATCAATACCCCACGAAAGGACATCAAAAAAAATGGGTTACGATTTTACCGCCATTGAAAGCAAGTGGCAGAAATACTGGGACGAGCACAAGACGTTCCATGCTGAAAACGACTATTCCAAGCCGAAGTTCTACGCGCTGGTAGAGTTCCCCTACCCCTCCGGACAGGGACTCCACATCGGTCACCCCCGTCCCTACACCGCGATGGATATCGTGTCCAGAAAGCGCAGACTCCAGGGCTATAACGTACTGTTCCCGATGGGCTGGGACGCATTCGGTCTGCCCACTGAGAACTTCGCCATCAAGAACAAGATCCACCCGGCTATCGTAACAAAGAACAACGTTGCACGTTTCAAGGCACAGCTCAAGTCCCTGGGTCTTTCCTTCGACTGGGACAGAGAGATCAACACCACCGATCCCGACTACTTCAAGTGGACCCAGTGGATATTCCTCAAGCTGTTCAAGGCAGGTCTTGCCTATAAGAAGGAAATGAACGTGAACTGGTGCACTTCCTGTAAGGTCGTACTGGCTAACGAGGAGGTCGTAAACGGCGTCTGCGAGCGCTGCGGCGGCGAGGTAGTCCACAAGGTCAAGAGCCAGTGGATGCTCAAGATCACCGAGTACGCACAGAAGCTCATCGACGATCTCGACAGCGTTGACTACTTCGAGAAGATAAAGACCGCGCAGAAGAACTGGATCGGCCGTTCCACCGGCGCCGAGGTGGATTTCACCACCACTGCCGGCGACATGCTGACAGTATACACCACGCGCCCCGACACACTGTTCGGCGCGACTTATATGGTAATCTCCCCCGAGCACCCCATCATCGAGAAGTGGGCTGACAAGCTCCAGAATATGGACGCTATCCGCGAATACCAGGCGGCTGCTGCGCGCAAGTCCGACTTCGACCGTACCGAGATGAACAAGGACAAGACCGGCGTAAAGCTGGAGGGCGTCCGCGCGATAAATCCCGTAAACGGCAAGGAGATCCCGATATTCATTTCCGACTATGTTCTGATGACCTACGGCACCGGCGCCATCATGGCGGTTCCGGCGCACGACACCCGTGACTGGGAGTTCGCAAAGGTATTCAACCTGCCCATCATCGAGGTAGTAAAGGGCGGCGAGGACGTTCAGAAGGAAGCCTTCACCGACTGCGCTACCGGCGTTATGGTGAACTCCGAGTTCCTGGACGGACTTTCCGTTGAGGACGCAAAGGTAAAGATCAAGGAGTGGCTCACCGCAAACGGCAAGGGTCGTGAAAAGGTCAACTACAAGCTGCGTGACTGGGTATTCTCCCGTCAGAGATACTGGGGCGAGCCTATCCCCGTTGTCAACTGCGAGAAGTGCGGCTGGGTAGCCCTCCCCGAGAGCGAGCTTCCTCTCAAGCTGCCGGACGTTGACAGCTACATGCCGACGGATACCGGAGAAAGCCCGCTGTCCACACTGGAGAGCTTCATCAACACCACCTGCCCGTGCTGCGGCGGTCCTGCAAAGCGCGAAACCGATACCATGCCCCAGTGGGCTGGCTCCAGCTGGTACTTCCTGCGCTACTGCGATCCGCACAACGACAAGGAGCTGGCTTCCAAGGAAGCACTCAAGTACTGGATGCCCGTTGACTGGTACAACGGCGGTATGGAGCACACTACGCTCCACCTGCTGTACAGCCGCTTCTGGCACAAGTTCCTGTACGACCAGGGCGTAGTTCCCTGCAAGGAGCCGTACATGAAGCGTACCTCCCACGGAATGATCCTCGGCAAGGACCCCGAGCGTCCCGGCGAGTTCACCAAGATGTCCAAGTCCAAGGGCAACGTCGTAAATCCTGACGATGTAGTTAAGGAGTTCGGCGCGGATACTCTCCGTCTGTACGAGATGTTCGTCGGCGACTTTGAGAAGGCCGCTCCCTGGCAGGAGAACGGAATCAAGGGCTGCAAGCGCTTCCTCGACAGAGTATGGGCAATGCAGGATAAGGTAGTGCCCGGCGATGAGTACAGCGACAAGCTCCGCGCTTCCATGCACAAGACCATCAAGAAGGTCAGCGAGGACATCGAAACGCTGAAGTTCAATACCGCCATTGCAACAATGATGGGACTGCTCAATGAGATCGACGCGGCAGGCTCCCTGACCCGTGCGGATTACAGAACTCTGCTGATACTGCTCAACCCGTTCGCTCCGCACATCACCGAGGAGCTGTACCAGGTAATGGGCTACGAGGGCGTGCTCAACGAGCAGAAGTGGGTAGAGTACGACGAGAAGCTGTGCGTTGAGGACAGCGTTGAGATCGTTGTTCAGGTCAACGGCAAGGTAAAGGCACGCTTTAATGCGCCCGTGAACTGCGACAAGGAAGAGCTGGAGAAGCTGGCTCTCGACCTGCCGGAGGTAAAGGCGCTGACAGACGGCAAGACCATCGTCAAGAAGATCGCCGTTCCGAACAAGCTGGTCAACATCGTTGTAAAGTAAGGCGCCAAGTGAAGAAAACGATGATAATAAAGGGTATTCTGGCGGCGCTGACAGCGGTGTCCATGCTGACGGCGTGCGCCGGGTCGCCTTCCGGGAGCGGCAGCGTTACAGATAAGGTCAGCGAGGTGATATCCGCGGTGACTGCGGACAGCGCCGGCGGAACCGCAGACAGCGGCTCCGGCGAGGAAGCTGC
>ERZ1026862.139-NODE-139-length-44794-cov-15.161269_pt1 | contig 44794 bp, 37 predicted proteins | sample MGYA00380161_ERZ1026862 | MGnify/ENA primary metagenome ERZ1026862 (study PRJEB33269, sample SAMEA4719797) | human gut metagenome | biome: human-associated habitat; feature: organic feature; material: feces | place: Cameroon | collected 2013-10 ... | reverse complement strand
AGAGGTATCCGCAACCTCAAATATCAAAAATATTACAGGTTGCGGATTTTAGGTTCTCCATGAATATATAATATTGTTGTGTCATTTTCATCTACACATATCGTGTCCTCAGGATATGTACCCCAATAGATATCATCAGGTAATGTATCAGAAATTGTTAAATCTATAAATAATGTGTCTTTTGAGCAATTCTTAACACTATAGCCTAAAGGCTTCGAATCTATGATACAAGAATTTAACACAAATATCAATAGAAAAAAACACAGTCTGTTCTTATTTTTGAATTTCATAACTCTACTAAATAATAGTTCAAACAATTTGAAGATAGGTAGCCGTTTATATCCAAAGTGGTAGTGCGGATGAAATGAACCTATACCTGTTCCAATAGAAAATCCAATTCTTAAATCATAAAAAGAACCAATATAGTCGCCAGTTATTTTAGCAATGCATCGTTCACAAATTTTCCGTTTTTGTTTCTTTTTGCAGTCCATTTGTGATATATAAACTTCGTGCGAATTTTTTCCCACGAGTATCTCTTAGCATCCTTTACTCTTACCATAAAGAAATATAATGTATCCGCATCTTTTAATAATAAATCCGCATTTATCGAATAAGCAGAATCTGGCAATATATAGCAGCTGCTATTAAAATTGATTCTTTCCCATAAAGAAATTCCCGTTGTGTCAGCTCTGTTGTTTGCTGTGAAATTATAGTGTGGATATGCCTGTTCGTACACACTGTCTATATCGTCATAATGCGATACGCCAATATACACAGTGTCAGTCGTACAATTCTTGAATACGACAAGTTCTTTAGTGTGAAGTATAGGTACACAAGAGGAAAATGAGAAAATGATTAAAATTAGCCATTCTCTATAGTTTCTTTTTATATTCATAGAAATACACAAATGTTATTTTATTAGATAAAACCTCGAGGTTTAGCCTCTATTGATTTTTATTCCTATATATATCAAACTAAATTAGATTTACTATCGCGTATCGACCAAACTTTTTGCAAATATACTGCAAAAACATGATAAGGCAAAGAAAAATATTGTCTGTTTATTAAATTTCGTACCAAAATGCTTGTTAGGTTATAAAATAGATTGACTTTGACATATATTTATCTGTATATTAAATTACATTCGATAGCAATCATATTGACATTTGATAGCAAGCAAAAATACATTTGATAGTAAGCAAAGATACATTTGATAGAAAGCATAGATTGATAGAACGGTAACATCGATAGCGAATGAAGTTGGCTAAATCGTTGAATGAAAGCTACTTACTATACCACCGCACCTATAATCAACAATTTCTGATTTAAAATAGGTTTTTTGTTGTGGTTATTAAGAAAATCTGCTACACATAATAAAAAACAAGTATAAGCATAAATATAAAAAAAGAGCTAAACGGAATATGATTCTCGTTTAGCTCCTATTTTTATTTATACATTTTTATTTTATGTATACCTTCTTGGTTGAACCATCGTTGTATTTTATGATGTTCAAACCACGTGAGATGTCATTCTTCTTTGAACCATCAACGTTATAGATACCGATGATAGTTTGCGAGTTGTTGGTTGCTGTATCTGTATTGATATCCTTGATACTTGTCGCTATAGCAGCTTGGCGGAAATCCTCCAATTCGTCTTCGCTGATGATAATCCATTGCTGCTTTGTTGCAGAGTCGCTGAAGTTGAAAGCTACCTGCTCCAAAGTGCCGTAGCCAGAGCGTGTGCCCAATGCTTTTGCACTCATAGCCTTGTTGCCATCGTTGTACCATGTAAACCAATATCCATGAGTAGTAACCTTATTCTTACCTGCACCAAGAGTTACGTTTGTGCGGTCTGGCATAAGCTGGAATTGCTCTGCGGTAGAAGGCACGGTAGTCTGCTTCAACGACATTCCTGATGTTGTAGTAGAGCGAGTCAAATATTTACCACTTACTGCATTCTTGAATGAATAGTAGCCGTTGAGAGGGTTAAACTCCAAATACCATGCAGCAGAGTCGTTGACCTCGGTAGTGGTGTTGAAATAAGGTTTCCATGCTGCGATGGTGTTACGCTGGAATAGAAGACCGTCGCCAAGACCACGCTCAGAATCCTTACACATTATATAATACTTCTTAGAGTCGTCGAAGTTGTATGTATAGCCAGCGATACCATTTTGGTGATTGCTTGTAGGACATAGACCATCGAGGAACAAACCATACATGATACACATACCACCGGCATACTGCAATTCTGAATGCTTATCTTTGTCGGCACCATTTACGAGCCAATCATATGTGGCGTTGCGACCCCAACCGTGAGTTTTGTCGCCTTGGAAGTAGTAATCGTCAGTATATTTGTTCTCAAGGAACTGATAAACCTCATTAGCAGCTCTACCGAGCCATTTGCCGCTACTTGTATTCTGACGAGTATCAGAACAGTTGTACCATACCCAATGAGTACCCACACCTACGCCATGGCCAGTTTCGTGAAGAACGGTTCCGATAGCCTGATAAGCTGCATTAGGTCCAATGCGCATCCATCCACCATAACCACAGTCGGCAGTAGGAGTGCCCGAACCATAGTTGCCAGTAAGCTTGAATCCCTTGATGCCAGTCCATTCGTTGAAGTAGTCGATAGTCTCCTTTATGGCATTACGGCAACGAGTATTTGCAGCTTCGTCAGGAGCACCCTCGTTCCATGACCATGTACATCCGCCTGCAGGATGAGTTACAATCTTTACCTCGTCGCCATAAGCCACGGTATAAGTCTTGTTCATCACATATGGGCGAATATAATAAACTGTAGAAGGCTTCATGCCCTTGATGTGGAAGATGGTGCCGTTTAGAGAGAACGACTTAGTAGTGCGATTGTCGAGAACGGTAGGATTGTGTTCTGTGCTCCAGCATACACCACGCTCAAGGATGTTTGAACCTGTCACAGTAGCTCTTACCAATGCCTGTGTAGCACCAGTAGCCACATATTTATTGGTCAGAGTAACCTTTGGTGCAGTGCCAGAACCTGGAGTTGCGTTAGCGAGATTGAATGCCAACAAAGCTTTTTCCAATGCAATGATTTCGTTGTCGATATCAGTCTTTGTAGCCTCTGCATTCTTCATCAGTTCTTGCGCCTTGTTGATTTCTTCCATCAATTTGTCGGCATCATTCTTTGCAGCATCATATTGACCCTGTGCGTTGTCGATAGCAGATTGCAATGCCTGATATTCTGTGATGGCAACCTTTGCAGCCTTGATAGCCTTGTTGATAGCCTCTACTGCTGAAGCTACATCAGCCTCGGTAGAAGTTGCAGTAATCTTCTTTGCTTGCTCAATAGCTGTAGCGAGATTCTGAGCTTCAGCCTTATACATCATCTGAGTCTGCAAGCTTTCGCCTTCAGAAACTAAGCGCTGAACTTCGGCTATGATAATGTCGCTTGTAATCTCTCCGATAAGACCAAGGCGGAAGTTGTCAACTGCAAGCCAGTTGCCTGTAGCATCAACAGCCTCGAAACCAATTGTAGCCTTGCCCGTGAGGTTAGTAAACTTTACACTATAGTTGGCAGGAGTATAAACCGCAGTCTCATTGCCATCTGCATAAATCTTTGCACCCTCACATTTCTGAGAAGTTGAGGCTTGGTTTAAGTTTTGTGCAGCCACGGTAAGCATATATATACCATTAGGTAAGGTGATGGTTTGGCTCACGCTTGCGTTGCCCACCTTGTTGCCTTGTCCTACCCATTTTTCGATATATTTGCTACCCTCTTTCTTTGTGAACGATGAGTTGCTCTGCGATACAAAACCATCAACAGTCCAATTTTTCGTACCATCCTCAAAGCTGTTGTTCAGAATATATTCCGTCTTGTCGATAGGATTATCCTCGCTAATGTTCTGATTGCGGTATGCGTTGATAGCCTCTTCAAGAGCACTCGTTGCCTCGTAGATTGTAATAATGTCGGCATCAGCTTTGTCGGCAATAACTTGAGCAGCGGTTATAGCGGCTTTTAAATCTGCGGCACCATTTCCATTTCCGTTGCCATAATATTTGTTGGCAGAAGCGATGGTAGCATTTAGCTGAGACTTGTCGGCAGCAACATTCTCACCGAGAATCTGCACATAGTCAACCACCAACTTGGCAGTATTGGCAGAACCACCTGCTGCCGCCTTCATACCAAACTGTATCTTGCCCTTGGTAGTGGCGTTGAGGGTAAAGGTAATCTTATCCAAAGTCCAGGTGTTGGCTGTATAAGAGGTAACTGTCGACTTCTTAGATGTGCCTGCATTTGGAATCCATGCCAACTGCGAAGTAGCAGCAGTAACATTGCTACCATTATAAGTAGGTGCATTAATAGTATATGTGCCCGCAGGCAATGTAACCTCTTGGCTGAACAAGAAAGTCTGTTCCCAGCCTGTAGAAATGGCAAGTCCGCCACCAGCTTCTCCGTTGTAGCCTTTTGCAGGCACGGTGGCTGTATTAAAAGTTCCTTTGAATCCATATTCGTAGGTTCCTACGATGGTGTAGTTGGCAGAAAGGTTGGCAGTCCATCCCTTCACATCCTTAATCTCTTGTGTAACTGCGTTCGACTGTGAAGCTGTGTAGTCGAAGTCTTGATCAAAACCGTGGTTTTGTAGCAGATACTTCGAGAGGTCTACTTGGGCATACGATGCTAAAGCAACGGTTGCCATCAAACAAGTAAAAAATGTTCTTCTCATGCTTTTAGGTTTTTACATTAAATAATAATAGTTGATAATAGTTAGTATTGTTCTGTTAGTTGTCGCAAATATACTAATTATTTCAATACGATTAACAAAAAGGATAATAATTGTTGTAAGAATAACAGTTTTTATTCCTGTAATAATGATATTTATCCTTGCCAATACAAAACTTCGTATTTTCTTTTGTCATTCCACTCACTTGCACTAACTTTTAATAAGTTAGGCTGCGTTCGGTAATGAAAAAGAAAAACTTCGTATTTTCTTTTGTCATTCCACTCACTTGCACTAACTTTGCAGCGCGTAATATGTTATATTTATATGATACGAGAATTTAGAAAACTATCTGATTTCCTTACCAAGCACAAGATTAAGCTTGATGCTAAGGCATGGCACAAACTTTCTGCTATACTTACGGGTAAGGAGAAGCCAACTAAAGAAACGTTGGACAAGTTGGCATTGTTGGCAGGCTTCCAAAGTTGGGAGAGCCTTAAGCGTACATTCGAAGAATGATACATATTATTATTGTATGATGAGTAGGGAATTGGCATGCTGGTGTCAGTTCCTATTTTAGTTTTTATAAAAGCAAAACCTATTAATAAAAGCAAAATCTATAATATATGAACAAGAAACTATCTTTAGCCACACTTTGTTTGGCTATGTCGGTATCTGCGAATGCCGCAGACATCAATATTTCACATGTTAGGCATGCAGGACCTTTCAAAGTTGTGTCGCCAATAGTATTTGATAGCATCGACAATGGTCAGAATAAATATAAGGCAAACAACTTGCTCGACACTCGCTTGTCGCTAACTCTTGCCGACAAGAAGCCTTTGGAAAATCTTGCATCGTTGAAGTTGGATACTGCCATGCTTCATCTTATGAAGTTTGATGTTATGGCTTCGAAATATCTTAAGGATGTGAAACTCTCGGTAAAGGGCGCTAAGAAATATAAGGTGTATGCCGATGGGGTAGAGCAGACTGCTGGTATGACCCTGCAGCCAGGTCAACATTCTATCGTGATGAAATTTGTTGCCGACAGCACAGGTTTGGCTCTATCATTGCCCGACGATGCGCTGTCGTTTGTAGAAACAGGAAAGCGTAGCTTTACTATGCGTGATGTGCTTGGCACAAAGATTACTACAGCACCATCACTCTCGCCATCTGGCCGTTGGGCTTTGATGGGCTATCGATGGTATGACGAGAAGAATAATGTGCAGTATAAGTATATCCTTGCCGACTTGAAGACAGGCAGTAAGCGCTTCGTTGACGGCTCGATGACATGGATGCCAACATCTGACAAATATTATTATACCGAAAAAGTTGGAGGCAAAAAACTGCTCAAGACAGTAGACCCACTAAATAATAAGGTTGAGATATTGGCAGAAGACATGCCCGACGATTACTTTGTGATATCGCCAACAGAAGATTATGCGATACTTATGCACTCTACAGATGGTCCAAAGAAGGAAGAGGGAGTGTTCGAGATTGTACATCCCGACGACCGTCAGCCTAATTGGCGCAACAGAACATCGTTGGCTCGATATGATTTTAATACGGGATTGGTGCAACAGCTAACATATAGCTACCATGGTGTATGGCTTTCAGACATTGCGCCCGATGGTAAGCACATCCTCTTTGGTGTGGCTTCCGACTCTATAACCCAGCGTCCTACCACTCGCACCACATACTACGACCTCGACCTTGCTACCATGACCACCCGTAAGCTCGTGGATAAGGACGGCTTCATAGGAGGTGCCTTGTATGCAGGAGGCACAGACCGCGTGGTGTTTAAGGCAGGTACTGAGGCTTTTGATGGTATAGGCAACAGAGTGCCAGAAGGCAGAACTCCAAACACCTTTGACTATCATCTATACGTGATGGATACCAACACCTTGAAGGTAACTCCGCTTACTGCCGACGACGAGACAAGTATCGAAGATATGGAATGGTCGAAGGCAGACAACTGCTTATATTATACTGCTCAGAATAGAGATAGCGTAAGCCTGTTCCGTCTTGATACAAAGACATGGAAGTCGAAGATGGTGCACTTGCCATTAGAAGAAATATCGGATTTCAGCATTGCACGCAAGGGTGGCAACATCGTTGTTGATGGTTCTTCGATGTGTGTACCTTACGAGGTCTACAACATCTCGTCGCCAGCCAAGAATGCAAAGACCACCTTGCTCTTGGCACCAAACAAGGACGACTATGCCGATATGCCGTTTGGCACAGAGAAGTCGTGGAGCATGCAGACCACACGTGGCTATAAGGTGACAGGTTTCTACACTCTGCCTGCCGACTTTGACCCTCAGAAGAAATATCCAGTTATCGTACACTACTATGGAGGCTGCTCGCCAACATCCCGTCGCTTCGGTAATGGCTCCCATTATCCTGCTCACTATTGGAATGCTTTGGGCTACATCACCTTCGTAGTAAACCCTTCTGGAGCCTCAGGCTTTGGCCAGGAGTGGGCTTCACGCCATGTTAACACCATGGGCGAAGGACCAGCACAAGACATCATCGATGCCACAAGACAGTTTGTAAAAGATGTGCCACAATGCGATGCCGACCATATCGGTTGTATATCAGCATCCTACGGAGGTTTTATGACTCAATATATGATGACAAAGGATAATCCTTTCGCTTGCGGAGTGTCGCATGCCGGAATATCAAGCCACACCAGCTATTGGGGCGAAGGATATTGGGGATATTCGTATAGCGAAACCTCGGCTGCCAACAGCTTCCCTTGGACACGCAAAGACCTCTATGTGGAGCGTTCGCCTCTGTATAATGCCGACAAGATAAAGAAGCCAATCCTCTTCACCCACGGCACAGCCGACACCAATGTGCCTATAGGAGAGTCGATACAGATGTACAACGCCCTAAGAATATTGGGCGTGCCTACAGCCTTTATAGAAGTAGAAGGCGAGAACCATGGCATCATGGACCCTGCAAAGCGCACAAAATGGATAAACTCTATCATGGCATGGTTCCAAAAGTATCTGAAAAATGACGATTCATGGTGGAACGCTATCTATACTCCAAAGAAACTATAGCTATAGAAAAATACGAGAATTCGCATTCGCTAAGAGGAATAATCCCTTTGGCGGATGCGAATACTCGTTATTAGGTATGTGAGTAGTCGCATAGCCCATAGCGAGTGGTCGTAAATGGCTATGCGAGTAGTCGCGTAAAACAGCTCAATAAACATAATGTAGCTTTATTATATTATAAAAAAAACAAAATAGGTGAGAATTTGAGTTTTTTGTGCTAATTTTGCACCTTGATATGTGCACACTGTGCAAATTTAGAAGGTAATGACATTTCGAATAAAGAAATTAGATATATTTATAGCCAAGCAGTTCGGCCTACTTTTCGTAGGAACATTCTTCATCTGCCAGTTCGTGCTGATGATGCAGTTCGTATGGAGATATGTCGATGAGCTTATAGGAAAAGGACTGTCCGTGGAAATCTTGGCACAGTTCTTTTGGAATATGGCGTTGATGCTGGTGCCACAGGCGTTGCCTTTGGCTATCCTACTGTCGTCGCTCATTACGTTTGGTAACCTGGGCGAAAGTTATGAGCTTACAGCCATTAAATCGGCAGGCATCTCGCTCATGCAGTCGTTTCGCTCGCTTATTGCCATCACGCTGGTGGTGTGTGGAGTGTCATTCTACTTCCAAAACAACATAGGTCCTGAAGCCAACATGAAGCTCTCGCAGTTGCTCATATCGATGAAGCAGAAGAGCCCGGAGCTTATGATTCCTGAGGGAATATTCTATGATGGAATACCAAACTGCAACATCTATGTGCAGAAGAAGGATGTAGAGACAGGTAAACTCTATGGTATGATGATTTACCGAATGACGGGCAGCTACGAAGATCAAGCCATAATACTTGCCGACTCTGGAATGATGCAGACCACGGCAGAGAAGAAACACCTGCTGCTGACATTATGGAGCGGAGAATGGTTTGAGAATATGCAGTCGTCGGAGTTTGGTAATAGTGCATCGGTGCCATATCGCCGAGAGTCGTTTGTGGCAAAGCAGATTGTTCTGGATTTCGATGGAGATTTCAATATGCAAGATGCGGCGTCATTGGCTAATAATGCTAAGGGTAAGGGATTGAGACAGATATTCCACGATATGGATTCTATCAATCAAGTCTACGACAGCATAGGACGCTCGTATTATGATGATGCCAAACGCATGTATTTCTATAACGTGTCTTTGAATAAGGCCGACTCGCTGAATGCTGTGAAGATGGCAAAGGCTGATAAGACAAACTTCGATAGCTTGTTCGGAAAGAAATCTGTGGATGTTCAGAAAAATGCTGTCAACGATGCTTTGAATAGTGTGCAGGGACGAGTTTCCGACCTTGAATTCAGAAGTATGATAACAAGCGATGGCGACCGACTGCTCAGAATGCACGAGATAGAAGCTATCAACAAGTTTACGCTTGCATTGCAATGTATGCTCTTCTTCTTTATTGGAGCACCACTCGGAGCTATCATCCGTAAGGGTGGACTCGGATATCCTATCCTTATCTCGGTATTGGTGTTTATTGTCTATTATATCCTCGACAACTCCGGCTACCGTATGGCACGTGGAGGAATGTGGGCAGTATGGTTTGGTAAAGGACTGGCACCAGTAGCGCTTACGCCTATAGCGATATTCGTGACCTATAAGGCAAACAAAGACTCTGTGGTGTTCAATGCCGACCTTTACAAGGAGTTCTTTATGCGACTATTGGGTTTGCGACTCAAGCGCCATGTGTTTGCTAAGGAGGTTATCATCAACGACCCTGATTATGTCAACGATTCAATAACGCTGAAGCAGATGAATGCCGATATCGATGCTTATTCTAAGGAACATCGATTGGTTTCTGCTCCGAATATCATAGACGTATTCTTCAAGTATAAGAAGGATAATGAGATTGAGCGCATCAGCGAAATCTTGGAGTCGGTAATCGAAGACTTGGCAAACACCAAGGATAAGATATTGCTCCATGAGATGAACAAATATCCAATACTTGCAACAAAGGCTCACACACGACCTTTCGAACATAAGTGGTTGAATATTATCGCAGGAGTGTTGGTGCCTGTGGGTGCGGTATTGTATATCAGAATGTGGGTCTTCCGCCTTCGTCTGTATCGCGACCTTAGACAGATTCGCCAAACTAACCAGGCTATCATCGTTAGGATGAGAGAAATTAAGTGAAGAGTGAAGAGGGAAGAGTGAAGAATTAAATAGTTTTGAGTATTCTAAGTTCTCTTTATGATTCTACTTATGTCCCCTATATATAATAATGTATAAGAATAAAACTAAAAAGATGGATTTCAAAGTCAATACTATAGAAGAGGCTATAAAGGACTTCAAGGAAGGTAAGTTTGTTATCGTTGTAGATGACGAAGACCGTGAAAATGAAGGCGACCTCATTATTGCTGCTGAGAAAGTTACCGACGAAAAGGTGAACTTCATGCTTAAGAATGCGCGTGGAGTGCTTTGTGCTCCTATCACCTTGAGCAGATGTGAGGAACTTGACTTGCCAAAGCAGGTGATAGAGAATACATCTGTCTTGGGCACTCCTTTTACCGTTACCGTAGATAAATTGGAAGGATGCACAACTGGTGTGTCTGCTCACGATAGAGCTGAAACCCTTAAGGCGTTGGCAGATCCTAACTCAAAGCCTTCTACATTCGGACGCCCTGGACACGTAAACCCTCTTTATGCTCAAGATAATGGAGTGTTGAGCCGTTCGGGACATACCGAGGCTGCTGTAGACCTTTGTAAGTTGGCAGGATTGTATCCAGCTGGTGCTTTGATGGAAATTATGAACGAGGATGGCACTATGGCTCGTATGCCAGAGTTGCAGGTTCTTGCCAAAGAATGGGATATGAAGATTATCACCATTAAAGACCTCATTGCTTACCGATTGCAGAAGGAATCAAGCATTGAGGTAGGCGAGAAGGTGCATATGCCTACTTGCTATGGCGACTTTATGCTCATTCCTTTCCGTCAGCAGAGTAATGGCTTGGAGCATATGGCGTTGGTTAAGGGCGAATGGAACGAGGATGAATCAGTACTCGTTAGAGTTCACTCTTCTTGTGCTACAGGCGACATCCTCGGTAGTCAGCGTTGCGATTGTGGCGAACAGCTACACAAGGCTATGCAGATGATAGAGAAAGAAGGTAAAGGCGTGCTTATCTATATGCAGCAAGAGGGTAGAGGTATAGGACTCATGAACAAAATAGCTGCTTATAAGCTACAGGAAGAAGGTCTTGATACCGTTGAGGCTAACATACACCTCGGCTTTGAACCAGACGAGAGAGACTATGGTTGTGGCGCACAGATGCTAAGATATCTTGGCATCCACAAAATGCGACTCATGACAAACAATCCTACCAAGCGCGTAGGCTTGGAAGGCTATGGACTCGAAATCGTGGAGAATGTTCCAATTGAGATAGAACCAAATAAATACGACTATAAATATCTTAAGACTAAGCGTGATAGAATGGGACATACCCTTCACATAGATTAATATGTGAAAAAGTTATTTCATTTTTTCGGGATAAACAAAAAATACGTAATTTTGCATAAAACAAACATATATTTATATCATGGCACAATTATCTAATAGACTCAATCGACTCGCACCATCTGCTACTTTGGCAATGTCGCAAAAGAGTAGCGAAATGAAGGCGCAGGGTATCGATGTTATCAACATGAGTGTAGGAGAACCTGACTTTAATACTCCTGATCATATCAAGGAGGCTGCAAAGAAGGCTATCGACGAGAATTATTCAAGGTATTCACCAGTTCCTGGATATCCTGATCTTAGAAAGGCTATCGTTGCTAAACTTAAGAATGAGAATGGACTTGAATATAACGTCAACGAGATTCTCGTTTCTAATGGTGCCAAGCAGAGTGTTTGTAATACAGTGATGGCATTATGTAATGATGGCGACGAGGTTATAATTCCTGCACCTTATTGGGTTAGCTATCCTCAGATGGCAAAGCTCGCAGGGGCAGAGCCTGTTATTGTGAATGCTGGTTTTGAGCAGAACTTCAAGATGACTCCTGAACAGCTCGAGGCTGCTATCACTCCAAAGACACGTATGCTCATCCTTTGTTCACCAAGCAACCCTACCGGTAGCGTATATTCTCAGGAAGAGCTTGACGCTCTTGCTAAAGTTATCCTTAGCCATGATGAGTTGTACGTTTTGGCTGACGAGATTTATGAGCACATCAACTACGTAGGCAAGCATGCAAGCATCGCCAAGGCTGAAGGTATGAGAGAGCGCACTATTATCGTAAATGGTGTCTCTAAGGCTTATGCTATGACAGGATGGCGTATTGGCTATATCGCAGCTCCTGAGTGGATTGTGAAGGGATGCAACAAGCTTCAGGGGCAGTATACAAGTGGTCCTTGCTCTGTAAGCCAAAAGGCTGCTGAGGCTGCATATACTATGGATCAGACTTGCGTAGAGACTATGCGTCAGGCTTTCCAGCGCAGAAGAGATCTCATCGTAGAACTCGCAAAGGATATTCCTGGTCTTGAGGTTAATGTTCCAGAAGGTGCATTCTATCTCTTCCCTAAGTGCAGCAGTTTCTATGGAAAGGCATGTGGAGACAAGGTAATCAACAACTCTACCGACCTCGCTATGTTCCTTCTCGAAGAAGGTCATGTGGCAACAGTTGGTGGTGATGCTTTCGGTGACCCAGAGTGCTTCCGTATGAGCTATGCTACAAGCGATGACAACATCCGCGAAGCTATGAAGAGAATCAAGGAAACTTTGGCTAAGTTGAAGTAAAACTATAAATAATGTCATGGTTTGACCGAGCAAAGATAACAATTGAACTTTGGTGTACAACTACACTAAAGAAGTCGTGTGAAAAATATTCCGTTAAAACTTCTTAATTGTATTTGAAATTACCGTTTAATTGTTATCTTTGCGTGGAAAATGTTAGTAGATATAGACGAAGACTTTATTATTTTGAACGAAATATAATAACATGGTCTTTCGTTTTGTCGTGTAATAGCGTGACTACTAATAGATTCTGTTACCCCAAAGGGAAAATAACTAACCCTCATCGGTCTGACCAATCGATAAACTCTATAGAAAGAAAATAATAATTAATTTTATTAATAACTAAAAATTAAAACTTACATTATGGCAACAAAAACAAATGCAGCAAGCCCTAAGAAAAGCTCGGGCTTCACAGGTATTAAATCAGCTATTTGGGTAATGGCAATATGCTTATGCCTTGGTTATGGCTTCTGGTACTTCGTACTCGGTAACCCTGACAACTTCGCAGGTGGTACACACGAGGGACGTCCATTGAACTTGATGGGAACCGTATACCATGGTGGTTATGTAGTAGGTCTTATCTTTACTTTGATGTTTACCGTTGTAGCTTTGAGTATCGAGCGTTACTTCGCTCTCCGTACAGCTTTCGGTAAGCACTCTCTTACTAAGTTCGTTCAGGAAGTTAAGGCTGCTGTTAAGGCAAATGATTTCAACAAGGCTCGCGAGCTTTGCAACAAGCAGCAGGGTTCTGTAGCTAACGTTGTACTCGCTTCAGTTAACGCTTACTGCGAGATGGAGAATACTTCTGGTATCAAGAAGGCACAGAAGGTTGCTAAGATCCAGCAGGCTCACGAGGAGGCTACTCAGCTTGAGATGCCAACTCTTCAGATGAACCTCCCTATCATCGCTACAATCGTTACCCTCGGTACTCTTACCGCTTTGTTCGGTACTGTGCTCGGTATGATCGGTTCGTTCCAGGCTCTTGCTGCTGGTGGTGGTGGTGACTCTATGGCTCTTTCTTTGGGTATTTCAGAGGCCTTGGTTAATACCGCATCAGGTATCGCTACTTCTTGGGTGGCTGTAGTTGCTTACAACACATACACTAACAAGATTGATAAGCTGACATACGCACTTGACGAGGTTGGTTACACTATCGCTCAGACATACGAAGCAAACCATACAGAAGAAGCTTAATTTTCTACTAACCCTTTAAAATTTTATCGCTATGGGTAAAGTAAAAATTAAGAAAAGCGACGTCTGGATAGATATGACTCCTATGTCGGACGTGATGACACTTTTGCTGTGTTTCTTCATGCTTACATCTACATTCGTTAAGCAGGAGCCAGTAAAGGTGAACTCTCCAGGTTCGGTATCGGAGATTAAAGTGCCTGAAAAGAGCGTGCTCAATATCCTTGTCGACAAGACAGGTAAGATATTCATGAGCTTGGACAATCAGAACGACGTCGTTGACGTTCTTTCAGGTATGACTGGTCAGTTCGGCATTAGTCTTTCAAAGACTCAGGTTAAGAAGTTCCAGAACGACCCTATGTGGGGTACGCCTATGGATAAACTCGAAGCATATCTTTCTTTGAGTACTCAGGATATGTCTGAACAGCTTCCTGCTCTTGGTATTCCTACCGACTCTATCGATGGTAAGGAAAGTGAATTCCAACTTTGGGTACGTCAGGCACGTGAGGTAAATCCTGATATTAAGATCGCAATCAAAGCTGACGAGGCTACTCCATACAGCATCGTGAAAAAGATCATGTCTGAACTTCAGGACATGAATGAGAACCGTTATTATCTTATCACTACATTGGCAAAGGAGGACTAACAAATGGCTAAAAAGAAAGAAAGTAGACAAAAGAAGATTAATGTCCGCGTAGACTTCACACCTATGGTGGACATGATGATGCTTCTTATCACCTTCTTCATGCTCTGTACCTCTTTGGCAAAGCCACAGACAATGGAATTGAGTATGCCAAGTAATGATAAGAACATGGAAGATGAAGATAAGTCTGTAACAAAGGCTTCTTACACAGTAACTATCTATGTAGGTGCCAATGATAAGATTTATTATGTTGCAGGACTTCCTAAATATGATGACCCTTCATGCCTTAAGGAAACAACTTGGGGGAAGGATGGTATTCGTAAAGTCCTGATTACACACGTAACAGAGGATGGTACACAGCCTGTACAGCAGGTTATGTTGGCTAAGGCTAAGCTTGATGAAAAGAAAGCTGCTGACCTTACTAACTCAATGCCAGATTCTGTTTACCAGAAGGAATTGTCTAAGATTAAGGCTGGTAACATCAATGGTGAGAAGATTCAGACTATGACTATCATCATTAAGGCTACCGACAAGTCTAAGTACAAGAACCTTGTGGATGCTCTCGACGAAATGCAGATATGCAGCATTGGTAAGTATGTTATCGACAAGATTAATCCTGACGATGAGAAACTTCTCAAAGAAAAGGGTGTCGAGTAAGTCGATATATTGCTAACTATATTAAAAAGAAGAACAAATGGCAAAAATAGATTTGATTTCTCGTGATTGGACCGAGATGGTCTTCGAAGGAAGGAATAAGGAATATGGAGCCTACAGACTTCGTAAGAATGCCGGAAAGCGAAACCTATACTCTCTGATCACAATCTTTATTGCTGCATTGGCTATCTGGGGTGGTATTTCACTTGTTAAGTTTGTGGAATCACGCACCAAGACCGTAGCTCAGACTAGTGTTGCTGAGCTCTCTGCTCTTAATCAGCCTAAGAAAAAGGCGGAAGTTAAGCAGCAGCAGAAGGTTAAGCTTGAGCAGCCTGAGAAAGTTGTTGAGCGTGTTAAGAGCTCTGTTAAGTTTACCGCACCTGTCATCAAGAAGGACGATGAGGTTAAGCCTGAGGATGAGCTTAAGACACAGGACGAATTGATGAACACCAAGACCGCTATCGGTGCTCTCGATGTAAAGGGTAACGATGATGCTAATGGTGAGGTGCTTAAAATCAAGGAGGCCGTGGCTCAGCCAGAACCAAAACCTGAAGTTGAAAAGGTATTCGACGTAGTAGAGCAGATGCCTTCTTTCCCTGGTGGTCCATCAGCCCTCATGGAATGGCTTAGCAACAACGTTAAGTATCCTGTAGTAGCTCAGGAGAATGGTGTTCAGGGTCGTGTTGTTGTATCGTTCGTCGTAGAGCGTGACGGTTCTATCACCGACGTAAAGGTTGTTCGTGGTGTTGACCCATCACTTGATAAGGAAGCTTCTCGCGTAGTTAAGGCTATGCCTCGCTGGATTCCTGGTAAGCAGAACGGTTCTGCAGTACGCGTTAAGTACAACGTGCCTGTAGCATTCAGATTACAGTAATAAACAACTAAATGGAAAAGAACGTATCTTACATATTAGTAGGATTAACACTTGCGGCATGTGTCTTTTCTTCTTGCAATGAAAAGAAGAATAAGAACAGTCGTACAGATACATATTCGTCAGGGGTGATTTCGATCACCTCTGACGAAAGTTTTCAACCAATAATCGAAGAAGAGCGTGAGGTCTTCGAATCGATTTATAAAGATGCCAAGATTAAGCCTATCTATACTAATGAGAGTGAAGGAATAACCAACCTCTTAAAGGCAAAGAATACTTGGCTTGTTATCACAGCGCGTAATTTTAAAGACGCAGAGCTTCAGGGCTTGAAGGATAGAAACTTCTTGCCAAAGGCTCAAAAGATTGCGTACGATGGATTAGCTCTTATCGTACACAAGTCAAATACTGACACTTGTATCTCTGTTAATGATATTAAGCGTATCTTGAATGGAGATGCTAATGACTGGAAGGATATCTATCCAGGATCTAAGAGGGGAGAGATAACCCTTGTGTTCGACAATCCTAAGTCGAGTGCTGTTCACTTTGCAGAAGATTCTATCCTTGGTGGTAAAGCTATTAAGAGTAAGAATGTAGTGGCAGCCAATACTTCAGCTGAAGTAATTAAATATGTAGAAAAAACGCCAAGTGCCATCGGTATTATCGGTAGCAATTGGCTCAATGATAAAAGAGATACAACCAATCTTACCTTTAATTCTGACATTAGGTTGATGGCTGTAAGTAAAGCACCGAAAGCTACTCCTGCCAATAGTTGGAAACCATACCAATATTACTTATTAAATGGTAATTACCCACTAATTCGTACTGTCTATGCTCTTATCAACGATCCTATCAACGGATTGCCTTGGGGGTTTGCAAGCTTTATAGCTTCGCCTAAGGGACAGCTCATTATCTTGAAATCGGGTTTGTTGCCAGTATATGGTAACATTACTATAAGAGATGTTAAAGTAGGTGAATAGCGATAACTTTATCTAAGTTTGTTCGTTTATTCATATAAATGGAGTCTTATTTTGACCCACTAATACATGTCTAACTATAATTAATTAGATATTATGAAAGCAATTAAATATTTCGTTTTAGGAGCCATGATGATAGGATTCGGCGCTCCTGCAATGGCACAGAACAACAATGCCGTTATTGAAGAAGTAAGCAAACTAATCAAAACTCATGGCGACGGAGAGGCTATTAAGGCAATTTTCAAAGCCAACAAAAAGAACCCTGAGGTTTTGCTTGGTATGGGTCGTGCTTATCTCGAAGTTAAGGACACTGCTAATGCGTCTAAGTATGCTAACCTCGCTCTTGCTCGTAACAAGAAGTATGCTAAAGCATTTATCCTTCTTGGCGACATCGCAGTATTTGCTGACGATGGTGGTAAGGCTGCAGAGCAGTATCAGCAGGCTAAATATTTTGATCCTAAGGATCCAGAGGGATATTTTAAGTATGCAAACATCCTTCGTGGTCGTAGCCCAGAGGAGGCAGTACAAAACCTTGAGGAGTTGCGCACACAGCGTCCTGACATCGCTGTAGATGCTCTTGTTGCTCGTATCTACTATTCTTCAAACAAGATGCAGAAGAGTGTTGATGCTTATGCAAAGGTAACTGACCTTTCTAAGCTCGCAGACGAGGATATCACTAACTATGCTACTGCTTCTTGGATGCTTCAGCAGCGTGACAAGAGCTTGGAGATTGCTATGTATGGTCTTTCTAAGAATGCACGTAAGGCAGCTTGGAACCGTTTGGCTTTCTATAACCTTACTGATATGAACAAGTCGGATGAAGCTTTGAAGTATGCTGATGCTTTGTTCAACAACTCTGATAGTGTTAAGATTTCAGGTTTCGACTATACATACTATGGCACAGCTTTGAAGAATGCTAAGCAGTATGACAAGGCTATTGAGATGTTCCATAATGCAGCTAAGGAGAATAAGGACAACAAGGAGCAGTTGAATATGACACGTAAGAACCTTGCTGATACTTATGTTGCAATGGAAGATTATGCAAATGGTATCAAGTACTATAACGAATACTTGAGCAACGTAGAGAAGCCTTCTGCTTTTGACTTCGCAGGTCTCGGTACAATCTACCAGAAGCAAGCTTCTTCTCTTGAGGGTCCTGCTCAGAAGGCTGCTTTGTTGAGCGCTGATAGTGTTTACGCAAAGCTTGCTGAGGTTCATCCTTCACAGACTGACTTCGCTAACTTTATGCGTGCTCGTATCAACTCTTCTCTCGACCCTGAGACAACAGAAGGCCTTGCTAAGCCATACTATGAGGCTTTGGCTACTTCTCTTGCTGCAAATACCAACCGTGACAATACCGATAACATTCGTCTCGTAGAGGCTTATCGTTATCTTGGTTACTACTACTTGGTAAAGAACGACAAGGCTAATGCAGACATCTATTGGAATAAGGTTCTTGAGATCGACCCAGAGAACGAAACTGCAAAGCAGGCTCTTAGCATTTCTCTTGGTAAGAAGAAGTAAGATAGATATTAACTTATCTATAGAAATTATTTAAATAAGAAATAAGGGTTGGAACTTCGAAAGTTCCAACCCTTATTATTTTATTGGTTGATTAGTTTAAATAATCTTTTATAATCGTTTATGCTTGTTGCCTTAAAGAGCATTCTTTAACGCTTCAGCCATGTCAGCATATTCCTCTTCGGTGAGATATACCTTCTTAGGATTCATTTGGAATACGCCACCGAAGTCAGGTCCACCAATATATTTAGGTATCAAGTGGAAATGAAGATGCTCCAAGGTGTCTGCATATGCGCCATAGTTAATCTTGTCTGGATTAAACACCTTCTGCATAGCGCGTGTAACCCTTACAACATCCTCCATAAAGGCATTGCGGTCGTTGTCGCTAAGGAGGTTGATGTCGTCAACATGGTCTTTGTAAGCCACGAGGCAACGACCATGATAGGTCTGCTCCTTGAAAATAAACACTCTTGATACTGACAATTCTGCAACCTCTATCATGAGGTTGTGCAATGTCTCATTGTTCTGACAATAGAGACAATCTTTTGGATCGCTTTTCATAATTTTTGTGTAGTTTGTTTTGGTGATAATAGCCTTAGAAACGGCTATTCACAAGGATATTAAATAATTAAGGGTGCAAAGGCTAATACCTTGCACCCTTATGTCTTTTTGTCGAAGTCTATCGATTAACCAAGGCTGATTGCCTCGTTAGGACAAACGTCAGCACATGTTCCACACTCTGTGCAAACTTCTGGATCGATTGTATACTTCTCGCCCTCAGAGATAGCTCCTGATGGGCACTCGCTAATACATGTACCGCATGCAATGCAGTCGTCGCTAATTACGTAAGCCATAATAATATTTTTTTAATTAAGTAAATAAATTCTGTTTTTCGATAGAGCTTTTACTTTTTAGGTATTACTCCTTTTGATTTGTAGTTGCAAAGATAAACATTTATCTTGTAATACCTACATTTAGGTATTGTTTTTTTTTATAATTTAAACATTGTCTTAATAGATATCCATGCAATAACAATCGTTATTGTGCGTTTATAATAAAGGTTTATATAATTTTATACGAGTTCAGATAATGATAAACAATCAGATATTAAGACATAATATGCTTATTATTGTGCTTTGCATGCTATCTACGTTGCATGCTATAGCACAGCAGAGAACGGTAGAGAATCGTCCTTATACAGACTTACGTCCATTCCATTTCGGAATTGTAGCAGGTACCCATCTACAGGATTTAGAGTTTGTTAATGTGGGTATGCAGACCATAACAAATGAGGATGGAACCACGGGTGAAGCTTTGATTACTTGCGACCAAGACCGTTGGGACAATGGTTTCACTGTAGGTATCGTAGGAGAGCTTAGGTTGAATAAGTCGTTTCAGTTTCGTGTTGCTCCTGCCATGTATTTCGGTACTCGTCATCTAACATTCCTTAATCTAACATCCCAAGCAGCAGGAGCTAAAGATTATGAGAAGACACAGAATATTAAGTCTGCATATATATCAGCAGCTATGGACCTTATTTATGCTTCTCAGCGCTTTAACAATCATCGTCCGTATATGCTTGTAGGTCTTAACCCAATGATTAATCTTACGGGCAATAGCGATGATTATTTGAAGTTAAAAAGATATGATTTGTTTGTGGAAGCAGGTTTAGGTTGTGATTTCTATCTGCCATATTTCAAGATACGCCCAGAAATTAAGTTTCTTTATGGCTTAACAAATTGTCTTGATACCGACCATGCCAACCACATCCGCGACGTATCAAAGTTGCCTTATACAAACTCTGTAAACAAGGCTCGCAGCAAGATGTTTGTACTAAGCTTCTATTTCGAATAAAAGATAAAGGTGGAATTCTAATTGCTTAGAGTTCCACCTTTTATACTTTTATTATATATAAGCTTATATGATATAAACGATAAGCTTATCTATTATTTCTCGACGGTTAATGTCATTTTACCAATGAAGGCTGCATTCTTACCATTCTGGTCTACAGGAATATCCTTGCCATCAAGGTTCTTTGCATATTTCAAAGTTTGGAAATAGCTGTGGCTATGTCCGCCCAACACCAAGTCGATATATCTGCTATTAGCAATGATGCTTGGATCCTCGTATTTTGTGTCGCCCCAGCCAAGGTGAGAAATCAATATCACCAAGTCGCATTTCTTCTTTTTCTTCAAGAATTCGCTCATCTCCTTAGCTTTTTCTCTTGGATCGAGGAACTTTACGCCTTTGCAAGTTTTTGCACTTACCAAGCCTTCGAGCTCAGGGTCAAGCGCAAACACACCAATCTTCAGTCCTTTGCGCTTGATGATGATATATGGCTTAATCTTGCCTTCGAGAGCGGTGCCTGTGAAATCGTAGTTGCTGCATAGGATAGGGAAGTTGGCATTGTCTGCCAGTCGAGCGAGATTCTCTACACCGAAGTCAAACTCGTGGTTGCCAATAGTAGAGGCTGCAATTCCCATTTTGTTCATCAGTCCTACTTCTACATCACCCTTAAACATAGTGTAATAAGCAGAACCCTGCGAAAAGTCGCCACTATCGAAATATAGCAAATCAGGGTCCTTCTTTCTCTCTTCGTTCAGTACAGCCACACGACGAGCGAAGCCACCTCTGCCTGCCAATGTGGTGTCGGCAAGATTCTTGCTCACAGGCAATATGCAGCTATGAGTGTCGTTGGTATGAAGTATTGTTAGTTGCTTAACCTTCTGTGCCACCATTGATAATGGCATCAAAGCTATCGCCAAAGCAGTGATGGTTGTGCGCATGATATTCATATTGTTTTTCATTTTCTTGCTCCTTTCTTTATTTATTCAATGACCAGTCTTCCTTCCACCTTGCTATCCACAGCCTTGCCTTGAGCCATAGCAGCCTTGAAATAGTCAACGATGATAAATCTTGCGTTGTTAGCTTTGTCTTGTGGTGATACGAGGTTTGTTGCCGACTTAAAAGCCAACATTCCGCCATTACCATGTGCCAAGTAGTCAATAGTAGCAATGCGATATGTGGCATTAGGATCAATCTCCTTGCCATGTAGCTTCACCGACTTCAGCTTATAGTCTTTTGTCATCACCATTTCCACTCCGTGGCTCAAGCCTTCACCTTTCTCGCTTGCTATCTGCTGGAACAATTCCAAAGTCTTTTTGCCAGTAAGAGTGAGGAAGCAAATCTTATTTTCGAAAGGAGCAACAGCCAATACATCACCATAAGTAACGTCGCCCTTTGAGAATGCCGCACGCATACCTCCCATATTATATACTGCGAAGTCAGGGTTCTCGCCTCTGCGTTGTCCTTCCCATACCAGGATGTCGCACAAAAGGTTAGAGAGATCGCTCTCTGGCTTTTTTGCTCTCATGTCGTGAGCTATCTGACCTACCACCGGACTCATCACCGAGTCTACTTTCTGCTTGTATGGCTTTAGCCACTCGTTGGCTTCGGTATTAGGATAAACGTCATACTTGTCGTCAACCACTATTCTTGTGCGCTCAATTCCTGTCATATGCCAAGAAGAGCCACAAGCGCCACATACTGTCGCTAAGGCAATGGCGCCAATAAAATGTCTTGTTGTCTTTTTCATATATGGGTTATAAAATATCTATGCAAAAATACGAGAAAAAAGCCAAACTGCCAAATAAAGCTTCTTTATCTATTCTTTCTTTGTACTAAAGATATACCTAAAATATAGTAAAAAAGTCGCTAACTCTTTGTTAGTTAGGAAAAATGTAGTAACTTTGCACCGCTTTTCGGCGTAACCGCTGATTGTGGATGAGTCACAATGAATGTTACGTTGGAACGACAAACAATATTTAATTATCAAACAAAACAATGGATTTAATTAAAGTTGCTGAAGAAGCATTTGCAACCGGCAAGAAGTTCCCTGCATTCAAGGCAGGTGATACTATCACAGTCGCTTACAAAATCGTCGAGGGTTCAAAGGAGCGTATCCAGCTCTATCGTGGTGTTGTAATCAAGATTACAGGTCATGGTGAGAAGAAGCGTTTCACTGTTCGTAAGATGTCTGGTACTGTAGGTGTAGAGCGTATCTTCCCTATCGAGTCACCTAACATCGATTCTATCGAGGTTAACAAGCATGGTAAGGTACGTCGCGCTAAGCTTTACTACTTCCGTGCTCTTACAGGTAAGAAAGCACGTATCAAGGAAAAGCGTGTCGTTACTGGCGAGTAAAAAGAACTCATCGCAAAGAGATAAAAAGCAGTTTTTGCCCCTTTCGGCAGGAACTGCTTTTTGCTTATAATGCCTAATATTATAAAAAGCTAATAATTAAACAACCAACAACATGGAACAAAAGAAACACATTGGCACCCTCTGCGTTCAGGCAGGATGGACTCCAAAGAATGGCGAGTCGCGTGTGCTACCTATCATCCAGAGCACCACTTTCAAGTATGACAACTCAGAAGAGATGGCTATGCTCTTCGACCTTAAGAAAGAAGGATATTTCTATACACGCCTTCAAAACCCTACCAACGATGCTGTAGCTTCTAAGATTGCAGCCCTCGAGGGTGGAGTAGGAGCTGTGCTCACATCGAGTGGTCAGGCTGCCAACTTCTATGCTATTTTTAATATCTGTGAGGCTGGCGGACATATCGTTGTTAGCAATTCAGTATATGGTGGCACCTTCAACCTCTTTGGTGTAACCTTGAAGAAGCTTGGCATAGATTGTACATTCATCGACCCAGCAGCTTCTGACGAAGAAATAGAGAAAGCATTCCAGCCTAACACCAAGGCTCTATTTGGTGAAACCATATCTAACCCTGGTTGCAACGTCTTCGATATAGAGCGCTTTGCTAATATGGCTCATAAGCATGGTGTGCCTCTTATTGTCGACAACACCTTTGCAACTCCTGTCAACTGCCGTCCTTTTGAGTGGGGATGCGACATCGTTACACACTCTACCACCAAGTATATGGATGGTCATGCCACACAGGTGGGCGGTTGCGTTGTAGATAGCGGCAACTTTGATTGGGAAGCACATGCTGATAAGTTCCCTGGTCTTTGTACTCCCGACGAGTCGTACCACGGTCTTACCTATACCAAGGCTTTCGGCAAGATGGCTTACACTACTAAGCTCGTAGCCCAGCTCATGCGCGACCTTGGCTCAATTCCAGGTCCTCAAAACTCGTTCCTTCTTAATCTCGGTCTTGAGACCTTACATCTTCGTATGCCTCGCCATTGCGAGAATGCACAGAAAGTGGCAGAGTTCCTCCACGACGACCCACGTGTGGCGTGGGTGCGCTATTCGGGTCTTGCTGATGCTCCAGACCATGCTCTTGCCGAGAAGTATTTGCCTAATGGCTCATGCGGTGTGATGTGCTTTGGCTTGAAGGGCGACCGTGAGACAGCCATCAAGTTTATGGATTCGCTTAAGATGATAGCTATCGTTACCCACGTAGCTGATGCACGCTCTTGTGTGCTCCATCCTGCAAGCCACACCCATCGTCAGCTATCCGAGGAGCAACTCCTTGAGGCAGGCATCGCTCCAGACCTTATTCGCCTTTCAGTAGGTATTGAGGATGTAGAAGATATCCTTGCTGACATCAAGCAGGCTTTGGATCAAATCTAATGATTTAAATATGCACTAATATAAAAAATAAGGGCATGCCACTTTCGAGTGACATGCCCTTTACCAATTCCAAGCATCTTGATGCAATTCAATGCTAAGATGGTGGTTTCGGTTTGTGTTGTTATTATTTCTTAGTCTTCCGACTTTTCCTTTTGTTTAGCCATAAGACCATCTACAATAGAGTCTGCCAACGATATGTTTGGCACCAATATCGAGTTGCATTTCAGATACTGACAAGCCTTGAGGAATATCTCTGCTGCAGGAACAATAACGTCAGCTCGGTCGTCTTTCAGTCCAAACTCCGTTTTGCGTTCCTCTATGCTCATAGGCTGCAGCAGCTTATGCAGTCGGTTAAGTTCTGTTAGCGTAATCACGTTTAACTCATCTTTGCTATGGCGAGCCAATTTGCAAAGCTTGTTGATATTACCTCCAGAACCTATAATCTGAATATCCTCATATAGAGTGGCATACTTGCTGAGGTTTTCCATAAACAGCTTCACGGTATCTTCCTTCACCTTTCCGCTAAGCATTCTTAGCGTTCCGATGTTGTAGGAATAGCTCTCTGCCAGTTCGCCATCATGTATTAGCGATACCTCTGTAGAGCCACCACCCACATCGATATAAGCAAAGTTGCCCTTGTTAGAACCCGTTTTCTCCAGCAGGTTGTTGAATAGCAGTCTTGCTTCCTCCTGACCTCTTATTATCTCCAGCTCTATGCCTGTAGCCTTTTCTATCTTCTTCATCACCTCTTTGCCATTCTCGGCATCACGCATGGCAGAAGTGGCACACGCCCTGTATCGCTTCACATTATAAAGCTTCATAAAGTCTTTGAAGCCCTTCATCATGTGTACCATCATCTTGGTGCGTTCTTTTGATATCTTGTCGAGCGAGAACACGTCTTTGCCCAAGCGTAGAGGTATGCGGATAAACATCATCTTGCGAATGCGCTCGTTCTCTACCGCATTGTCAGGGTCGAATCGCTTTATCAGCAAACGTGCACCATTCGAACCAATATCTATGGCAGCAACATTAATGGGTTTCGTTTTCTTCGACATATCTTTTATATAGTTCTTCCTGACTGCGGAAAGGTTCGCCTTCCACAAAGTTGTTTGTTCCTCTTCCATCTACCACTCTTCCGTTCAGCGTGTCGCGCATACCAGAAGATATTGTGCGCATAAGATCGCTCTGCAATTCTTCGTCGTATACAGGCGTCATCACCTCTATTCGGTTTATCAAGTTGCGAGGCATCCAATCGGCAGAACCAAGATAGTATTTTGGTTTACCACCATTACAGAATATCAATATACGTGAATGCTCCAAGTATCTATCTATGATACCCACGCAGCGTATGTTCTCGCTCATCTTTGCTATGCCTGGCACTATTGAACAGTTGCCACGAATCAGAATGTCAATCTTCACGCCAGCCTTCGAAGCCTGATATAGTTTGCTCACCACGTCGATGTCTGTGATATGGTTGATCTTCATCTTCAACCATGCCTCCTTGCCCTCGTTGGCATTGCGAATCTCATTGTCGAGCATTCTCAGTATGCGACTCTTCATAGAGTTTGGAGACACCAATAGTTCGTTGAATCTCACTTGCGAGAACGGACGGTCTATAAAGTCGAACACCTTTGCAACCTCGTTGACAATCTTTGGACGAGCAGTCATCATCAGATAGTCTGTATATATTCGTGCGTTGCCTTCGTGGAAGTTACCCGTACCAATGCAAGCTATGTTGCCCTTCTTAGATTCTATGAGCAATAGTTTGCTATGTATCTTCAGACCTTCTACGCCGAATATCACGTTTACGCCTTCTTCCTGCATTCTCTTACTCCATTTTATGTTGCTCTCTTCGTCGAAACGAGCCAAGAGCTCCACAATGGCTGTCACCTTCTTACCATTTCTGGCAGCCGTGATAAGCGCCTTCACCACCTTTGAGTCTTTAGCAAGTCGGTATAGAGTAGTCTTTATTGCTTTCACCTCAGGTTTTACGGCAGCCTCGCGCAACACACGGATATAGCCATTAAAACTATGATAAGGCACATGAATAAGGCGATCTTTCTCTCTAATCTGGTCCAAGATGCTTTCAGGACTGAGGAATTCAGGTTTCATTATCGATGGCCAAGGCTGATAATTCAAATCTTTATGTCCGCAGTCAGGAAACGACATCAAATCCTTATGGTTCTGATACCTGCCACCAGCAAGGCTTGTATCAAGTTCCTTTGTCTTCAGTCTTTCGCGCATCTTCTTCACCATGTCCTTAGGCATATCGCTATCGTAGATAATTCTTACAGCCTCTCCATGCTTACGGCTATTCACGCCCAATGCTATCTTCTCCATGGTTCCGAAGTCGGCATCGTTGTCCACTTCCATCTCTGCATCCTTGGTAAACTTAAATGAGAATGCTCTATACGAGCTCTCCTTGAAGCCCAAGAATACCAGAGGGAGACAATATCTTATCACGTCGTCGAGATACATTATATTGTCGAAGCCTTCGCTCGATGGCACCTTCACCCAACGTCCAAACTGTCTGTCTGGCACTTTGATGATGGCATACTTCTTCTTACCGCCCTTGTCTTCCGTTTTCTCTACTATCAAGTATATGCGATTATCCTCAAGCGATGAGAAATCGTCTATCTCTGATAGCCAAATAGGATTTATAGAGCCGTTTAGCTTATCCAAAAAGAAACTATGTAGAAACTCCTTCTGCTCGTCGTTGAGTTCTGTTTCTGTGAGCAGACGGATATTGTGAAGCTCAAGTTCGTGGAAAACCTTCTCCACCGACTCTGTATATTCCTTCGAATATGTTTCGTTGAGCTTGTTTATTACCTTTAGTGTTTTTCGTAGTTGCTGTTCGGTTTCGTGCGAAACCTTTCCTTCCAGCATGCGGTTGAGCGATGCAACTCTCACACGGAAGAACTCATCGAGGTTGTTAGAATAAATACCCAAAAACGACAACCTCTCGTGCAATGGCACATATTCCTTGTTTGCTTCTTGAAGTATGCGGTGGTTGAAATACATCCAGCTGATATCTCTATCCACATATACATTCTTAAGCATCTGTTCCTTAGTCATTTTGCTTGGTATTAGTGGTTTTCTTATCAGCCTTCTTTTTCTTCTCCTTCTTTACCTCCTGAATAAAATATTCGCTTTCGCTCTCGTCGTAGTGTAAAGCTTTGCGGAAGAAGCTTGTGCTACCTTCTGGAACAAATATCTCGCGTAGTTGGTCGCACTCGTCGAAAGTGTGACGACCCAACTTCTCAGGCACACTTGCAAAAGTCACTCTCTTTAGCTTGTCGCATTCTGCAAACGAATATCCTCTAACCTCTTTCACGTTTGCTGGCACATATATTGTCTCCAATTCGTCGCAATCATAGAAGGCGTCGCGCTCTATTGTTACCACAGTGTTTGGTATGATGACATTCTTCAAGTTTTTCTTTCCGCGGAATGCCATCTCACCAATCACAATAGTACCTTCTTGTATGTGGAAGTTTTCGCCCTGCGACATGCAATAGATGATACGCTTGCCATCGGCAGTATATACACCTTCGCCATCGTATTCAAAACTGTCGCTATCTATCTTCTGTAATGCGAGGTTTAATACGAGGTTTTCAAACTTTTCATTCTTTTTGGAACTCTTCTTCTTCAAAATTTCCAAAATAGCCTTTTTGCTCTCTTTCATTGTATTGCTGTTTTTATGATATCCTTTATCTTTAGCCTTAAATTCTGTGGCAAAGGTACTTCATAGATATTTCAATCATAATACAGCAATATTATATGTCTATTACAGTTCGGTTACTACAGCATACACCACATGGTAACGAGGAAAGGTACGCTGAAGTCAGTAACGAAACCATGGTATATGCTCAAGGCTATATAGCGTTGACCAATAGTTTGAGTGATTATTGGTAGGGTAGTGTCCATGGTTGTAGCTCCACCTGTAGATATAGGAGCCAATGGTCCAAACCATTTAGCCAATACTGGTGTTAGCAATAGCGTTATCATCTCGCGGATTATATTAGCAAGCAAGGCTATGGTGCCAAGTTCTGCTCCACGATATTCTGTTATGAAAATACTCGATAGCGAATAATATGCAAAGCCACTATTCAAAGCCATACAGTCGCTAAGGTTTCGATGTTGCAAGACGCTTGTGAGGTCGATGTTCATTATCAAGTATGCCACCATAGCTCCGAGCCATGAGCCTAATATCGTTGCCAAAGGCAATAGTGCCAATCGTGGACTAAGGCTCTTGATATCTTTCTTCATATCAGGATTCATACCTATTCCTAAGCCTACGAAGAACAACAGGAAGCATAGCGCTATGAAACTTGTGTCGCTTTCCATCACCCATACTGGCATACAATCGGTATGTCCGGCTATCAGTCCGAGAATGAAAAAGCCTACCACTATCAAACTACCTTTCATCCTTCGCCTCCTTTCTTCTCTTTCTTATCCATCTTCCATAATCCCCATGCCAAGGCACTGCTGCCCAATGTTCCGCATATCGACAACACCAATGCTTCAACGCCCAATGTAGGCAACGATTTTATTATTTGCTCGTTGCTTCCCACTTCGATGCCAAGCATGAACAGTAGCGTCCATATCAGCCATGTCGTAGTTCTTCCTGCCCATGTGCCTATAGATAGTTGCTTTTCGCTGCTTATCTTTGTGCGTATGATATATCCTACGCTTATACCAAGGAATATGAATAATATTACTATGAACATTTCTTTTTCTCTATTTTCTTTATATGGTATTATTGTTATTTGGGGTATAACCACAAAAAAAAGTGTATCAAACTGTGTGATTTGTTTGATACACTTTCTTAGTAGTTATTGTTTGCTTGTTTTATTATTCTTTGTAAGCTCTCGACTTATGGACGCTCATCGAAATGAATCATCTCGTCCATGTGGTATGCTGATGAAACCTGTCCACGAACATGAGTAGAGATGTCGCCATCCTGTGGCCAGTGTGAAGTCTTAGTGCTTGGCAACTTCACTGTCTTAAGCCAATTCCAAATCTGCTCTGTTGCAACATTTGGATTTACGTAGCTATGAATCTCGAATGTGATACCATCCACTATTACATGATACCATACCTAACGAGAGGGCTGTCAATGATAGCATTCCAAGTAGTTTTATTTTCATATTTTGGGGGATTTTACTGTTTGTTTAAGATGAAAATATGTTAGGGATAATATTTTGGTTGCAAAGTTACAATGATTTAATTTTACAACCAAGCGAATAAACTGTATTTTTTGATTTAGAACTTAAAAAAATGATGTAGCTTAATAAATTAGTCACTTAGCTATATTACTAGCATCTAATATGTCTGAGAAAGTTTCATATAGAAATGAAAAAGGGTATGTCATGCGACAATGTCGTAGACATACCCTCTTGTTAGGTTATATTATGAGCAGGATAATATCTTTACCCTTTTCTCATTATATATATAATGTGTGCTTACTTCTTAGCAACCTTCTTGCCGTTTACGATAAAGATGCCCTTAGTAGCCTTGTTAACCTTTATACCATTCAAGTTGTAAACAGTACCATTAGCAATAGCAGCATTGATGTTCTGAATACCGCTTGCTACACCTACGTAGTAAGTCAAGGTTACGCCTTCGATAGCATCACCATTCTCGTCAGTGAAGTATCCTTCAGGAATCACGATAGTGTAAACACCCTTTTCTGTAGCGTTTACTGCAACAGTTGCAACGTTCCAGTTATTAAAATCCAACTCTGCTTCTACTTGTGCAATTTCCTGACCATCCTTATTAATATGAATCTTGCCATTGCCAGTTGCGATTTCGTTGTTCTTGTATGTAAGTGTTATAGTTGTCAAAGCATCCAGTTCGCTACCATCAGCAGGGTCTGCTGTGCAAGGCTTGTTGTCTGGAACTACTACATCGCCTACATAGTAAGTCAAAGTTACAGCTGGAATATTATCGCCCATCTCGTCAACGAAGTATCCCTCTGGAATCTCGATAGTGTAAACACCAGCCTCTGTTACGTTAACATCAAAAGTAGCCTTGTGAGAAACCTCACTCCAATCGTTAGGATCCTTGTATACTACTTCAGCTTCAACTTCCTTGAGTTCCTTACCATCCTTGTAAACAAGTATTTTGCCACTTGATGGCATTATAGATGTTGTGTTGTAGTCGATAGTAACAGTTCCCAAAGCGTCAACCTTGCTACCGTCAGCAGGATCTGCTGTGTATGTAATCTCAGTAGCTTCCTTGCCTATAGTATAATATAATGTAGTAGCAGCGTTGCAAGCACCTGACAAACAATCGCTGTCATACCATGCCTTGTTACCGAATACACCAGCAGGAATTTCGATACGATATTCGCCCTCTGCAGTGATAGGCTCACCTGCTGCGTCTGTAAACTCGATATAAGCTTCTCTGCGGTTTACATCGCCCATAGTCAATGTTCCATTGAATACCTGACGGTCGCAATAAGCTTGGATAGGAGTTGTAGTTCCGTAGATATCCTTATCGCTCATGATAACGATTTCGCCAAGCGATGTGATTGTCGACTCGTTCTCAGGGTCTGTAGTGAACTCAAGTTTCTCAGGAGCTGCAATGACAGTATACTTAAATTCTACAGGGTTTTCATTTTGTACTGCATTGAAACCTGTACCAACGAAGTAAACATAATCGTCGATATGAACAGTGTATGTTCCAGGTTCTGTGATGGCAGGAGAGAACTTAATATACATTCCACCTTCAATATCACCACAAGTAGCTGTAGCTACCTTCTCGTTCTTTTCGTTCAACAAGTAAACAAACTTATCTGTAGGATTAGCATAGCCGATAGCTGAAGTACCTTCATCTGCACCAGGAATCATAGAGCATACGATAGTTGAAATCTCGTTTACTGTAGAACCCTCAACAGGAGATGTTACGAAGTCGTAAGTGCCCACGTTTGCATAGATAGTGAAACCGTATGACTGCTCTGTCATGTAGTTACCATACTTACCGTTTGTTTCTGCATACTCCTTGTTTACAATCACGCGCTCGTTGATAGTGAGCTCATATTGATGCTTGTCTTTCAAATCCTCTGCAGGAATTATCATTAGCTGTTTGCTGTTGTTTGCTACAGGCTCAACATAAGCTTTGATGATTCTGCCAGTCTTTGTATCCTTGTATGTAACAGCGCCTGCTTCAACATTCTCATTAACAGTAACATCCTCGTCGAATGTCAACTCGTGCTTATAGTAGCTCTTTACGTATGAGCCATCCTTAATAGATACCTTGCTTGGTGCAAGTGTTGCTACCAACTCCTGACCAGGGTTCCATTTTGCTGTGATGTCGCTGTGGTCGAGACCATCGTTAGCAACAACACCAGTAAGAGTAAATCTTACGTTCTTACCATTCTTAATTTGGTCGGTGATAGGAATAGTGTATTCTATAGCTTCGTCACCTTCTTCTGTACTTGTGATACCTTCTTTAACGATAGTCTGATATTTCTTATCGTTTTCATCTTGGTATGTGAACTTCGCACCTTCGAATGTAATAGCATTCTTGTCAGAGAAGTAAACCTTTACGTTGTTTTCGGTCAACTTCTCACCATTAGCAGGAGTAAAATCAAAAGCCAAATTGCTCTTATACTCCTTGTACTTCATAGTGAATGTAAATGAACCTGAGGCTCCAGCACCAGCAGAGAATACATTTGAGCCATCAGCCATCTTAATGTTCATCAATCTGAGAGTGATAATGTCCCAATTGCTCTTCAATCCCATAGTCTCCTTTGTGCGGAGCTTGCCGGTGAAGTCGATATATAGCTTATTTCCTTCTGCGCGGAACATGCTTGGGTCAAGAGTCTCTACATATATATCGTCCATATCTGCCGAACCTATATTGAAAGAGCCCTTAGCTGTCTGCTGTTCACCCTGCATTACGTCTGCATCGAATGTCAATACAATCATACCACGCTCATCGCCTTTTGGCCAATAAGAGAGGAATGGATCTGGAAGCTGCTTGCTTACCAAATTGTGAGGCATGCTTGGGGTGAGGAACTTCAATGTTAAATTACCATCCTTACCATACTTGATGTTATCATCTGCAGCTGCACGGATGTTCTTAACAGTAACAGTCATCTCTTCGCCACCAACAATTAATCCCTTGTTGAGCCAATAAATAATAGAGTCTTTCAAAAGTACATACAAACCACCAGCATTGGTGCTTGTGCGGGTCTCTACATTGCAATCAATGATGTTACCAATCTTAATATTTGTGTCGTCAGCCTTAGCATTCATATTGAATGAAAGATTCAACTGACCGCAACGGGTATCGGTGATGTCGAAAACCTTGCCTTCTTCGAAGTTTACGTCGGTAAGCTTAAGCTCGTTTACACCTGCTTCAAAAACTCCCTTAAAGTATTTTTTTACACTTTTGCTAAGTGTGCCAGGCACATTAATATAATATGGGGTACCAGCCTTCAATGAAGCCTCAGTATAACCACTCCATGTTGTGCCATCTTCGTCGGTTGTAGGTTTGTATTTCCATGCTGAAATCTTGTTTTCCTTTGAAGCTGTGCATGTTTCATCATTGCCTTCAGTAGAAACAGAGATGTTAGTTTCTTGAGCGTAGATTCTTAAAATTCCATCTTCTTTAGGAACAAACTTGAAATCCTGATCTGTCATGAATTTGAAATCATACTTGACGCCTGTTTCAAACATCGTCCATTCTGCAGCTGATGCCAACATCGTAGACATCAAGCATACAAGCACCAACCATGCCTTCTTGAAGGCACTGCTTGTGTTGCTCTGTAGATTTTTGTTCATAATAATAATTTTTTAATTAGTGATATAGATAACTTGATTTATACAAAAAGGAGTTAAGGAGTGAAATATATTTCACTCCTTGACTCCTTTATTTTATTTGTATCTTAGAGAATAACTTTCTTAGTAGCATTAGCCTTCTCGCCATTTACCTTTACTACGGCTGCACCCTTATATCCGCGAACAGATACTGAGATGTTGTTAGTGCCTGTAGCAGTATTGATGAGCTGACCTGCCATGCTGTAAACTTCTACCTTTGCGTTACCATTTGTCTTTACGCTCACTACACCATTTGCAGTAGCGATATCGCAGTTGTTATTGTTGTTGTCAACTACTGCGTTCTCAATGCCGTTTGGCAATGTGCTGAGCTTCACAAGTACAGAGTTGATGAGGTTGTTGGTGTTGCCATCAAACAACATAAGTACAATCTTTCCATTCTTGCACTCTGAAACCTGCTCAGGATAAGCCAAAGATACAGGAACTGAGTAAGTCTCGCCAGCTGTCAAGTTCTGTGGGAAACCAACGCTTGAACCTGTGAATGAAGTTCCCCAGTAGCAACGAGCCATATCTTCCTGTACAACTCTGTCAACAGAAGCATATCCATACTTACCGCCCTTACCCCAGTCGCCGAAGATAGGATCTGTTTTTGTGTATAGGTTGTTAGACTGTGTAGCTACGATGCCATCTTCCAAAGCCACAGCAAATACGTTGAGGTATTGGTTCTTGAGGTTGAGCGCAGGCTGAATCTCAAGGTTGAAGTTGAGCTTTCTGGTATTATCATCAAGAGTGATAGCAGGTACGTTGATACCCATATCAGCAGGCTTGTCGAGCTCCATAGAAATTCTGTCTTGCCACAATGAGTTGTTAGCAGAGAATGCCCAGTCGCCTTCGTCGTTCTGTCCCATAGGGCTTGTTATCAAATCCTCACGCTGTACGATACCTGAAGGAGCTGCTGACAACTTCAAGTAGTTGCTATAAGCATAGAGACCTGTTCCGTAAGGGTCGCCCTGATATGTATGGATAGAAATTGGAATAAACTGCTCACCGAATATCTTCTTTGCGTTCTCTATAGCAAGGATACCCAAAGGACAGTTAACACAGGTGGTACCTGTAAACTCTTCCAATACTACGCGCTTAACAGGTTCGAAGGTCAAGCTCTTGATGCTGTTCTTCACTATGTCGGTATAGTCGTCGAGCTTAACCTCGATACTATAGTTTGTAGCTTCGCCAATAGTCAGAGCCAAAGGCTTAGCAAATTCGAATGCCAATCTCTTACCCTTCTTAAGAGTCAAACCTGTCTTTTCGAAAGTATCGATAGTGGTGCCTTTATCATCCTTAAGAGTGAAGCAAGCTGATGAATATACATCATCCTGTGAATTGATTCTGATAGAACCAGCAATCTTCACTTCCTTCTTGTTTACTACAGATGAGGCTGTAGAAAGCGACATCAAGTACTTCAAGTTGCGCTTAACGACAACGCTATCCAAGAATATCATGCTCTGGTCCTTGTTGTTGTTCCAGAAGCCGATATATACCTTCTTGCCAGCATACTTGCCAAGGTCGAGAGTGTAGTGGGTGAACTCACCGTCAATACCTTCTTCGGTATCACCGATGTTAAGTTCGTAATCCTTGACATCACCCTTAGCCTTCATCTCTGCGATATCGTCAGTGCTGAGGTCGTTGATGTTTCTCTCGCATTCCCAAACTACAACCTTCAAGATGTCATTCTTGTTGTCGAGATACTTCTGAGCATCGAAGGTTAATGTGCAATATGCGTCAGGGATACTTAATTGTGGTATTACCAACCAGTCATCGCTCTGACCTGCAGGGCTATACATAGAGGTAGATACTGCAAAATAGTTCTTGCTATCGTTAGATTCCTTTGCATTAAATATCCAAGGAGTGTTGTCCTTGTCGAAACCAATCTTCTTCATTGCAGCTGTAGGAGTGTTGTGGTCGCCCTCATAGCGCATGAAGTTCTTGTACGACTGGTCTGCGTTAGAGAAGTTGTCGCTGAAGAGTGTAGCATCTGATGTAGAAATCTGGCGCTCGTAAGTACCAGTATAGTTCAATACTATCTGCTCGTTAGCACTCTTAGAAGAGCCAGAAACATCGGTCAAAGAACCTGCCTCCAATACCACCTTGTATTGTGAACCCTTATAGAGATACTGTGAAGCTGCAGGCATCAAAGCTACCTGATTTTCGTTTGAAAGTACCGACAAAGAGCAAATAGTCTTCTCGTTCTCACCATCAAGCTGTATGAGCGAAGCCTTAGCGTTGTCGCTAACAGAAATGTTGGTGTCGAAAGTCAAGATTACAGGGTTGCTGGTGTTGTCGATACGAGCAATCTCAGCATTGTTCTCTGGGAATGCGCTTTGCATCTTAACAGGCACATTCTCTCTACCAACATAGTTGATAGTGATGATGTCGTTCTGTTTGTCGGTATTCTTTGTCAAGGCAACAGTTCCTGCAGGAATCTCTACAGTATACTTCTCGCCAGCTTTCATTTCGGTGTTACGGAAGGTAACAATCAATACCTTAGGGTTGGTCTTGTCAACAGCAAAACCCATAGACTTTCTCTGTACTGCACCCTCTGCATTCTTCAATACTGCACAATCCTTATTGCCGAGAACAGTAATCTCGTGAGTGAAGGTAACCTTTACTACTGCAACATTGCTGAAGTTAGAACCTGCAGCAGGTGTAGCTGTATAGTTGTTGAGCAAGTTGATGGCGCGACATGCCTCTGTCATAGTCTCAGGCATTGTCACTACGTAGCTTTCGCCCTGAGGAGAAACCATTGACGAAAGAGTCTTGGTGTCGGCAGAAGCTGACCACAATGTACCTGTATTATCATAGCCTGTATAGTCGCTATACTCAATGCCATAGCGCTGCTTTAGAATAAGGTCAAATGGATACCATACGTTGTCTACGCATACTCTCCAATCACGAACAGGAGAAGAGGTGCCAGGAGCACTTCCGTAGAGGTTTCCTTCGTTGTCGATGCAGCAAATAAGCAAGTCGTTGTCTTCCTGAGAATTGAAATATTTATATTTACCAGTCTCGGTATTATAAACCATAGGGAAGATGTTGTCGTCTTTGTCGCGGATATCGCCTGCTACATATTTGCCATTCAAGCTAAATACAGGCTCGCCCTCGAGCTCATAATCGCCAGTAGGACCTTCGTTAGCATTCTCACCAAACTTGAAGTAAGTTTCAGTCTGGCGGTCATAGATATATCCTATAGGACCATAGCTCTGGTTGCCATATATAACGATGTAGCGACCATCGGCAGTAATCTGGGTAAATGCTTCTTGTACGTGCTTCTTGCCAGTAGAACCTTCTGTGCTTGGCATTTCAGGCAAGTTCTTCAGTTCAACAATCTTAGGCTTGCTTCCTGTCATATCCCACATTACACCACGTGAAGAAGAAGAGAATGCGTCGTCTGCATTTTCTTCAACTCTACCTACAGCGTACTTACCATCAGGAGTGATGCTCACTGCAATACCTGTTGTCATACCCTCTGGCAATGGAAGAAGGTTCCAGTCTCTTTCCTTCTTATTCCAATATGCAGGCTTACCTGTATATGTACCAGCTTCTGAGAATTGACCACCGGCAGCACCAACTACGATATTACCATCATCGGTAATATCGCGGATTTCATATAGACCAACAGCATCGTCATCTTCTTCGCTAAAGTGACGTACTACGGTAGTCTCGCCAGTCTCTACATTAACGATGCGAGCCTTACCGTTTTTCTGCTGTTCTGTAGTAGCACCATAAACTACAGCCCACTTACCATTATCAGAGGTTGTGAATGCAATAGCATAGTCAGCAAACTTCTGATACAGGAACTTAGGCTTTCCTGTAGCTGTCTGAGCATTGGCAGAGATGCAGCACACCATAGCCACGAGCATCAGACAAAGTGTTGATAACGTCTTTTTCATATATATCGTTGTTTGTTTACTTTACGACAACCTTCTTGTTGTTCTTTACATAGATACCCTTTGTAGGCTTTGCAACCTTGCGACCTGCCAAGTCGTAATAGTTGTTGTCAACATCCTTGTTCTCGATGTTGCTGATGCTTGAAGGCACGCCATTTAGGAAGTTTACAGTTACGCTTGGACCCTCTATGAGGTTGTAAGCCTTCCACTCTGAATCAGAAATCTCTTCGTCAACAACACCTTTGTATGCAGTGAACTTAACTACGCACTTACCTTTGCCTTTTTGCTTCCATTCAGCCTCCAGATTTTTAAATATTCCACTTTTCAATACAGAGAAGCTTGTTTCCATTATATATTCGCCATCCATAACAAAATCTGGCTGATAGTATTTACCTAATTCTGTGTATGGTTTGCAAACTTTGAAGCAACATGTAAGATTACCATTGTCTATTTCGAGAAGTTCGAAACCTAACATAACTTTCTGTGCACTACCACTAACATTCTTTAATGCCAAGCCTGCGGCAATGTCATCATAGAAATCTCTGATTTCGCTAACCTCAATAACTGCACCATCTTTAACAGTACCAGTTTCTACAGCATCGTCACCTTCGCCTGTTATAGTTACAAACTGCAAATCAGTAGTTTTCTGGGCGAAAAGGGTAGTAGCACCCATTATCAAGCCCAATGCTAATGTGTAAAATCTCTTCATGATAGTTTATATTTAATTGTTATTATTATTGTTGTTTTTTACTCTTTTACCTTTTTACTCTTTTACCTTTTTACTTTTTTACTCTTTTACCTTTTTACTTTTTTACCTTTTTACCTTTCCAAAGGTATATTCCCTTAGGCAATTTCTCAAGGTCGTAGCCCATAATGATGCCATTCATATTATATATGGCAGGCTTTGAGCTTTCGGCATTAATCTCAGATATACCTGTGGTATTGTTGTTGCGGAACTTAAACGATATTGTGCCATCGGCATTTTGAGTGATATCGGTAATCTCCTTGTTTAGCAACTTTGAACCATCGGTATTTGTATGGTTGAGAGTAGCAGCAGGGATTGTCGTGTTACCAAACGAGTTGTTGCCATTGTAAGGGTAAAGGTCGCCCTCTACATCTGGAATAGTGCGAGCCTTTGAGTTGTCGGCAGCCATAATAGCATAACGCTCACGTGTGGTGTTCACATCGTTGGCTTCCCAAGCCTCTTGGCTATAGTCTACGTGGGTAATCATGAGTCCGCTGGCATATAGACCTGCTTCGTTGCCTTGCTTCTGGCGATTCTCCAACATGTAGAACTCATCCTTGTAGCCATCGTTATATATAATATAGGTGTCGCCATCGTCAGCCAAAGGCTTCATATTTACGATGTCTGCATCCTTGTCAAGCACTATAGGCTCCTTCCATCCTGTAAGCATACGCTCTAAGGCAGTATAGGCAGCAGGAGTGTAGCCACCATTAAGGTAGTTGCCATTGTTCATCAGATCCCATACGTAGGTGCCATATTTTAGTTCGGTTTGTCCAAACGATGTTCCTTTGTCGTAAGTGTCTGGCAATCCGAAGCAATGAGAGAACTCATGGCAAATTGTGCCGATTCCATCGATAACTTTGTTTTCACCAAGCTCGCAACTGCAAGCATAAGAGTCGATGGTTACTCCATCCATTTCGAATGGTTGCTGGTCGGAACCTACCGAGTTGAGGCTTCCTTCCTGTGGCCAGATAAGTCCGGTGTCTGCACCATTCACATTCTGTCCTTGTCCGGCATAGAGAATGAATAGCTGGTCTACCTTTCCATCGCCATCCCAATCGTAGTCTGCGAAGTTAACATCGCCATCTGCCTTTCTGCAAGCATCATAGATAAACTTACCAAGATGTGCATCTTGCATACCGCCTGAGTCTTCGCCGTAGTAGTTGTATGTGTTGCCCAACTTGTAAGGACCTACAACATCAAACTTAAACTTAAACTTTCCGCTGCTCTGAGCAAGGAAATAGTCGTAGACACTCTCTGTGAAACCAGTCTTAGGGTCAGAGAATCCTTCTTCGTTAGCTACGCGATTATAAAACTCCTGAGCATTCTCTGTCGAGAACTTCACCTCTGGAGTGTTTGTAGCTGTACGCTTAGGGAACTCCACCAATATTATCAACCCTTTCTTTTCGCCTGTATATAGGTCGTTGGCTTTAGCCTTTGTTGCCTTTGCCATGCGTCGCATGTTTGCAGCATTGCGCTTTTGGTCGGCTTCCTTGTGTGCCGCCTCCTTGTCAATAGCTACATAGCAACCTTGAGCTGCGCTCCATGCGTAGCCCTTGCCATCGTTAGCAAGCCAATAGTGGCATAGCTCGTCGCCTACTAATTCTGCTCTAACCTCTGTGCCATTAGCCAATTTCAACATTTTCCATTGTCCTGGCTTTGCAGGTATAGCCATCATAGAGGCTGAGCATATCATCAGAGTTGATAAAGTAAAAATGAGTTTTTTCATATATACGTATGTGAATATTTAGCCTATTGCATGCAACAATAGTCATTGAGATATCAAACCTTTAAATGCTTTTTAAATTCTTGCGTCGCGCATACAAAAATGATGTTTCGAAACTTTTGTGCAAAAGTACAAAATATATGATGATTAGAACATATTTTTTAATAATTATTATAAATATGTTGTTTGTAATGGTATAAAAATGAGTAAATTATAAGTTTGAGCGTGTAAATACAAGAAACAGCATGGTAGGTTTCTAAATATAAAAACCACCATGCTATTATGGTTAATGTGCTTATTGTTTTAAAACAAATCTGAATGTGTTCCGGTTTCCAATAAGATAAGAGTTAATTCAGAATCGTTTTGTGTCCATAACATTAGCCAATCTGGAGCTATATGGCATTCCCAAATACCCGAAAGGCGTCCAGAAAGGATATGAGCTTTATATTCTGGTGGAAGTTTTCCTTCATTCGCTAATAATGTAATAGCTTTTTCGAGAAGTTGTATGTCGTATCCTCTGCGTTTGCAAAGTTTATACGATTTCTTAAATCCTCCAGAATATTTAATTCTGTATTTCATTTTTCAAGCTGCGCCATCAAATCTTCAACACTACTTGCTTCAAAGACTTTCCCTGCTTTAACATCGTCTAGCGCAAGTTCTATTTTACTCTTTTTCTGCTTTTTAAGTGACCATCCCATTTTCTTGGAAAGGGTACGAAGGAATGATAAATCTGATATAGGCAGCGATATTGAAACATTTTCTGTAGATACTGTTGACTGCATAATCTTATTATTTTAGTTTATCTTTCTGCAAATATACATTATTCTTTTGAAATATTTGATGGTTTTAAAGGAAATAGTGATGTTAATAATTACTATTTCTCTATTTACATTGTTGCCGTAAGGAATGTGGCATTGCCAAAAATATAGAGGATGTTTTCGCATGCAGGCACAAGGAGTGTTTCGCCTTGGCGAACCTTAATGCCGTTGATGTTAGCGTCGCCCCATAAGCATACTACCACTACGAAAGAGTCTACGTGGAAGTCTATTTGGGCAGCAACCTGCACTACCACACGATTTACGTTGAAGTATGGGCAGTTGATAAGTTGGCTCGTAGGCTTGGTGCTGTCATACGAAGTGCGGTATTCTGGCCATACTTGGTAGTCAATGGCATCTTTAGCTTGCTCTATGTGTAGTTCTCGAGGGTTGCCATGAGCATCCTTGCGTCCGAAGTCGTAAACACGATATGTGATATCTGAAGTCTGCTGAATCTCGGCAAGGAAGTTGCCCGCACCAATAGCATGCAGACGACCAGCAGGCAGAAAGTAGAGGTCACCCTGATGAGCTTCATGGGTAGCAATAACATCCTGCATAGGTGAATGTCCATTTACAGGTTCCGCAGTAGCAAGTTTCTCATATTCGTCGGGAGTGATGCTCTTAGAGAGTCCTGCATATATTTTTGCTCCAACATCACTCTTTATGATATACCACATTTCTGTTTTGCCAGCACATCCATGGCGCTCCATAGCAAGTTTGTCGTCAGGGTGTACTTGCACAGAGAGGTCTTGGCGAGAGTCGATAAACTTGATAAGCAATGGAAACTTATTACCAAATTTCTTATAAACCTTTTCGCCCACAAGCTTACTCTTATATTTGTCGATAAGTTCAACGAGGTTGAGACCTACATCAACATCATCTATTACTCCACGCTCTATGGCTACACTCTCATGACCAGGCACACCGCTAATCTCCCATGATTCACCGATGTTAGGCTGTGCGGTGAATATTCCCTTAAATGGTGCTATCTGATAGCCTCCCCATATAGTGGTTTTCAGATATGGCTCAAACTTGTATGGTTTCATATTCCTATTGTGTTTTATGTATGCAAAGCGATTATTTTATGCTATACCTTTTATATAATACGTATAAGTGGGTCGATTTACTTGTCTAATTCTTATATTGTATAGTCGTTAGTGACAAAATTACTGCTTTTTATCCAATAATTAGTCTTCTGTTGGATAAAATCGGCTTTTTTATCCAGTACGACTGCATTTGCTGGATAAAATAGGTAAAATGAGGTGATAGTTGATATTCTGACTATCACCTTTTTTCCACTTATGCCTTTGCCGTGTGGAAAATAATCTGTAACTTAGCGCACTATTTCAGAGTTGCCTATAAATAATATGAGTTTCTGATTTATGAAGGGGCGGGCTGAATTATCGCACAACCCGAATGCAATCAAGCTTGCTTGAATTGCTGAGGTGCAGCCGATAAAACACGGGCTGAAAGCCCAACAAGCGCATAGCCCAGGGCAAGCGAAGCGACACCCTGGGTATGAATACCAAACAACATACATATTAACGCCCTGAAAGGGCAAAAGCGTAATAAATATGGCACAGTCATTGAGCAAAATCTACATACATTTGATATTTCACATCAAAACCACGAGCTCTCCTATCCGTGAAAGCGATCTCGACCGCATTCATTCCTATATAGGACAACTGGTTAATGCCACAGGCAGCAAAGTAATACAGGTAGGTGGAATATGCGATCATATACATATTTTATTCCTATTGTCAAAAGACGTCGCTATATCACATGTGGTAGAGGAGGTAAAACGCAACAGTAGTAGATGGATGAAAACAATAGAACCATATTATAGCACATTCGCATGGCAGAATGGATATGGTGTTTTCTCCGTCAGCCAGTCCGTGATCGGAAAGACATTGGAATATGTAAGGAATCAAGGCATACATCACAAAAAGATGTCGTTTCAAGATGAGTACCAAAAGTTTTTAGAATCGTATGGAATAGAATACAACAAGGAATATGTATTTAAGGATTAATGCTTTTGCCCTTTCAGGGCGTTCCAATAATAATACGATAATACCCAGGGTGTCGCTTCGCTTGCCCTGGGCTATGTGCTCATTGGGCTTTCAGCCCGCCCTTGCCCCAGGGCGTCGCTTCGTTTGCCCTATGCTATGTACGATAATTCAGCCCTTTTGAAACTAAATCTGAAACTTTAGTAAATAAAGATTGGCTCTAAATAGTGGTATATATAAAAAGGTAAAAAGTAGAGATAATGGTTACACATCGTTTGTTGATCGTGGAAGACGATTTGGCTTTTGCTACTATGATGCAAACTTGGCTACGTAAGAAAGGTTTCGAGGTAGACAAGGTTAGCTCTGTTGGTGCTGCTGCCAAAAAGGTGGCGGAAGATGATGCAGACTTTAGTCTTGTGTTGTCAGATCTTCGTTTGCCTGATGGCGATGGCTTGCAACTGCTTGCGTGGTTGCGCAAGAAGGGAATGCAACTGCCATTTATTGTGATGACAAATTATGCTGAAGTGCAAAATGCTGTACAGGCTATGAAGTCGGGAGCTTCTGATTATATTTCTAAGCCTATACAGCCAGACATATTATTACAGAAGATTAATGACGCATTGGCTGCACCTGTTGAGGCAAAGGTGGCTACTCCTATAGCAAAGTCTGAAACTCAGTCTGCGGTAAAGCCTAATAAAGAAAACAAAGATGCCAAGCAGTCTGCTACACCTAAATGTATAGAAGGTAAGAGTGAGGCTTCGCGTCAGCTATATGAATATGTAGGTCTGGTGGCTCCTACGCCAATGTCGGTATTGATATTGGGAGCCAGCGGCACAGGTAAAGAGTATGTGGCTCGTAGAATTCATGAACTTAGCAACAGGAGCGACAAACCATTCTATGCCATCGACTGCGGAGCTATACCTCGCGATGTTGCAGCCTCTGAATTCTTTGGTTATAAGAAAGGTGCTTTTACTGGTGCTGATGCTGATAAGCAGGGCGCTTTCGAAATAGCTAATGGTGGCACACTATTCCTCGACGAGATGGGAAACCTAAGCTACGATGTGCAAGTACAGTTGCTCAGAGCTTTGCAAGAACATAGAATAAGACCATTGGGCTCTACTAAGGAGATTGAGGTAGACATACGATTGGTATGTGCTACTAACGAAAACCTTGCACAGAGAGTTGCTGAAGGCAAATTCCGTGAAGACCTATATCATCGTGTCAATGAGTTTACCATCTATATGCCATGTCTAAAGGAACGTGGCGCCGACCTCTTCCTTTTTGCCGACTTGTTTATAAAGCATGCCAACGAGGAACTTGGTCGCGAGGTGTTAGGCTTGGATGCTAAAGCCTCAGAACTTTTGGCACGCTACGACTGGCCTGGCAATCTGCGTGAGCTAAACAATGTGATAAAAAGGGCGGTGCTTATGACTCGTGGTAAATATATCACTCCTGCTGAACTTAGCATAGGTCAGCAGCTACAGCAACCAAAGCCCATGGCTCTCCATGACGAGGAATCGGAGCTGCAACGTATAAAAGATGCGTTGGCTGCAACAGGAGGCAACAAAACGAAGACGGCACAGCTCTTGGCAATAGACCGTAAGACGCTATATAACAAGATGCAGAAATATGGCATTCCACAATAAAGTGTGGAATAATTCCACAGTATTTCCCCACTTTCCACAACTTGTGGAAAGTGGGGTTTTTAGTTAACTCTCTCATAATCAATGATGTAACATGTTTGCGTGCTTTTTGGCACGGCAGTTGTCCTTATTACCAGTGAATAAGACAACAAAATAATATTAACAATAAAAACATGATAATTATGAGAAAGTTTATGTTCGCAGCCGTTTCGGCAATGGTTTTAGTTTGTGTTAGCAACGTATTCGCTAATCAGTCAGCAATGCAGTTTGAGGCAAACAATGGTATTCAGTCTGATTCTGTAGTAACAGACACTACAAAGCAGGAAGTTGCAGAAACTCCAGTAGAGCAGCAGGCTACAGCTACAGAGATTCCTGCTGACTCTGCCAGCGCAACCACAGAGACTGTGGAAGCTCCTGCAGATAGCGCAGTTGCACAGTAATTGTAATTGGTAAGGTTTGGGGATAACAGAATGCTCCTTCGGTCGCTTTGTTAAGCGACTGGAGGAGCTATTTTGTCTAAATGTTAGTTAAGCCATGAGCAATCAACCTAAACAAATCGGAATAGTTGCTCTCAATGGTAAGATGTCAGAAAACAGTTAAACTTTATTTTTTACATTGCTTTAGATAGTTAACAACATCATACTTTATATTTTCTACTTTAGTATTTATAACTTTGGGGTTAAATAAAGTTATTTTGTTCGCCATGTCTATAGCCTTATATGTATTATTTAAATCTCTATATACGCAAAATTCTCTATATAAAGGCACTATTCTACTTGGAATCATATTATGAGCCAACTTATACCAATATAAACTTTCTTCATAGTTTTCTAGTTTTTCACAAATACTTCCAATATAGAGACATACTTCATAATCATTAAAAACGTCAAAACACTTTTTTGCCATTTCGTAGGCTTTTTCATAGTTACCAATTCTGTACAAAACGGCTGAGTAATTGAATAGGAAATATGGTGATTTGTTTTTTTCTAAATATAAAGTCTTATATTCTTTCAAATCCTTTGTATTTACAGCAAAAAATGTTTTTTGCGCTAAATGCCACCATTTATAATCAGAGTGTAATTCTTTTATTGTACAAATCAATATTATGAATGAAAATATAGACGAAATTATACATATAGGTAATCTTAACTTCTTAGTCGGTTTTAT
>ERZ1026862.138-NODE-138-length-44975-cov-41.415071_pt1 | contig 44975 bp, 37 predicted proteins | sample MGYA00380161_ERZ1026862 | MGnify/ENA primary metagenome ERZ1026862 (study PRJEB33269, sample SAMEA4719797) | human gut metagenome | biome: human-associated habitat; feature: organic feature; material: feces | place: Cameroon | collected 2013-10 ... | reverse complement strand
AAGAAAAAAAATACAAGTATGCAAATTTTGAGATAAAAAATAGTCCACCAAAAATCCACCAAAATAGATTTTTAGGCTTGTAAGTTACAGGGAATAAGGATATTTAAAAAAATGTCCACCAAAAATACATCACGTATCCTTTGGTGGACTTTCTCTTAAAATTTCAATAGATTTTCGTCTAATGTAGAAGCACTATCATCACCAAACAATTTCCTGTTTGCCTTCTTTCGGGCATTACTTATTGTCTTAGACGATGTTTTAACAAGAACAGAAATATCAGTATTGTCTATATTCAAATAGGTAAGAACACATACCTGAAATTCCTGTGTACTCAATCGGCTTCTTATTATCTGTTCATATAGAACGGGCAGATAATGCTGGAACTCGGCAGATAATGCATCCCAATCTTTTGGGCTCGGACTATGACGATTATGATGTCTGGCCATCTCTTTAAATTTCAGAAAAATGTCGCTTGCCATCAATGCATTCTTGTTGCCTACCTTATTAAATTGGTCACATTTCTCCTTATATTCTTGAAGAGCAACTTGCAATGACGAGATTTCTTCTTGTTTTCTCTTGACTGAAAGATCTATATTTTCCTGCAGTATTGATAATTCTTGGCGAGCCTTCTCCATATTCTGAAATGTCAACACATAATTTCTATTCACTTCTTTCAGTTCTGCCGACATTTTCTTCTGCATATTTCGATAACGGCGGACAAGGTAAATCACAAATAGCAATATGATGAAGCCAGCAATGATTGCCACATATTTATCTCGCAATTTCTGCTGCTTTTCCTCCTCTATCTTTTTCTGCAACCTTGTATAATTATATAAAGAGTTAGCCAGAACAACTGCCTTCGTTTGTGTACCTTCTAATATCTTGTCCATTTCCTTCTCACATAGTAAAGAATATTTATTGATGGAATCACTATTCAAGCGTATTCTGTAAATATCCATTAACCCTCTACTTGCTTCATACGAATAACCAAAACGACCCAATTTTCTAAAATAGAATTCAGCAGAATCCAATTGTTGAGTACCCAGAAAATACTTACCTTTATAGTAATAATAATATTCACGAGGGGTAGCAATATTACCATGTTTATCAAACAGCCCTGATTTTGATTCAAATTTCTGCATTAAATGATGAGCTTCTTGATATTGATGCCTATCCAAATAAAATTCTATCAAGGTTACGCATACAGCTATAGCCTTTTGATGATAATGGTATTTTTCATATAAACGAGTACAAAGTTTGGTCTGAGCTATCGCCTTTGCTGTATCACCCATTGCACTAAAAATTGGTATGAATCTTTCACTACCTATTATATAATTTAAAGTATCTTTTTCCTTTAATGCATAAGTTATGTACTTTTGCAGCGCGATCTGCGCCTCTTGAAACAAATTCTGCTTCACAAAGACATCAGCCATCTGCCCATAAATCCTTTTAAGAGAATTGAAATCACAATCTTTGCTCAAAGTATCTACACTTTCCACCGCATCCTGATAACATTGCATTGCCTTGGGTGCCTCTTTCATATCACGATAGATACATCCCAAGAGATAATGAGCCTCCATCTTCTCATTAGGGGTACCTTTGCTATCATAATAATCTACGACTTCTTGAAACAAGGAGTCGGAAGGCATTGGCTTGAAAAGCTTATTCAATGCCTTTGCTTCCAACATGCGATAACGCATTTCTACTTTTTCACCACTTTGTGACATGTCCTGGCGATGATTGCACAAACTGTCATACGCAGCCTGCGGATTCTTCTCCATCAGACTATTCATTTCTGCCAACCATACCATTTGTGCACGATGGTCTGAACAACTTCCTGTCAACAAAAGCAAGAAGAATAAAAAGAAAAACAGAATCTTCTTCATCAACCTAATTTCTGCAACACTATAATTAATAATTTATATAAACACCTGAGCAAGAAAGCTCATGATTTTGCCACGTCAGAAATTTCATTTATATTAGTGTTGCAAAAAAACAAATAAAACTCTGAATGACATAGCAAAAGTACAAATATAATCTGAGAAAATAACTCCTTTTGGAGTTTTTTTCGCTTTATAAGTAAAATTCCGTAAAATTCGATAGCTTGCAGATTAAAGTTAAGATATAGTAGCAACCCTGCCTCAAAAAAATGAAAACCACGTTTTTTCTTCATTCATATTGTTTATTTTTTTATTTTAACTCCTATTGATTAGAGTAATTTGAACCTGACGGTTACCAAAACATTGCGTGAGCGTAGTTGAGAGGTAAAAGAATAGATGTCAAGTCCACTATAATTCACGCTTGTGTAACTTTGCTGGTTCAGCAGGTTGTTGAGTTGCAGTTCCAAGTCTGTACGCTTGCATTTCAACTTGACAGCCACATCTCCAAACCAGGCATGTCGATTGACTGCAGTCAGACTATTGTAATTATCCTCTAACGAAGCCGTCATGGTCAGTTTCTTCCCTATATGGGTATTCATTTTGATTCGCTGCGTAGCTGAGCGCACATTTTTACCATATGCATTAACTTCTGCTTTCGTCTCGCTAAAGCTCCATGAATAGCCACTGTTCCAGACAAAATCAAGCCACGGGAAAGGTACAATGCTTCCACCAAGTCCTACGCTGGTGAAACGTGAGCAAAACGGATATACATCATTTCCCATAAGCCGTTCGCTGGTCATATACCTATAATTGGCAAAAAGACTAATCGTGGTCTGCAACCAGTCGAATCCCTTGCTTCCATTAGCCCCGATGCTATAGGTTTTAGACTGCGAATGCCTGTCCACTATCTGTACAATACTGGTACCACCCTGATAGTAAGTTCCATAGGTTTGGTTTTCACGCTTATAACCATACGAGCCGTTGATGCGAAGGAATGTGGCACTTATGGCATTGCGATAACCCAGACTGACAGAGATATCTGTACGCTCCGTTTCTGACAGACGCTCTAAGTAACTGCGCTGAAAAGAGCGATAGTTGCCCATCATGTAACCCTGATAAATACCATCAGGACTTCCTATGTTTTTAGTATAGCCAGCACGCAGATTTCCACTCCAGTCCATCCACTCATAACCAACTGACATCATCGGATTGACCAACAGGTGAACGTAATCATTTCGATCTCTACGAATCCGGTCGTCAAGCGTCTGTGAATAAAGGCTCAGCGGGCATCCTAACAGCACTCTCCACCCAGCTCTCTCAAACTTATAGTTCTGACGTAGAGCGACCTCATAAGTATTATACCAAAGGTTGTTACGATTAGAGTCACCACCATCCCCAAAACCATCAAGCGTAGTCTTGATTCCGTGGAGACTTGCATCAGCAAGAAGCCCATAGTCCAAGGTAAAGTCACCCAGATGCAGACTGTATTGTGTATGAAAATTACCAGCAATATGGCGCGATACGATATCCTGCACATAATAGGAAGTCTTTTCCTCCTCCAAAGAGTCGATACTGACTTCAAGGGTATTAGGTCGCTGGGAGTAGCCAGCAGAAAAATGCAAATCGAGCGTATGCTTTCCTATGTTGCGGATGATGTTTAACGTATTGCTGACAGACAGCTGTGGATGGTCGAAGTACTGATGAGTCACTTCTTCTCCATATCTCACAGGATATAGACCTGTACGTTCCGAACCAAGCGTTCCATCCACCTTATCAGAAATCCAGCCCAAGTCAAGTTTCAAGACATCTGCAATGAAATTGCTGGAGGCATTCCTGTTATACCTCAGTTGTATATTCAGATTATCGGTCTTCGTCTTGCTATACAATGACTCTTGCGTCAACAACCGCTGGTTATCGTTAACAAAAAGATTACTCATACTATTTCCGTCACGACGGACACAATCGCTGTAATAGGCAACATTCAGACCTATCTCATTATCCTCACCCAATTTCTCCAAATGATTCAAGGTTAAGACGTGCGATGAATTATCGAAGGTTCTCTTTTGAGGAAGTCCGGACCCATTTGGCAACAGAGCTCCCATAGGACAATAAGGATACAGAAAAACGCTGTTGATATCAGAATAATGCATCCTCAGTTCCTGCGATACGTCGTCCCCGGTATTATTTCCTTTGTACAACGTGATGTCCTGTCTTTTCTTATTGAAGTACATACCAACAAGTTCTGCCGTCCAAATGCCTTTATTTTCTCCTTCTATTCCCCCACCAACCATGGCGTTTACTCCCAAAGTTCCTTTAGAGGAGCTTTTTAGTTTAAGGTTCATAGCAACGTCATCCGTCAGCATTTTTCCTCTCAATGCCTTAACTGGCTGATGGTTCTGAAGAACCTGCACGGAAGCGACATCCTGGGCATTAACATTGTTGGTGGCGATGCCGTAACGGCCCTGCAGCAAGTCCATACCCTCCACATAGAACTTAGAAATGCCCTTACCGTTGAATTTGATACCACCATCTCCACTAACCTCTATGCCTGGCATGCGTTTCAAAACATCAGCTATCACTCGGTCACCCTGCTGACTATAGGAGGCGACGTTATAGCTCAGCGTGTCACCATCCTGGCGAATCTTCTTTGCCTTGACCATCACCTCTTGAAGCTGGAGGATTTCTTCCTTGGGACGGAAGGAAATCTGCTGGGAACAATTAGGAACAGTCTTAGGATGATTGCCGATTGTCAGACCGGAAGCCGTAACCACCACAGAGTCCGCATCCGTCTCAAAAGACAACTTATAATTACCCTTGTTGTCAACGTCAGAGTAGGCAAGGATGCTGCCCGTTTTCTTATCAGTTACGGAAACATAAGCCTCGATGGGCTTACCCTGTGCATTGAGCACAGAGCCACCGATGACGGTTTGAGCCTGCAAACCATCTTGCCATATCGCCATCAATAATATTGTTACTATCGCTATTCGCATCATAAATCATTCTTTTTCTATGGGTGAATAAGGTGTAAATATAGAAACGGCTGCGCCTTGCACCATATTACCTTGAGAATCTATCGTCGCCTTATGGTAATTGGCAGCCTTCCACCAATTCTCATTAAAGCTTTTGTGTTGTTTCCAAACTTTTGCACGTGTTGAAGACAAGAAACCCTTGTAGTCATATTTAAATATTGGGCTGGGATGCCGAGATATCTGGACGGCCTCGAATCGATACAAGCCATCCATATCACGAAGTTTAAGGATAAGCCCAGGCAAACCACCAAACTTCCATGGTCCAGCTTTCAAGGGGATGCTCGGAGCGAACCATGCCTCAAAGATACGCCCCCTCCAATTAGTCGTAGCCCTTTGGCATACGTACCCCAAGACTTTCTGAGTTCTCGTATCAATCTTCCATTTTTGAAGAGGATAATCTTCGGTATAAAAGGAATTATATCTTTCCAGCCATTGGGGCATGGTGGCATATACCTCCATTTTATTTTTATAGATAAATAGCTCAGAATACTGGTATTCGCTCCACGTTTCACGTTTTTTGCCTCCTTTTACTATATTACGTGGAATTCCCTGAGTCTTGGGGTGCTTTTTTTTCCAAGCTAACAGTAGATTATCCTCCTTTGAAAGGATATCGCTATAATATTTCATGACTTTTTTACCTATATCCAGACATTGCTTGTCTATATAGGTATTTTCGTCATTAATATTATCAGCATTGAAAGCATACCAAATCTTTACAATTGTACTATCGATTACTTTTATTTTACCTACCGATCTGTTAGGAATAGGGCAATACGCAGCCTTAGGCTGGGCCTCCAATACCCAACCTTTACTCAGAAAAAATACCAGACAAAGGATTATAGGTATAATTGATTTCATATATTCTTTTTTGCTTTATGTACAAGAGGACGACCAACAATAGCACTCATCTCTTTTTGACGAATACTCTCTTTAGAGAGTGCATTCAACTTAAATCGTTTTACTTTCATAACTTAAACTTTTTAGTTGTAAATAATGTTACTATCGCTACTCGCATCATAAATCATTCTTTTTCTATGGGTGAGAATTTCTGTCTCTTGCTGACATGACCATCACTCCATACCATTCCTATGGCATTCCAGTAATCCGCATTGTATTTCTTTTGCAACTTCCAGATTCGACTACGTGTAGTCTTTGGATAGAGACGCTCAGGATATTGAAGAATGGGGAAATTTCCTCGATCTATGGCTACCGCCTCCCAAACATATTTTTTTTGCAGGTCCTGAACTTTCAATATGCAACCAGGAAGTCCACCAAACTTCCATGGGCCACCCTTGAAAGGGATATCAGGAGCGAACCAGGCTTCAAATTCATTGCCACGGAAACGACTGGTTGCCCTTTGGCAACGATGTCCCAGAATTAACAGATACTCCTTGTGTAGATTCCACCGCATCAAAGGCCACGCTTCCGTGTATCGACCATTATTATTCTCTGCCCAAAGAGGCATACAAGCCCATTCCGTAAGTTTATTTCCCTTTACAAAATATTCAGAGAATACCAACTCACTCCAATTTTCCTTATATGTTTTTAGACCACCCATCCAAAAGGACTTGGGAACATTTCCTTTTGCCTTTGTTGTCTTTTTCCACTGGACGGCCTTTCTATCAGATCTGGAGAGGAACTCACTGGAATATTTCGAAATGCCCTGTCCCACTTCCAACTTACCTAAGTCCAGATAAGTATCCTCATTTCTCACATCTTTCGCATTGAGAGCATAAAGGATACGAATACTGGCATTTCCTATGACCTTCCTGAGATCATACCCTCTTTTCTCACGAGCAGGAATACGACCATTTTGTTTCGGTTGGGGCATTACTGACAAAAAGGGCAATAAAAAAAGCAATATCAAGAGAGAATTTCGTTTCATATTTCGTAGTTTTAAGATGTATTTGCTAAATATTTAATAATTAGCCTCTATTCTTTACTATTCCTTTTCAAGAGGTTCGTATGGGTGAGGTTGTGACCTCAACTGACCTGTCTTACGGTCACGAGCACCACCAACTTTCAAAAAATCACGATTGATGGCAACTTGCAATCGTAGCACATGCTCACGTGTATCATGTCGGTAACCTTTGAAGTTGCGCTTGGCAACAGGAAATTGACCGCTACGTATTTTCACCGCCTCCCAACTGTAAAGCCGCTCTTCATCATTGAGACGAAGAATAAGACCTGGAAGCCCTCCAAAGTTCCATGGACCTTGACTTGTTGGGATATCTGAGGCGAACCATGCCTCGAACTCACGTCCACGCCAAAAGCAATGAGCCTTCTGACAGCGATAACCAAGAATCCGACAAGTATCGTTGTCCAACTGCCAGCGTTGCTGCTCTATAGGCTCCATATAATAGCAATTATATCGTTGCATAGCAAAGGGCATGCGGACATAATAGGTTCGAGTTCCATTCTGAGAGAATATTTCTGTAAACTGATATTCACTCCAATAGTTACTGTTGCGACCTTGTTGACAAAAGAGCCCAGGAATACTTGAGGCACTAGAATTCTTTCTTTTGAAATCACTACAAAGCGAGTCATCCAACTCCAAGAAACGACTGTAATATTTGCTCACAGAACGACCTGCTCGCAAAACCTGCAAGTCTATATATGTTTGCTCATCAGTCAAATCCGTTGCATTGAAAGCATAGGTCACTTCCAGACTGGCATTGCCAAGAATCGTAACCTTTCCAATTTCCTGTGGAATTGGACGGAGAACCAAACCTTGCTTCTGCTGGGCAATACACATACTGTTTACTCCCAATAAAAAAAGCAGAATGAAACTTATCACATATCTAAACATATAAACCTCCTGTAAATGATTGTCCTTTTGCGCATGTACAGCTATCATTACTTGTTTACAAGGCAACAACAGCAATATCAAAAAATACTATTATTATTTTAATAGAATTAAAGTTCGGCAACAAAATTAAGAAAATAAATACAAATATGCAAATTTTGAGATAAAAAATAGTCCACCAAAAATCCACCAAAATAGATTTTTAGGCTTGTAAGTTACAGAGAATAAGGATATTTTAAAAAATGTCCACCAAAAATACACCATGTATCTTTTGGTGGACTTTCACTTAAAATTTCAATAGTTTTCTCAATTCCTGCTCATACAGAAAGGCAGAAGATGCTTTCAAAGCTGTGCAATGTTTCTCTTGATCCACAACTTGAAGAATGGATCGTTAAAGGAAATTATATCACCATCCACATCTATAAAATCACGAGCTACCAATGCCTTCTTAACACCCTGCACATTTGCAGAACTTTCCAAGTGATACTCACTCAGAACCTCCCGACGAGAAAGACCGGTATTGATACCATTTGCCACAGCAATGAGGAAATTTTTCTGGTAAACCGTCATGGTTTCCATATCACGCTGATAGAACAGACGATTCTGATCCAAAAGTTCATCAATCGCTTGATCTATCATCTGATCCGAAACGTCAGGACTTGCTTTGTACCAGATGAGCCAAGCCAGATGTTGGACGAGCGAAGAGAGGTTCTCTGAGATACGACAAATCCTGATAGCCTGTTCCTCCGTTATATGCTTCCCTGTTTTCTTAAACTTCTCGCAAATAAAGGACACCCAGTCGGCCTCCGGTATTTTATTGAGAAACATGATGTCACCAAACTTGTAGAATGGACATTCTGTTGTGTGGAACAACTTAGTCATAAGATGTTTCTTGCTTCCAAACATACAGTAGGTAGTCAGCTTCTGATGCTGCCATACGGTTCTCAGTTTCTTCTGGAAGGTAAGCGAGTCCTTAAAGTCGGCAATCTGCTGAAACTCATCAAAGCAGACGACTATTTTTATGCCTTTCTTCTCTGCAATTTTCTCAGGCAACTGCAAGATTTCTCTTTCTGGGTTATCCTTTGGATCCCAGGCAAAAGATAGGGAAAAATCGTTCAAAGGATCAGTACCGAAGGAAAACTTCGGCGTGATGTTGGAAAGAAAGTTTTTTGACATCTGTATCCATTCGTCCAATTTGGAAGACGTTTGGCAAATGGTTTCGGTTGCCAACATCTTACAAAACTCATAGTCGGACTTACATGAGAACACATCAACAAAGATGAACTTTACATCTTTCCGTTTTGATTCACTTATCACTTTCTTGACAAGCGAGGTCTTACCCCATCTTCTAGGAGAGATAATGATAGTATTGATGCCATGCGTAAGATTGGCTTCCAAACGTTTAGCATCTTCTATACGGTCAGTGAAACACTCATCTTCCACAGCCCTACCGAACTCAAATGGATTCTCTATCATAATCGTTTTCTTTTTTTTGCAAAGATAGTAATAATCTTTTTAGTAAGCATCTTTTTAGTAAGAACTTTATTACTAATTAACTATTTACTAATTATACAACTGAGGCTAAGATTTTTCTCAATTCCTGCTCATACTGTACTGCATCCTCAAAGCAGATGGCCTGCATTCCGAATTTTCGTGCAGCTTCTACATTTTCCATTCTGTCGTCTGCAAAAAGGCATTCTTCTGGCAGTAGAGAATACTTCTGGCAAAGGCGCTCGTAAATCGCCTGGTCTGGCTTGATGATCTTTTCCTCAGACGAAATGACCTGCCCTTCCAATAGTTGGAAAATCGGATATTGCGCCATTGTCTCGTGACACTTGGTACACCAGTTGGAAAGACCATAAAGGTGGTAACCTTCTGACTTCAATTGAGCCAGCAGGTCTCGCATCCCCTCCTTTTCGCCACGCACAAATTCATTGAAGCGCTGGGCTACCACCGCAATCTCGTTCTTATATTGCGGCATGATCTGCTGCATTTTGCAGAAGGTGTCCTCAAAAGAGTCTCCCCGATCCATATTCTCATTCCACTTACCGTCTATCAGAAGATGATAGAATTCTTCTGCCTGTTCGTGGGTCTTGAATATCTGGTCAAGAGTTTCAAAGTATTCGTAATCTACGAGCACTTTGCCGAAATCAAAAATCAAATTCTTTATCATAATCAATCTTGAATAAAAAAAAGGGCGATTTCTTACCCAAATCCCTGTTTCCGAAAGAGATTTGGGTAAAGAACCGCCTTCTTATTTCAGTATAACTTCATCTTTTCTCACTTCATATTCCAAACCTGGAACCAAGTTTTTCAAGACATTCATGGCACCCGAAAGGGTTTCACCACGGTTGAAATGAACTGTAACCTTCGTGTTCTTATAACGCTGCGAACGGAAGGAGAATTTTACTCCGTATGCATCGCCCATTATCTGAGCAGCTTCTGCGAGAGTTACGTCATTGAGATCTATCTGCTTGTTTCTCCAGCCCAGACCATTATTCCCCTTGGAAACCTGGCGGAGATTTACCGACTTGGTCTTTACATTATAAACCAGCTGGTCGTCTGGATTCATACTATATACTTTGTCCTCACCTACAATTCTGAGTTCTATCTTACCCGTTTTGAGCGTAGTAGTAACTTCCTCGTCGGTAGTATAAGAAGAAACCGAGAATGAAGTACCCAAATCAGTAATCTCAAAGTGAGGAGTGCTGACATGGAACGGATGTTTGTCATCATGCTTGATGTCGAAGAAAGCCTCACCTGCCAAGAATACCTTACGCTCCTTGCCTTCAAAAGAAGCAGGATAAAGGAGCACAGAACCCTGACTGAGCTTCACCTTCGTTCCATCAGCCAAAGCCAATGTTTTAGATTCACCTTTTATAGTATGTTCCTGCATCATCGCTATAGCCTGTGATGCTTTCAGATCATTACGCATCTGAACATAGATCTTGCCGAAGACGACAAGCATAACCAGCGGAATGACAAGAGCAGCCACTCTTTGCCAAGTGAAGATTTGGACCGTTTTACCCTTACTACTATCAATGTCTTTCCTGAAAAGCCGTTTATAAGCAGTTGAGATTTCCTCTTCGTCCATATATGCAGAGTCTGCCTTATCCCACAAAGAACGCAAGGCCTCATCTTCCTCCTTCTCATCTTTCGAATCTGATAATCTCTGTAAGACCCTTTCCTTTATTTCGTCTGATACGACATGCTCTGAATAATAATCTATGATATCCTTAATCTTTGTTGCCATATTTTTACCTGTAATTTCTTTTTAAGACGTTTTTCAAAGATGTTACACCCAATGCAATTGCAATAAAATCATCAAATATAAGGCTTTTTTGATTTCTTTAAGAGCTAAATTGAGATGATTTTCTACGGTTTTCTTCTGCAACCCCAACTGTTGGGCTATCTCTTCGTTCTTGAGATGCTGCTCCCGGCTCATGCGGTAGATGATCTGTCGTTGCTGGGGCATGTTCTCCACAATCATGTCGATAAGCAGTTGGGTATCCTTGGCCACGACTTCCTCATGCGGCGAGGCGATGTTGGCACATTGGTCGGGCAAGGAATCGATGTCTATCGGAATCACTCGCTTGGTGGAAATATAATTGATAACGGTATATTTCGCCAATATAAACAGGTAAGAATCGAAGTCTTTGATTTCCGCGAATTTCTGGCGCTTCCTCCAGATTTTCTCAAAGATAATCTGACAAACGTCGTCGGCATCATCCATGTTTTTCAGCAACATGGAGACGAAGCGATGCACTTTAGGATAAAACTTTCGGAACATGATGCCGTAAGCTTTTTCATCGCCCTGAGACATGAGTAATATTACTTCTTTTTCGATTTCCATTTAAACAGGTTTTCTTCGTTTTTTTGTAATGCACGGCATGATATTGGAGGGCATTACATGAATTATGCAATTGCAAAGATAATACAAATAAACGAATTCTCCATCGTTTTTGATAAGAAAATTGCGTTACAATTGAAAAATGGCATAATAACAAGAGATTTGACAGGGGAAAATTTTAAACAAAAAATGACTTTGACTGGATACAGCAACAGGAATTTTGTTATCATCTCATAAAAAACATATAAATTGCCTTAAAATCAAGGAAAATGGAATCACGTATCGAGATTTTTACTATATTTGCAAATAGTTTTTTCGGAAACTAACCTAAAATCAGAGTGAATTGATAATCCAGTAATAACAACTTAAAATTAGAGATTATGAAGAAATTATTTTTAATGGCAGTTATCATGCTGTCTTCAGTAAGTATTTTTGCTCAGAGCAGAGTGGGTACTACAACTATCCAGCCTAAGATCGGTTTGAACGTATCTTCCGTAGGTGATGGAGACTGGAAAGCTGGTTGCGTATTCGGTGCAGAATTGCAGCACCAGTTTAATGCAAAAGCTGCCATCGCAGGTGGACTTCTCTATTCCTTCCAAGGAACTAAACATGATGAATATTCTTGGAATCCAGGATATTTGAACATTCCTATCACGCTCAACTATTATGTTGCCCGCAACTTCGCACTCAAGGCAGGTATTCAGCCTGCATTCATGGTTGCCAAGGACGAGGCTAAGGATGTCAACACCTTCGACTTTGCAATTCCTGTGGGAATGTCTTACGAGTTCAACAACTTCGTACTGGATGCTCGCTACAACATCGGTGTCACAAAGGTTCCAAAGCATGGCGACGGCTACACCAACGTACTCCAGCTGACCATTGGTTATAAATTCAAGCTGTAAGATATAGAATACTCTTATACATAAACTTTTATACTCATAAATCCCAAGCCGGCTTTTCTACTGACTTGGGATTTGCTTTTCCGGAAATCCGTGATTATCCGTGATGTAATCTTAATCGATATCTTCTATACTTTTCTATATTTTTGCTTTTTATCTTTAGGAAAATTAGGTATAGTCATCTCCAGAATTCCCGCATCCACCAAATTAGCTATATATTTCTTACGATTCTTAGACTGATTTGATATTCCTATGAAATCCATGATTTCTTGAGCTGTGCGAGGGATAGAACAAAAATCCACGACTTTTTTCTGACGCTGAGATAATAGTACACTACTCTTGATGGTTACTTCATCATCATGATGGTTACTTTTGATGGTTACTTCATCGTCATGATGGTTACTTTTGATAGTTACTTCATCATCGTGATGGTTACTTCTCCTAAAAATGACAACAAATTCATGGATCTTAGGCTCATTATAAAACTCAACATCACCATCATAACGAATAGCTCGTAGTATGCCACTTCCGATACCCGTATAAGGTAACAAATAAATAGCATTATCAAACAGTAAGCTATTTCTTGGAAACGAAATGCCACGTTTAATATCATCCACGGTCAACCCATGAGTCAATTCCCCAGGACTATGAATTTCAACCCTATTATCAAATATCAAAACACGAATAGGTGCTTGCCATGTCAGCGAGCGATGCACCAGGGAGTTAACAACAATTTCAGACAGAGATTCAATAGGAATTTCCAGCTCCCCTAAACTATTAAATTCAGAAGACACTTGAATTCGTTTTAAATTACGATTCAAAAAAGTCATAACCATATCATACTGATGCTTTATGTTGCCTTCCATATCAACATGATTAACTTTATCTCGAAATTCTGTACCAGAAATCTCGTTTCCCCAAAAGTTTACACATTTGATGGTCAAGGCAGGGAAATAACGTTGCGGAGACTTTCCAAAAAGCAACAAAGCTGCCAATGTTAAGTTTCCGTTAGGCAAAACGAGACCTATATTTTTCAACAAGCACTCCACATCAAGCCCCGAGCCAATATAACCAACTAATTCGTTAATGGACATCAAGTTTGCTTTATCCGCACTTATTCCTTGGGTTTTACATGCCGTTTCAAAACGACGGAGCAAAAAAGCCTTTAATGTAGCAGCATCTAAATCATCAACTGAAGTATTTTCAATCTCTTGTGCATCTGGGCGATATACGATGTGGCTCGTCATCATATCTGCCAATTCAGAATTATCAAAAACCTTTCGTTTGTCAGAACCATTCTTCACCCAAATAATGCCCTTATTATCTCTATATGGCTTATTTTTTCCTTCAGGTACTGTCACAATCAGAATTACTTGACCATCAACGTCAATAGTTTCTGTTTGAACTAAAATAGAAGGTTTCACATTTTCTGAAGCCGTATTGCTCACCAACGTTGTCAATTTCTGCAACTCTTCAAAAGAAAGTCCATTGAGTTCACCTGTTTTATCATTAACCCCAATCAACAACTGTCCTCCCTGGCTATTGCTAAAGGCGGTTAGTTCACACCCCAACTTATAAGCATCATCTATACGTTCCTTAAACTGTACAGTAGATGTTTCACCCATTCGTATGATATGTAATAATTCGTCAGCCTTCATATTTTTCGATTTTGGGACAAAGATAGTGATATTATTCGTATTCTCCAAACTAATGACTGGAAAAATACAAAAAATCGTGAACCTCTTTTTTGGTAAAGATGTCGTTACTCGGAGAGAACCAGGCGAAGCCCGAGGAAGCCGTTACAGTAGCCTGGCGCGTCGTAGATACGGACCGACGAACGGCAGCCCCTCGCATTGTAGCTCCAGCATCCACCACGGCTCACACGGTCCGACCCACTAACAGCACCTGCAGGATTTGTTTGAGAGGAACCCGAATATGCACCATACCAATCCTGACACCATTCAATCACGTTACCTGTCATATCATAGATGCCCAACTCATTAGCTTGCTTCGTGCCTACAGGATGCGTCTTGCTGCCACTATTTCCACCATACCAAGCAACATCTGAGATATTAGAGCTTCCACTGTACTGATAGCTTCGACTCTTCTTGCCACCACGAGCGGCATACTCCCATTCTGCCTCGGTTGGCAAGCGGAACTTTCTGCCTGTCAAGCTATTCAACTTGGAAATGAACTCCTGGCAATCGTTCCAACTTACAGTTTCTACTGGAAGGTTATCACCCTTGAAGTAAGATTGATTACTGCCCATCACCGCTTCCCATAAAGCCTGGGGAACCTCGTACATACCCATATAATAATCATTGGTCAAAGTCACTTGATGCAATGGCTTCTCCTCATCATAAGGGTCTTTCATCTCAGAGGTTGCTCCCATCATGAACGTTCCAGCCTCAACCTTCACCATATCAATACTGATACCATCTTTCACAGGAATAGTAATGACATCATCAGATATTGTATTAGAAGGAACCGCTGGTACCTGAACTGGCGAAACAGAAACGGTTGAAGCGGTCGTAGATACATCTGCTGGATTCGAAGACATACCCATTTGATTCAGCACCAACACATAAGTTCTATTTTTCTCGACACTCTCTACGCCATAATCAGCAAACTTTATCATCAAAGGAAGATAATTTTTGGCTGTCACTTGCATTTGGCGTGAACCATGAGTCAGATAGACCCATGTTTCATAATCTTCTTTCAGCAAAGGCAATATCACATTTCCCTTTACATTCAAGATGTCACCCACAAACTGCACCTTGACTAAGGCACAAGGCTCGTCGTTCAAGTCCTTGCGTGGCTGAGTCTGGGCACTAATGTCAGAAGCGGCAAGAGAGAAAGACTCTACTGCGAGTTTCTGAGCAGATGCACCAAAACTTAGTAACAAGCTGAGTATAAGAAATAATATACGTTTCATTTTTTCTTTGTTTTTGTGCTCTTTCCATACATGGTATTCCAAGTAGCCCTAGTTATTGCACGATTTATAGAATTAGGTTTGGCTACACCTATCATTTGTTTAGCAGCAACATTTCCAAGTTGTGCCGCTCTCTTATATAAATCTTGAGACTTTTCATAATCGTACTTTTTTCCACCAATACCATACATATAATAACTTGCCAAAGCATTTAATGCCTGTGGTTCGTTAGCATCACAAGCTTTTTCCAGCCAATAGAGATGTCTTTCCATATTGCGTTCTACTCCACCTTTTGCCTGTTGTAAAAGAATCGAAGCCAACAACATGGAAGAGGAATTGCCTTGTTCCGCTCCTTTCTCTGCCCATTTTAAAGCCTGCAAATATTTTTCACGGTCATTATAACCTTGCGCAATTTTATAACACGTTATTCCATCTGGCAAGTTGTTAGTACCTAACAGTTCTATTGGATAGCTTACATATAGTTCATAAGTTCTTTTTGCAATAGGCTTTCCTGATTTATAATTGGCAAAATTAGCCTTCATTTTTGGATAATTTTCATACTCTATCTCAATATAGTCTGCTCCATCAGAAACATAAATCCAATATTCATTGGTTTTAAATAACGCTTTTCCAACGATTTTCCCACCAAATTTTACATTATCAAAAGGGAATTTTACCTTTACTAACGCACATGAATGTCCGTTTTTATCCTTTCGCTCATTTACAGAAGCCGACAAATCAGTATTCACTAATTCCATACCTTGCACATTAAGTATGTCATCGTTTGCCTTTGAACTATTCGTGTCATCACTATTTCCAATTTTTGATGCTTCTGAAACGTGCCCATTTTTTTCTGCCTTTTCATACCAAGCCGATGCCTCTTCTTTATTTTTCTTCACACCTTTACCATGACTATAGCATTCAGCCACCTTATATTGTCCCTTTACATACCCTAATTTGGCACTTTGCAGATAATATCCAAATGCTTTTTGATAGTCTCTATCAACTGGCCAACCAGGAATTTTTATAATCGAAGGAGTTTTCTGCCCCCATACAATACAAGAATACATATCGCCAAGACCATATAAAGCTTTTGGGTGATTTAATGCCGAAGCCTTCTTCAACAAATCCAAATAATCATTATATTTGTTGCTATTCATACTAGCCACTGCTTGTTGATAAAGTTTTTCTGCTTCTTCACTAATATTCCAATTTTCTTCACTAAATGTAGGCAAAGCCTCTGTAACTTCAGGTATTTCTAACACAACCTGATAGCATTTACCCCCTTGCAAAGAAATCTCAAAATTACTAAAGTTAATCATCAAAGAGTTTGCTCCCTTACGTTTCACATTCAAGTATTTTGTACCCTTCGTTAAGAATATTCGATAAGCATCTCCAATATAGGATACATTAGAAATAATGTTACCTTCAAAAGACACTTCTCCTTTTGGCATCTTCAGCAACACCAATGCACAGAAATCATCATTGAAATCTCTTGGGTAAGAAACATCAGTTAGTTTATAAGGCTTGATTTCCTTTACTTTCAAATCTTGGGCCGACACATTCTGAAGCATCACAACCACAAATAATAGAATTATTATAGATCTCATAGCTAAAAATTTAATATCAAAACATTTAAATTTATCAGTGAACAGAGAGAGCCAGGCGAAGCCCGAGGTCATTGCCACGGTAAAACGGAGTGATGCTGCCACGGTACGACAAACGGCAGCCCCGCGCAAAGTCGTACCAGCTACCACCACGGACCACACAGCCCGACCCACTATCGGCACCCGTAGGATTCATCTGAGAAGAACTCGAATAAGAACCATACCAATCCGAACACCATTCATATACATTTCCACTCATATCATAGATACCCAACTCATTAGCTTGCTTCGTACCTACAGGATGAGGCTTGCTGCCACTATTTCCATCATACCAAGCAACATCAGAGATGTTTGAGTTTCCACTGTACTGATACCCCCTACTCTTCTTGCCACCATGAGCAGCATACTCCCATTCTGCCTCAGTAGGCAAGCGGAACTTTCTGCCTGTCAAGCTATTCAACTTGGAAATGAACTCCTGACAATCGTTCCAACTCACCATTTCTACAGGAAGATTATCACCCTTGTATTCAGAAGGATTACTACCCATCACCGCTTCCCATAAAGCCTGGGGAACCTCGTACATACCCATATAATAATCATTGGTCAAAGTCACTTGATGCAATGGCTTCTCGTTATCATAAGGGCCTTTCATCTCAGAGGTTGCTCCCATCATGAACGTTCCAGCCTCCACTTTCACCATCTCAATACTGATACCATTCTTCACTGGGATGGAAATCGTATTGCTACCAGAAGACATAGATGATGAGGCTGACGAATATCCCAAGGTATTCGATGAGGATGAGGCTACGGCATTGGATGCCAGTGTTCCTGTTATGCTCGCTGTCTGACCTTCAGAAATAGAGATGGTCTTCCTGTCAGTGGCATAGCCATCCTTTCTTACCTCCACCTGATGATTACCCACGAGCAAGCCGTTGAACACACGAGGACTTTGCCCCAACTTTTTCCCATCCACATAGACATCGGCACCAAAGGGCTTGTAATTCACGGAGAGATTGCCTTGGATAGCCACCAACTCGCCAAAGGTCACATCCAACTTCTGTTGTTGCGCCAACTGGATGGTCTTCTGTTGGCTGCGATACCCACTCTTCCTTGCCTCCAACAGGTGCATGCCTTCCTTCAAGCTACCACTCCATGGCGAATTACCTACAGCCTTCTTATCGACATAAAGAGACACGGCAGGGGTAGGACAAGTAATCGAAACGCTTGCCATCGCTGAAAGCAAGCTGACGCTGATGGGAGTCATGTCGCCACTGCTCACCGTAAAAGAGCCGCTCTTGCTGATATAACCACCAGCCTCCACCTTATAAGTATGCGTGCCATAAGGCAGCATGGCGGAATACTCGCCGTCTGAAGAACTCGGTTGGAGGACACCATCAATAGTAACAACTGCATTCTTCGGTTGCACGCTGAGCGCATAGAAGTTGCCACCGGCATCGACAGACTCTGCACCACCAACAGGCTTAGTCAATACCAATACATACGTTTTGTTTTTCTCCACCTGACTGATGCCATAGTTAGAAAAATCCACCATAATAGGAAGGTAATCCTTGGTCAACACCTTCATCTGCTGCGAGCCATGGGTCATGTAAGCCCAAGTTTCGTTACCTTTCTTCACCAAAGGCTTGATGACATTCCCTTCCACATCGAGGATGTCACCCACAAACTGCACCTTGACCAAGGCGCAAGGCGCATCGTTCAAGTCTTTGCGTTGCTGCATCTGGGCACTGATATCCGTTGCGACAAGAGTGAAAGACTCAACCGATATTTTTTGGGCAAAAGATGCGAAAGAAACCATTGCGCCCACTAAAACAAGAAACCAATATCTCATCATTACACTTTTAAGAATAAAAATTATATCTTTAATTTGCTATATTTCAAAATCATACAATCCGGGTGCTTCATTAGCATCATCTCCATATCTCCACAGTCCTGCCATAACTTCAAACTGAGTTTTTTTATCTTCTTTCGAAAAATACAAGAGCAATAACAGGAAGCCATTCAACTTCTTTTTATCACAACTTTGATGCAATGTCAAGCCATAAAAACTCTCATTTCCCAGATGTCTTCTAACCTTTACCTTATCAATTGTAACTCGCTTACACCTTACCAATTTCTTCAACATTTTGCGATAATCGGTAGAATCATTAGTGTCTTTTAGAATCTGCCCATTACACAGTCGCCATAAAGCAGCTGTATCTTTTTTTTCATAAGCTACTTTAAACTGTTCATACAACTCAAGGATTCTTTCTCTATGGCAAGAGTCCTCGCTACTTTTGGCAGTACCAACAATGTAATTTCGTATATTTTCCTCCGAACTCTGTGCTGTCATGCAAGTTGTTACTAACAACAAGAAAAATGTTAATATCATTCTTATCATAGTCTAACTTCGTTTTAATTATAATGATTTTAGTTAAAATTAGATGTTTATTGTTTCGATGTATGTGAAATGATCTTTTGTGTAAAGATGTCGTTACTCGGAGAGAGCCAGGCGAAGCCCGATGTAGCCGAAACGACCATCTGGAACGCAGTAGCTACGGCACGACGAACGGCAGAACCTCGCAAAGGCATACCAGCAACCACCACGGTCCACACGGATTGAGCCACTAGTAGCACCAATAGGATTCGTCTGAGAGGAACTCAAATAAAAACCATACCAATCCTGACACCACTCACATACGTTACCAGCCATGTCATAAATTCCTAACTCATTAGCTTGCTTCGTACCTACAGGATGTGTCTTGCTGCCACTATTTCCATCATACCAAGCTACATCAGAGATACTGTTACTTCCGCTATATTGATAGCCTCTACTCTTCTTGCCACCACGAGCAGCATATTCCCATTCGGCCTCGGTTGGCAAGCGGAACTTTCTGCCTGTCATGCTATTCAACTTGGAAATGAACTCTTGGCATTCATTCCAATTAACAGTCTCTACAGGAAGATTCTCTCCCTTAAAGTGCGAAGGATTATTCCCCATCACTGCTTGCCACAAAGCCTGGGTTACTTCGTATTTACCAATATAGTAGTCATTTGTCAAAGTCACTTGATGCACAGGCTTTTCCCAATCATAGGGGTCTTTCATCTCCGAGGTCGCTCCCATCATGAACGTTCCAGCCTCAACCTTCACCATATCAATACTGATACCATCTTTCACAGGGAAGGAAATCGTATTGCTACCCGAAGCTACAGAAGGGGAACCAGACGAACTATTCGTTGAAGAAGCTACATACGTATTTGACGATTGTTGATTTTCTGATTGCTGTCGATTCGCAATTCCTGCACCAACAGATTCCTTCATCAAAGTAATCTGCAGATTACTCGGAGCGGAAGCCTTCAACTTCACCGTTCCCTCTTCCGACTCATAACCATCGCAAAAGACAACAAAGGAATGCTGACCGACAGGCAAAGTCGTCTTAGCCACTCCATTGTTCCCTCTCACCATCTTGTTATCCACAAGGACCGTGGCGGTAGAAGGGGTATATCTGATGACGAGTGATTGGTTTTGTTGAATAACAGACTCAGCACTACCAACAGGCTTGGTCAATACCAATACATACGTTTTGTTTTTCTCCACCTGACTGATGCCATAGTTAGAAAAATCCACCATAATAGGAAGGTAATCCTTGGTCAACACCTTCATCTGCTGCGAGCCATGGGTCATGTAAGCCCAAGTCTCGTTACCTTTCTTCACCAAAGGCTTGATGACATTCCCTTCCACATCAAGGATGTCACCCACAAACTGCACCTTGACCAAGGCGCAAGGCTCGTCGTTCAAGTCCTTGCGTGGCTGCGTCTGGGCACTGATGTCGGTTGCAGCAAGAGAGAAAGACTTCACTTTCAGTTCTTGGGCAAAGGTGCTTAGGCATAACATCATGCCAAATATGAGAAATAATATACGTTTCATTGCTTATATTTTCCAGTTTCGTCAATAATCATTTTTTGAAGCCTATAGTAGAAAAATGCCATCACTCGGAGAGAGCTAAACGGAGTCCGAGATTGTTGCTTCTATAACTATGGGGTCGACTACCTCTGGTAGTAAGGCGACAATCTCTTTCATCTCCATCCCAACCACCACCACGATTCACTCGGAAAGAACCACTAACTGCACCAATAGGATTCTCTTGAGAAAAATTGGGATAAGCCCCAAACCAATCTTGACACCATTCCCAAACATTTCCTGTCATGTCATAAATACCCAATTCATTTGGGCGTTTTGTGCCTACTGCATAAGAACATTCCCGAGTATCTCCTACATACCAAGCCACTTTCAAGATATTATTACTACCACTATACTGATACCCTCTACTCTTCTTGCCACCACGAGCAGCAAATTCCCACTCAGCCTCAGTTGGCAAGCGAAATTTTCTACCAGTCATGCTATTCAACTTAGAAATAAACTTTTGGCAATCGTCCCAATCCACATTTTCAACAGGATGCGTATCATCTATAAACTCTGAAGGATTATCATCCATGACAACTTGCCACAAAGCCTGAGTAACCTCATACTTACCCATATAATAGTCTTTGGTCATAGTTACTTGATGTATTGTTTTTTCATCATTCCAAGGGTTATCTATTTCAGGAGTAGTTCCCATCATAAATTTGCCTGCCTCAACTTTTACCATTTCAATGCTGACACTATCATTAACAGGGATTGAAATGATATTGCTATCCGAAGATAATATTGGATTCAAAATAGACTGATTCTTTGAATTTGGTGAAAATAAATACCATATAAATATAATACCAACTAAAGCCAGCACTCCACCACTAATCCATAAGGCATGATTTCGAAACCATTCTTGCGTCTTCTCTGAGTGAGCCTCGTTCTCCTCCAATTTTATTCTTTTCGTTTTATGAGTTTTCGCTTGCTTTGTTTTGTTCAAAGGTTCAGAAGAGACTCCATCCAATGTTTGCATCATTTTTCTTACCGACAGCGTACGCTCACCTTTATGCATACGCATAGCCTCAACGATGGCGGAAACGACATGATAGCTTTTACCATTCAAGGCTACACGAATCTTTTCTTCCGACAGTTCCGTTGCTATCACAGGATCTTTACCCACCAAGGCATAATACAAGGTGGCAGCCAAGGCATAGACATCCGCTTGTGGGGAGAAAGTGTAAATACCTGTATATTGCTCCACTGGAGCATAACCATCGCTGAAACCTGAAGCCCTCATGGTAGAAGTTGGATTGCCATTCTTGTCATAGTGCTTAGACAGACCAAAATCTATCAATACAGGGATTATCTCACCTGTATCGGGGTCATTCTTCAACATCACATTATCTGGCTTAATATCCAAATGTGTCATACGATGCTGATGAAGATAATCCACAGCATTCATGATTGGCATCATGATGGAAAGAGCTTCGTTTTCCGACAGAGCACCATGTTCACGGACATAACTTCTCAAACTACCTGCATCCAGATACTCCATGACATAATACACCGTGTTGTTCGCCTCAAACACCTCGTTGACGTGGATGATGTTGGGATGTTCCAAACTTATCTTATTGAGACGTTGAGCCTCAGCCAAGAAATCCTTGCGACTTTCCTCCACTTTGTCTTTCACTGGTGATGAATAGCAGATGCTGTCATTTTCATTTCTCTCACAAGCGTCGCTCATGAAGAATTCCTTGATGGCGAAATAAGTCCTGATGGTTACATTCTCCACTTGCAAGTTAGCGGATACCTTGTATGTTATACCAAAGCCTCCCTGCCCTAACACCATTTCCACGGTGTAGGTTCGTTTAGGGCTATGGAGCTTAGCTCCGATTGATAAAGTATATTTCATTGTCATTTATTATATTTTATCATACTACTCATTTTTTCGATGAAACCAATAAGTATAAATTCATCAATATGCTTCGAAGGTATAGGTTTAGAAACACAATATATTTCATGTATATTATGAGTACAATCTGGATTTAATTGCATTCTTAAATAGCATAATGTTACCAAATGTCCAAAGTTACATATAAACTTATCATTTGCTTCTATAGATGCCGCACCTTCTTGCAATTTATCGTTATTTTTATAAATCCATGCCAAAGAATTATCAAGTTTCAAGAAACCAAAATTTTTAGAATTTGATTTTTGAAATTCATGTAATTTCCAGTATAATTCCTTTTTCGAGATATTATCCAAAGGCAAATCAGGAGAATATTTTTCACTTCTTTGTTTGAAGGCAAGAATTCCCGAAAAACCAATATTCATAGAACTAAGTTTTGAAAAGTGAGGAAATAAAACTATATCTTCTATCGTAAATGATTTTGATACCTGATAAGAAATATCTTGAGATTCAGTTTCTTCATCTACGTTTCTACTCATTGCATTATAAGTAACATTAGCCTCATCTCGTTTTAAAACCACTGCCAAATTACAGATAGCTCCATATAAAGCATTTGTTTTATCCATCCATATTGATATAGGACCGCCAGTTGTTTTTTCATACTGATATATATTCTCTGAATTTATACAAAAATCATGCAATTTGTCCTTTCCTGTATATTTATATAAAATTCTATTCTGATTGAATCCACTCCATCTAACAGGAACACCTTGTGTCATATCATCATTGTCAATACTAACAATATAATATTCATCAGCTACTTCATCTGTTTTTTGTATTCTATAAGATTCCTTTGTCGAATATTTTTTTGCAAAATATGGGAACATCGCCCCCATACAAAACTGCGAAAAACCTAATCCATGTTTTGAAAGACACATAACATCCCATAAAATATTTTTACTTTTTTCACCTATTTCAAAATTAGGATAATCAAATGACTTATCAAAGATAATTTCTCCGTTTACTCGAATTTCATCAGAAAGAACTTTTCCGTTTTCAATATGACAAACATAAGTTGTTTTACATAGAGTACCAGCAATATTGCTTGTCAATATGCAATTTATGTCATAACTATCATTAAAGATAGAATCTTTGTAAAAAATAGATACTTGAGCTGTGATTTCATTTTTGGACATTTCGTCCTTTAAGAATTCGCATTCAACAAAAAACTCTCCATTTTTATTATATGACTCATTCAAGATATTGATTGCAAATGATTTCATATGGAGAATTGTAGAAACTTGTCTTGTTCCACTATTTTCTTCATTTTTAAGAATCTCAGTCAGAATATGGGACTTAAGTCTTGCGCCTCCATTTTTTATAGAATATTGTAATGCCGCAACCATCAATGCTTGATTTTTAGCATCATAACAGTTTTTATTAGGAAAAGAAATTCCTACATAACTGTTTTCTTTAAAACTATCTGAAAGCCAAGAAGGAATGGTTGTTTCCGAAATTTCGTATTTCTGTTGTGTTACGTGATTTTTCTCCCCTTCCAATGGAACTTCCAATCGTAACAAATATGTTGTACCCATCTCCAATTGCGGAATATTATAGTCTTTAAAATTTACAAATAAAGGAAGAGTCCCAGGACATTTTATCCTTACCTGTGTAGTTCCCTTAGACATATATACCCAATATTCATTTACTTTATATTCAACTTTTCCCAATATGTTCCCCTCAAAAGTCGCCTTTTCTGTCGCCATTTCTACTTTTAACAATGCACATTTATCTCCATTTAAATCTTCCCTTGGATTTATGCTTGCAGATAAATCCAAGGGCAAGCATTCACATTGAGCAATAGTTATCTTCTGCGCATCCATAATAGATGCACAGAAAAAACAAATAATATAAAATAATAATCTTCTCATCTCAACAGAACTTAATCCACCAACAGGCTTTACAGACAATTTAATTTGAAAATAGCCTATTCTAACATACCATAACTTGCTGCACGTCCTTTCAACTGAGTCGCAGTATTGGCAAACTTTTTGACAAGACTATCTCCTTTATAGACAGAATAAGTCAGAGGTTGATTTAATTCTATCAATCTACGAATCATCAGAGTATCAAGCTGAGAAATCTGATTTAATTTAAGTGCAGGAAGCCATTTTAAAATTTCAGGATTAGTCGCATCATCATATCCTTCATTCGCACGGAGTACAATATTGACAGTTTTCCCATCATAAGTACACTTTTCCATCGTAAAGGCTCCCTCTTCATAAGGCAACTTTTTAGAAAAAACTGAAACACGTGCATTCAACACTGAATCTATTGTACTTTCTTCATTCTGTTTTGTTGAATTACCACAACTTGTTATAATACCAAGAAAACCCAACACAATAAAAATAATCTTTTTCATACTGATAATATTTAGTGTAACAATAAATAAATTTAAAGACTAAAATCCCATTTCTTTTAAAATTCGGTCAGCATCTTCATAATTTTGTTCAGCAGCCTTTTTAAACCAAAATGCAGCCTCATCCATGTCTATATCAATTCCTTTCCCCGAGTAATAGCAAAAAGCCAAATTATATTGCGCTCCTGCAACCCCTTTTTCTGCTGCTCTTCTATACCATTCAACTGCACTTGCATAATTTTTAGGAACCCCATATCCATCTTCATAACAAAGACCTAGATTGAATTGGGCCACAGCATGTCCATGCTCAGCAGCCTTTTGAAGCCAAGACACTGCCTCTGTAGGGGTTTCTTTTACGCCAAGTCCTTTCATATAACACATTCCTAAATTATTTTGTGCTTCAGGTAACCCTTGTTCTGCAGCCATTTTTAACCATTTGATACTTTCTAAATAATTTTGAGGAACATATTTCCCTTCCGAGTAAAATACTCCTAAATTAAACTGTGAATACAAACTTCCATTCTCAGCTGCTCTTCTATAATATTCAAGAGCTTTAGTAACATCTTTCTCTACACCTAAGCCATTTATAAGCATATGCGCAATATTATGATCTGCAAGAGGTACATTTTGCTTGCTTGCTCGCATAAACAAACTATATGCTTTTTCATAGTTAACTTCTACTCCCAAACCATTCATATAACATAATCCCAAATTTACAATTCCAGATTTATAATCTTGGTTAGCGGAATATTGATACCATTTTACTGCACTTATCAAATTGGATTGTACACCAACACCATATTGATAACAACATCCTAAGTTGTATTGCGCTTCAGCATCTCCCCGTTCGGCGGCATTACTAAATAATGTCACGGCCTTATCATAATTTCCCAAATTGTACTCTTCCAAAGCCCATACAGTAACCAGCCATGGCTTCAATGAGTCAACATCCATATCTAATTCCCTATTCAAAACATTGCGTATGGAGAATATTTCTAGAGAATAGGAACATTTACTTGACACAGAAGCAACGCCATAATCCTGAAATGTGATAGTTAACGGTTTTTCGTCTTGTACCAAAATATTCACCCATTTTGAATCTGGCTTAACATACACCCAAGTTTCCTTCCCTCTTTTGCTTATATCTCCGACAACATTTCCTTCTATAGATAATATTTCGTTCGTTGATTGAATTTTAATCAATGCGCATATTTCTTGATTAACATCTAATCTCTTATTTGTCAAAGCAGACAAATCATTCTCTAGCAAAGAAAATGATGCAATCTTCATTTGTGCATAGGTTTCCATACACAAAAAACTCATCCATATTATAAAAAGACATTTTTTCATTTTCTCTTAATTTTATTTCTTAAATCCTAGTTCCTCTGCTTTTTTATACCACTTATTTGCCTCTTCTATATTTTTTTCGACACCTATTCCCCAACTATAGCAATATCCTAACCAATATTGAGCTTCAGCGTAATTCTGGATAGCGGCTCTTTGAAAGCATTTAAAACTTTCCAATGGATTCATCTCGCACCCACGCCCCAACAGGTAATATTTACCTAGAGTGCATTGAGACATAGCTAAACCTAATTTTGCAGATTTCTTATAATTTCTAAATGCTTCTGCAATATCAATGCTAACCCCCCATCCCATTTCATAACAGACGCCTAAATTATGATAAGCATTCGCATTGCCTTTCTTGGCAGCCTCCCGAAATAATTTTATACTCAATCCATAATCTCTATCAACACCTGTTCCATCTAAATAACAACTACCTAGATTCACCTGTGCTTCTGCAAGTCCTTGGTTTGCGGCTTTCTTATACCAGTTTGCGGCTATGTAATGATTTTTAGCGACCCCAAGTCCGTTTTCATATAAATGTCCTAAATTGCATTGTGAATCCGCCAAACCTTTCTCAGCAGCCTTTTCGTACCATTTTTTTGCTTCTACGTAATTTTTTGATACCCCAAACCCATTTTCATAATAAACACCTAAATTATGTTGAGCTCTAACTTCTCCTTGTTCTGCAGCCTTTCTAAACCATTTAGTAGCTTCTATATAATCTGATTTTTGATTAAATAATGAGCCAAGATTCCATTGAGCCAAGACCTCTCCTTGTTCAGCGGATTTTCTATACCATTTTTCAGCTTCTATTATATTTTTTTCAACCCCCAATCCGTTTTCATAATAACAACCTAAATTGTTCTGAGCTAAAGCATATCCCTGGCTTGCTGCTTTTTGTAACCAATAAAAACTTTCTGTATATTTATTATCATCCTTTAGTATTTCTGTCAAATTAACCGCATAATTATATTGAGCTTGGGCCATTCCTTTCTCAGCTGCAATACGAAACAACTCCAATCCTTTTTGGGTATCTTTAATAACACCATATCCATGTGTATAATAGACTCCCAAATTATTAAATGCTTTTGCAAGCCCTTGATTAGCAGCTTTTTGAAACCACTTAGCGGCTTCTTGATAGTTTTGCTCAACACCTCTGCCTTTATCATAGCATACTCCTAAGTTATGCTGAGCTTGCGGAAATCCTCTTTCAGCAGCTTTTCTATAGAACTTTACTGCTTTTACATAATCATTATTTTTTTCTGCTTCATAGCCCATACGATTCAATTCGCCCGCAGAAACAACCTCCGCTGACTCGGTATTAGATTGCCCAATCTGTTTCAATAGAACATTAATATATCCTGCAGCACCAGATTGCAATTTAACCATTCCATTCTTCTTTACATAACCATCTGATTCTATTGTATATGTATAAGAACCATAAGGAAGTCTAATTTCTGCATGACCATTAATATCATACAATTTGCCATCAATCAGTAAACGTGCAAAAGGTAAGTTACAATCTACTATTAACTTTTGCGTTGTCACAGAAAATGAATTGGTTTCTTTTGTATCCATGATATAAGAACACTTTCCTTTGACCACCTTTATGCCAAAATCCGCAAATTTAACGGAAAAGGAAGCATTTTTATGAGGGTAGATTTTTATCAATTTAGATCCATCGGTTACATAGATCCAAGTTTCATCTTGTTTTTTTGTGGAACACCAATAATATTTCCCTCAATTTTGTCAATGTCATCGTTGATTCTGATTTTGATAAGCGCACATGGGGCTCCATTGAGATCTTCTGCCCAATGTACATACATATTTTCGCTGTTTTCTAAAGAAAATCGCACTACTTCTATCTTCTGACCCATGATAGTGAGTGGCAGCAGCAATAGCCATAATACTAATTTAAATTTTTCTCTTACCATATTCTTCAAAATTATTATGATACCTTTTTTATAACTATCATACTATACCAATTGTTCCTTATAGAATAAGAATTAAAAACGATCTAAATTCAATAGAAGACATTATTCGGAGAGAACCAACCGAAAGCCAAAATCCTCATAATCAAGATTTACCTGATGTTATTTCTTATCTTTAAAGTAATTATTTACATACAAACCTATCCAACACTCCCCATAATTATCATTATAGACTAATGTGATTTCTCCCCAATCGGTTTGTCCTTTTGCATTTTTAAATGTACCTTCCAACTTATAACCAGCTTTCTCTAATTCTGAATACAAAGCCTTTACAAAAATCCCAGATTGCTCTCTTGCTTTTTCTCTTTTCTCAGGTTTATTTCCATGATAAAACTTAAATTGATATGTAATTCTACCCTCGGAATATTGATCTGGCTCAAAACCCATTGATACATTATCAGGAATGACATCACAACCCTTAAGTTTGAATTTACGTTTTATAGCATTAAAACCTTTACACTTTGAAGGATCATCTGTATAAAAGACACCTATACCGTACGTCTCTTTGGTTGGATTCAACCCAGTTGCCTTGAGTGTTTCAAAAAGGGTATCTGTATTGCCCCCAAGATTCAAGTTATTAATTGGAATTTGTCCAAAGCCCATCGTTACTAAATCTTCTGCATAGAATTCAAAAATCGGAATATTATTATTCGTTTCCTCTTTTGTTATTGTAGCAGGAGTCTCATTTGTCAAACGTAAAATGTAAGTTCTTTCTTGCTCCAATGCGTCAATTCCATAATCCTTAAACACAATATGAATAGGAAGTTTTCCTTTCGGAAAAATTCTCACTTCCTTACTTTCCCCTGATAAATAAATGTTCTTTTCAGAGTCGTTGCAAGTTATTTTACCAATAACATTGCCTTCAACTCGATCCAAATCACCAACTATCCAAATTTTCAACAAAGCACATGGATTACCATTCAAATCCAAAACTTTATTCACAGATGCGGATAAATCTGTAGGTTGAAGTTTAAAACTTTCAACTATAACCTTTTGAGAATTTACTCCCAAAAAAGGAAATAACAATATTATTAATAATAATAAGTTCCTCATAATTATATATCATTCTTAATGAATATCACATCACAAATAAATCATTCAAGTCAGGAGCATTAAAGGCATCATCTCCATATCTCCATAGCCCTGCCATAACTTCAAACTGAGTTTTTTTATCAACTTCCGTAAAATATAAGAGCAATAACAGGAAGCCATTCAACTTCTTTTTATCACAACTTTGATGCAATGTCAAGCCATAAAAACCCTCTTTGTAAGGATGTCTTCTAACCTTTACCTTATCAATTGTAACTCGCTTGCACCTTACCAATTTCTTCAACATTTTCCGATAATCGGTAGAGTCATTAGAGTCTTTTAGAATTTGTCCATCACACAGTCGCCATAAAGCAGCAGTATCTATTTTCTCATAAGCTACTTTAAACTGCTTATATAACTCAAGGATTCCTTCTCTATGGCAAGAATCCTCGCTACTCTTGGCGGTGCCAACAATGTAATTTCGTATATTTTCCTCAGAAATCTGTGCTGGCAAGCAAGTTGTTACCAACAACAAGGAAATTATTAATATCACTCTTATCATAGTCTTACTTCGTTTTTAATATGATAATTCTAATTGAAAACCGATGATGATTGGTTCGATGTCTGCCAAGATGGTCTTTTGGGTAAAGATGTCATTATTCGGTGAGAGCCAGGCGAAGCCCGAGGAAGCAGTCACGGTAATCCGGAGTGTCGTAGTTACGGCACGACAAACGGCAGCGCCTCGCACCGTTGCCCCAGCCACCACCACGATCCACACGGCGCGACCCACTATCGGAACCAGTAGGATTCGTCTGAGAGGAACTCGAATAAGAACTATACCAATCCGAACACCATTCCCATACGTTACCACTCATATCATAAATCCCTAACTCATTAGCTTGCTTCGTACCTACAGGATGTGTCTTGCTGCCTCCATCATACCAAGCAACATCAGAGATATAAGAGCTTCCACTGTACTGATACCCCCTGCTCTTCTTGCCACCACGAGCGGAATACTCCCATTCTGCCTCAGTAGGCAAGCGGAACTTTCTGCCTGTCATGCTATTCAACTTGGTAATGAACTCTTGACATTCATTCCAATTAACAGTCTCTACAGGAAGATTCTCTCCCTTGAAGCGCGAAGGATTATTCCCCATCACTGCTTGCCACAAAGCCTGGGTAACCTCGTACTTACCCATATAATAATCATTGGTCAAAGTCACTTGATGCACAGGCTTTTCCCAATCATAAGGGTCTTTCATCTCCGAGGTCGCTCCCATCATGAAAGTTCCAGCCTCCACTTTCACCATCTCGATACTGATACCGTTCTTCACGGGGATGGAAATCGTATTGCTACCAGAAGACATAGATGATGAGGATGACGAATATCCCGATGTATTCGATGAGGATGAGGCTACGGCATTGGATGCCAGTATTCCTGTTATGCTCGCTGTCTGACCTTCAGAAATAGAGATGGTCTTCCTGTCAGTGGCATAGCCATCCTTTCTTACCTCCACCTGATGATTACCCACGAGCAAGCCGTTGAACACACGAGGACTTTGCCCCAACTTTTTCCCATCCACATAGACATCGGCACCAAAGGGCTTGTAATTCACGGAGAGATTGCCTTGGATAGCCACCAACTCGCCAAAGGTCACATCCAACTTCTGTTGTTGCGCCAACTGGATGGTCTTCTGTTGGCTGCGATACCCACTCTTCCTTGCCTCCAACAGGTGCATGCCTTCCTTCAAGCTACCACTCCATGGCGAATTACCTACAGCCTTCTTATCGACATAAAGAGACACGGCAGGGGTAGGACAAGTAATCGAAACGCTTGCCATCGCTGAAAGCAAGCTGACGCTGATGGGAGTCATGTCGCCACTGCTCACCGTAAAAGAGCCGCTCTTGCTGATATAACCACCAGCCTCCACCTTATAAGTATGCGTGCCATAAGGCAGCATGGCGGAATACGCGCCGTCAGTGGAGACATTTTGCTGTATTCCATCAATAGTAACAACTGCATTCTTCGGTTGCACGCTAAGCGCATAGAAGTTGCCACCGGCATCGACTGGCTCTGCACCCATATTCTGTATTACTAAATCCAGCACATAAGTACGCTTGCTTTCCATGCCATCAATACCAAAATCTGGGAAATAGACTCGGAGTGGCTTGTAATGCATCGGTATAATCCTTATCTCCTTCGTTCCCTTGGACAGATACACCCATTTCTCAGAAGAATATTCCTTGATGTCGCCAATCACATTACCCTGCACCTTGGATATTCCATCCAATAGGAGTATCTTCACTAAGGCACAGGGGTCGCCAACGTCATCCATACGTATATTTTCTAACGAGGAGGCCGTTACGTCAGTACTTGCCAAAGTACAGGACTTTATCTTCAGTTCTTGAGCAAACGTACCTAAAGCAAACGACACACTCAATATAAAAAATAAGAAATGCTTCATACCAACATCTATATGAAATAATATCTATACATTAAGGAATAAAGAAATCGTTCTCATTAAACACTTCCCTCTCTGGTAAGTGCTGATTGCCCACCATTTCTGGCTGCCATGTCCTCACATGAATCACAGGGTTACCACCATCCTCCGGGAATTGCCAGAGCAAGAATACATAACCATCGTCACTATAGTTGCTCGACTGCCAGTTCTGATGTAAGGTTACAGCATAATAACCTTTCTTGGCTGGATGTCTCACCACCTTGATCTTATCAAATCTTACCTTGATGTATTTGTTGTTTCTGAACGTGCGAGCCAAGTTGTTGAGATACTGCTCCTTGTTCTGTCGGCTATACACGATTTCTGGTCTGAGCGAAGCCTGGTCGTTGCCCATGTTCTTGCGCATGATGACCTTGCCCGTAATAATCAAGGCATCGTCGCTATACACGTTTCGCAACGCATTCAAGTCCTTCTCATCGTAATAACTTCTGAAATCTTCCACAAATTTCAAGATTTCCATGCGGCGACGTGTATCGGTGACATCCTTGCCATTGTTCACGATGTAGTTATATACATTGTTGCTCAACGCCATGTGTGCACCAGTCAAAAGACCGTCTTTCGATACGCTGATGGTCAACTCCTTGTTCAACTCGCCCTTGTAGCTTGCATCGGTATTCGTCAAGGTCACCGAGATACCACGCACCTCATAGCCATTGACCGCCGTAAGACAGTTCTCGGAATACGAGGTATAGTCGCACTTGAAGTGGAAACTTTCCCACAGATTATTGAGCGACGACTTGGCGTTGCTCGTCATGTTGACCGAAGACAAATCCAGGGAGCCATTGCTATTGCTGGCACGGTTGATTGCCGTCAAGAGAGAAGATATGTTGCGCTCTATGCTCTGCTTGACAGAGGTTTGATAGATGCCGCTCTTAAACGAAAATTCCACGCTCTGGGCGGACAAGCCCAAAGCAATGGACAGAAATATATACAAAATAGAGAGTTTTTTCATATCGCTGATAATTTCATGTTTCTATATCACTTCACTGATTACTTCACGCTGACTGCGATTTTCCTCCTGTTCGTCTTTTGCGACTTGCCATCGGCAAACAGATCCTTGACATTGGTAGATGGTGTGTAGAGATAAACCTTTCCTTCCAAACTTGCCTTCTCCCCTTCCAAGATTTTCTTCGTGGCAGAGAAATAGATGACATGGTCGTAACCCGATGCCTTGTTGTGCATCACCAGCGTTCCCAGGAGGTCGCCCTTCTCCTCGCCCTCGTAACCAAAGAAGGTTTTGCAGCCTTGTCCCTGGCAATAAGACAAAAAATCAGTAAGTTGCACTTGGCATTTCTTCTCCTTCTGGTTGCTCATGGCAAAGACGAGACTCAGAGGCATATCCTTCACCTTACCCATAAGGAGGTTGGCAAAGCTCTCCTTCGGAAATTCCTTATCAAACACAGGATTGCAAGCCAGACGATAGATGGTGTCTCCATCCTCCACCTGCGGAGTCTCACCCATCTGATAATAGGTATCCGAGCTAATGGAAGGAATCACATACGACTTGCCTTTCTTGACATACAAGTTCTTGCCCTTGAACTTGCCCAGGGTATTGATATCCACCTTTTCTGACTGCACCTCCTTGCCATTCTTGAACCCCTGGAGGAGTTCGACAAACTGCTGTTCCAAGTTACGGCGTGTGTCATTGGCGAAATACTCATAGTTGGCTGGGAAAGCGACGGAGAGAACGGTCTTGCCCTTCTCCTCCCACTTCACGGTATAAAACTTGTCCATGCCGTTGCTCACAGCACAAGGCGTGTTTTCATTTACCTTGGCAAAGGTGTTCCACGAGCCTACGGTAAACTGGATGTTGTTCAAGTACAACCCATTCTCCGACACCTTGTAGAGACGGTCGAGATAAGCACGCTCCAAGAAACCATAGATGGGCGAGGGTTGCTGCTTCTTCATCTCCTTAGAGAAGAGGGCGATACCCAGATGGTCCACGATGCCGTTGCCATCATAATGTACCACGATGCGATGCCCATCATGGTTGAAATACTTCGAGACCGCCTTGCCAGCCTTCGCCTCCAAGATGGAATCCACCGCCAACTTCAGCGCCGCCTTCTTCAAGAAGTCCGTCTGGTATTGCAAGGCAAAGGCTTGCCCCACTCCCACGAAGAGGAGCAACCCCACTATATAACATAATATAAATCTTTTCATCTTATTGACCAATTAGAAGTTTCACTTTCTCGCCACTGCTTTTAATCCAAGTTCCATGTACCATGTGTCCATTGGAAAATGAGCCATTTACTACGTCACCAGCCTCAGCCACGTTGCCATCTGGGTCAAACGCCTCAATACGATGAGAACGCTTGAATCGCAAGGTTCCATATCCATCTGGCTTTCCACTCTTTATATTACCTGTCCACACGGCATATCCCAAGTCCAAGGTTCCCGAGTAAGAGGAGGTATGTTCTACGGTTGGTGTGGCAGGAGTTGGCTTCACAGGTTTCGTGATGCCTGTGTTTCCGGAATTTTTGTCCGCTTTACCAGATTCATCCGTCTTGTCATCCTTCGTATTTGTGTCATTGGATTTTTCCTTTTCCACATCCTCCACGTTCTTCTTGTCTTGCGCCTCTTGTTGCTTGATCGCCGTCGAGTCCTTTTGGGTTTGCGTGGAGTCCGTGTCGGGTTGCTCTGTCTGATTAGTGTTCGGATGTACGATGACAAATCGAATCACTCGATAAGAGAGATACAAGACGACTACAAGAGCCAAGCCGATGCCAATCTTCTTCACCCAGTCCATGATGTCTGGAGAATTACCATACATTTTCTTCGTCACCTTCTTGGTCTTGTTGGCTTGATAGGATTGTCCCTGGTGGGAATTGCCTTGATAGGAATTACCATACGATGAAGAATTGATGAATCCCCCCATGCTTGCCATTCTATCGTCCGCATTCTTCTTCATCGCATCAATGATGAGACTACTGCAACGTTCCGATGTATTGTCTGGCAAGGCGTTGATGATGTATTTCTGACTCATCTCGCTCGCCTTGGCAGGAGTCCTTCCCGTCAACATATATAATAAGGTGGCACCGAGCGCATAGACATCTGCCGAAGGCGAGAACTTGCTGATACCCGCATATTGCTCCAAAGGAGAATAGCCGTCCGATGTACCCAAACCTGCATTCTTGTTGGTCACGGAACCGTTCTTCTTGAAGTGGAGCGACAAACCGAAGTCTATCAGCACAGGATGCTGGGTGCCGTCCGCCTTCCTCACCATCATGATGTTCTCGGGCTTCACGTCGAGGTGGTTCATGTTCTGATCGTGGAGATAGTCGAGAGCCTCAGCTACCTCCCTGGTGATGCCCATCGCCTCAGATTCGGAAAGCTGACCTTGTTTCTTGACATATTTATCCAAGGTATCCTCTCCCAGGAATTGCATCACATAATAGACGGTATTGTTGGCTTCAAACACCTCGTTGACAGGCACGATACCCTCATGATGGAGGTTATGCAAGCGATTCGCCTCGGTGAGGAAGTCAGCACGGCTTTCTTGGTAATTCGCCAAGTCGGCATCCTCCACCAGCACATATCCGTCCGCATTACGCTTGCAGATGTCTGCCATGAAAAACTCCTTGATGGTATAGCGGTGGATCTGTGGGATGTCGCCCTCATAAACCGTGCGTTCCGCCAAGTAGGTGATGCCGAAGCCACCACCTCCCAAGACGGACTTCAAGAGATATTCCACCTTGCCTGTGTTCAGGCTGTAGGTGGAACTATTAGAAAGTAAAGTTTTACTCTTATCCATAGAATCATATTTTAGGAACTTTTATCTCTGCTGATTTCTCCTTTTACTCTTCCAATGATTTCAAGAGATCTATCAAACTGTTGCTTGGCTTGTATTTCTTGAGAACTTCGATTCTCTGCTTGGCATTAGCCAAGTCGGGAAGCACCTTGAAACCACGCTCGTAGCAGTAGATGAGATTCTTGGCTGCGGAAGAAGTCAGACGATTCTGAGCCTCAGCCTGGAGATAGAGCTTGGCTGCCTCGGTGTAATCCCTTGCCACGTCCTCGCCAGCGAAATATTTGTCGCCCAGTTTATCCTGCGCATAAGCAATGCCTCCATTGGCAGCTTTCTTCAGGAGTTTAAGAGCCTGTTCCTTGTCGGCAGTCTTCATGCCCTCGCCCGTCTCATACATCGAAGACAGATAATAGGCAGCAGCAACGCTCCCCTTCTCCATCGCCTTCTGATAGAGGCTCACGGCCTTCTTGGTGTTACGCTTCTTGTTGTCCTTGTGCGCCATGGAAGTAGCTTGCATGGTGATGCCTTCCGCGCCACCCAACTTCTCCACGCTCTTGAAGAGTTTGATGGCAGCCTCGAAGTCCTTGTCCAGGTAGAACTTCTTCAGTCCTGCCAGATAATCGTAGAACATCTTTTGCTTGGAGTCAGCCAACAAGGCGTTGATGTCCTTCTCATGTCCCTTGGCAGCCTCCGAAATCCATTGGGTAGCAAGATAGAGATTAGGAGACTGACCATTCAGATAACACAAGCCCAGCATCCAAGCGGCGTTCTTGTTCTTGCCAGCCGCCGCACCCAAGTACTTCTGAGCCTTGGCGATATCCTTTGCCACGCCGTCTCCCTCATAATAGGCACGCCCCACCTGGTATTGTGCGGCAGGCAAGTTCTTCTCAGCCGCCTGTGTCATCAAGGCAAGACCTTTTTCCTTGTCCTGTTCCACCCCCATACCATTGAATAAGAGGAAGCCTTGATAATAGATTGCCTCCTTCTTGCCTTTCTTGGCTGCGAGCGCAAAGAACTTAGCTGCTTTTTCAGAACGCTTGCTGTTCAGGCAACTCAATGCCAGAGCGAACTGCGCATCAACATCGCCAGACTTTGCCAGTACCTCCTGATAGGTCTCCACCTTCTTCAAGTCTCTCTTCACGCCGATGCCATTCTGATAGCAGTCCATCAAGAGACGGGCACTAAACACGCTGCCCGAGTTCTTGACGATTTTCTCATGTTGAGGAATGATGCTGGCATTGCCCTTCTTGATGGCAGACTTATAGAGCGTCATCGCCATCACGGAATCCTTCTTGATGCCGTTGCCAAGTTGGTAGCACATCGCCATGTTGCCGATGCCATCGGGATTGTTTTGCTTGGCACTCTTCGCCCACCAGTCGAGAGCCACCTTGTAATCTTGTTTCACATTCTTGCCCGTGTAATACCATACACCCAACTGATTCTGGGCAACAGCGTCACCCTTGTTGGCCTTCTCCTTCACGATTTCCACACTATCCTTCTTCACCTTTACCTTCGGAGCAAGGGAGAGGTTCGTGATACTCGCAGCCTCCACAGAAGAAAGTGGAGACAATGCCAAGGACAAAAACAATATTGCGCTTAAATTCATTTTCATAATCTCTATTTATTTGATCTTTAATAATTTTCTTTTGAGCCATCCCCAAAATCCTTCTGGAGAATGTTCTACCGGAGAGACCTCGGCGGTCGAGAAATTGTTGCGAGCAAGAATACGGGTTCTGCTGCTCTCACAAAAACTGTCTTCCGACTGTTCATTACCAGCCACACTTGCCACATGAACCAATATCGCCGTGTTGTTGTCCGAGGAAGTCTCGCACAACGTAGCCAGCAGGTCGCATTTCTCTTGGTCGCTCTTTCCGCTCAGCAAGATCGTTTCCAACTGGTCGTCTTTTACCTGATGCAACACGCCGTCGGTACACAAGAGGAAGTAGTCTCCCCGTCGGACATCCGTCGTGCTGACTACCGTTGCCATGCAACGGTCTCTGTCAGGATCTTTAGGTTCCATACATCGGGTGATGACATTGCTCTGCGGATGGTCGATGCTCTGTTCTGGAGAAATGACACCGGCACGCACCATGGAGTTGACCAACGAATGGTCTTCCGAACGGTAAACGATGCCCTGCCCCGGGCGAACTTGATAGATGCGGCTATCCCCGATGTGCGCCATCATGCACCCACCCTGATGGAAACAGACGAAGGTCATCGTCGTACCCATGTCTTGCGAGCCTCCACTTGCTTGGGCATCGAGAGCCTCGTAAGCATCGCCAAGGACTTCCGTAAATTCCTGTTGACCAAAATCCATGGCCTCCAAGTCCAGATGTTCCAAGGAGTCTGCAAACGACCGGCAAACCGTAGAGCTTGCCACCTCGCCCTTCTCGCTACCACCCACGCCATCACAGACGACAAAAAAGCGTTGTTGCCTGCTGATGACATCCTTGTCGGGATAGCGAGCATCCTCTTGATTTTTTCGCTCTCCTATCTGACAGAACGAATAGGTCTGCGACAACTTGATATTCATGACTTTTTTTGTTTCTTAAATGTAAGTTTGGTCTTTCCCATGATGATAACATCATCAAAATTCAGATAGACGCTATTGTTGACGGCGATTTCCGAACTGTTGACATACACTGGATTGGTTGCGTGCTTGACCGTCAGCTTGAACAGACAGCCCTTATCGCTCGGTATCACATCAAGAAGCACGGAGCGGCTGCTCGCATAACCATCGTTGAGCTGGAGTTCGGAAGGTTCCTGTTGGTCCTTTCTTCCAATCCAGATAGAACCGGGACGAAGGGCAAAATGCTTGCGAGAGAAGAAACTTCCCCAAACGAGTTCACCCAACCCCTGCTGCGCACTCTTGTCCAGTTTAGTAGTTGGCTTCCTCGGAGCCTCCTCTTTCTCCTGTTTTTCTCGGTTCTGCTTTGCCTTCTCCTGATTATCCTTCTCCACCTGAGCCTTTTCCGCCTGTGGTTTCCCAGCCTGAGGAATATCCTGTGAATTGGCTGCAGATTTGGGAGCGTTAGTGACAGCCGCAAAACCGACAATCGCCTTACACTGTGGACAATCCCAACGCTGGCGACCTTCCTTGGCGACTTTCTTAACCATGCTGAAACCGCATTCAGGACATACCATCTTGTAAAGCTGACCAACCTTGGCCCGCTGCTTGATGACATAAACTCGATTGTCACCGGGAGCCTTCTCGGGCTGTCCCAAGAGGCTCACCGTCTTCTTTTGATTAGGATTTTCTGCATTCATAGCCATCTCTATTTAGGCATTACTACATATCATCGTCCGAATCAGAAACGTCATCATCATCGTCGTCATCATCATCAGAATCGTCCTCGGAGACATCATCAGAGTCATCAGAGTCATCGTCAGAGCCGTCAACACTATCACTATTATCAAATTCATCTACCAACACTTCTTCGCTCACACCCTTGCTTTCACCATCAGTGTCAGGCCCGAGGAGCTCAGCCAAGAGGTTGTCGATTTCATCGGCACTTGGCTCTTCTTGTTGGGCGACATCAGGTTGTCCAGGTTGTTCACCAGTATAACCTTCAGGACTTTGTTCTTCAGTAGGACGCTCGTTCATTGCCATTTCAGGATGCGTACCCGTCTCCGTGTCGATGATGTCATTGGTAGGGTCTTCCGTAGCCGATGTCTTGTCGTGTTCATTAAGAGCCAAGAAACCTCCCGTCTGGTCCATCATTGCCTCCATATCGCTATGAGTAAGATTTGCGTCAGCCTGAGCCACGAAATTGCCATTCGTATCAAAAACTCCCTCGAAAACACCATCGCCATCCACATCCACCAACATGAGTGGCACGCCATCAGGCGTATGCGCCATCACAGCCTGCATTTCGTTGCCGGCCTGATCATAAGCCGTGGTAAAGCCATCTATCTCCACGACGGAAGGAGCATCGATGTCATCCTTGTCGATTTCCTCGGCATGGGCAATCTGCTCTGCCACTTCCTGAGGAGTATCTCCTCCCGTAGGATGATCAGGCTCTTGCGGATGACTTGGATTTTGTGATTGGGTTGGAGAGCCTGGCTGAGTAGAGGTTCCAGAGTTTGCGCCATTGCCAGTGGTAGGCTGAGGCTGAGAGATGTTGTCTTGCGCCGCAGAAGAAGAAGTTGCAGTTGTTCCGGAATTTTCCTGTGCAGATTCCTGTGCAGTTTCGTTCTCCTTGTTATCCTCGGTAGGCTTCACCTTTTCATCAGTCACCTTCTCGGTAGGCTTCTCCGGCTCCACCTCATTGCCATTCCCAGAGAAGATATGGGCTGCTCCAGCTCCAGCAGCTGCGGCAGCTGCCAAACCAGCAGCAGTTAGTGTCACTCTCGTATTGTTACTACCAGCCTTGGCCTTGCCTTGACCATTGGCATTAAATTTCTTTGTATCCATAATCTTGTTGTTTTAAAGTTTTAACTGGTGCAAAGATAGACATTTTTCGGCTACATGTTATGCCTCAAAGGTGTATCTTTCACGAACAGACAGGGATTTATTGACGAATAGTACCGTTTCGCGGACGACTTGCCATTTTACCCGGTTCTTATACCTCCATCGAGTTTACCATTTGGTGAGAACCACATTGAAATGACTCTTTGGACCGATGAGCTGTGGGTGTTGCGGTGCCTCGCTGCTCTTGGTTCTTTCGGTCACATCGGCATATACATATTTATATAGTTCGGCGACGGTAATCTTTCGGTCACCATTGGCATCTGCCTTGCCACGAAGTCCCTTGAGTACGGCTTGCGAGAAAAAGCCATTGCCCAGCCATTGGTTCTCCCAGGAAAGTTCGTTGGAACGGCTTGCCATCATAAAGGTAATCTTATTGCCTGTTGCCTGTCCCCAACTGTAATTGGAGCCAGCATCATCGGTCACGCTACCCGACTTACAGGCATCGACAAAACAAAAGATGTTTGGGGTTCGTGCCGTGGAGAGTTTCTTCACGATTTCCTTGTAAGGCAGGAGCATCGGACCATATCCCACGATGCTGCCAGCCGTGCCGTGTCCTGAGAAAAAGAAGATAATCTTGTCCTCAGCCTTGGCAAGCTTAACGATGGCATCCAACTTCTTCATGATGTTCTCTGGCGTGGCGTACTTGCTGGTAATGGTTGCCACGACCGCTCCTTGCTGCTTCCATACAGACTGCATCTCTTTCACGTCCTTGGTCGTATTCGCCAAGTTCACTTCCGTGTCATTATAGTTACTCACACCAGCCAGCAAAGCATAGGTGCGTTGTGCGTTGACCTGAAGAACAATAAACAACAGGGTCAGCAAAAGCATAGAAATCTTTTTCATTGTATATCAATTTTCATTATTATGGTTTATACTTTTTTTTACTATCCACACTTGCACTTGGAGCATTGCATCATTCTGATGTCACGGCTCTTCAAAATGTTGGCGCACTTCGGATTAGGACAAGCATGGAATTTTTCCCTTTCCCCTTGCAGTTTCTTCTTCTTCTCCCCAGGATTGAAGAAGATGGTACTCAGCAAGGACACGGCAGAGCCCAGGCGAAGGAGCATCAACTGCAAAGGTCCATGCTGCACGACAAACGAGCCCACCAGCGCTATCAACGAGGCAGAGGCTATCAGCAACCGCATACGCTTCGCCATCGCCTCGGAACTCTCCGCCTTGGCATCAAACTCATCTTCCAACTGGTTGAGATACTCGAACTCCTCCACAAAGTTCTTGTTTTGCAGATGAATGGCATAGAAAGAGCAACCATTGGCGTTACTAGGTCCCAGACAAATGAAGGTCATGGGCGTAATCACCAAAGTACCCACTCGGCGCATATCACCATTTTCATCACGAACGAAGGTACCGTTGGTGGAATTCAAGTCCTCCAACGTCCATACACCATTGTCATCTATCGTGACACGAGCATGCTGATGACTCACACCCGTCTGCTTGATTTCAAAGGGTTGATTCCCCTCTGTTCCCAATATGAACTGTTTCATTGTTTTTAATTTTTATACTTTTAGCAATTGCGTCCTTGTAGATTTTGAGGGTCTTCTTGGACACGTTGACCTTAATCTCATTTCCTTGTCCCGAGAGTACCATCACTTGCTTCATCAAGTCGATTTTCTGCAAGAAGGAATGGTTGACTATCAGGCTTCTACCGACTCTGACGAATTTCGACTTCTTCTCCTTGAGATTCTTAAGCACTTGTTCCACCTTGGAGATGCCAGAAGTCAGCATGATTTCTCGGCGATAGATGGTCAGCACCTTAGAATAATTGCCGTTGGCTTGCACCACCGCAATCTCCTCGGAGTCGATGACGGTAAGTTCGTCACGTGTGTTGAAAAATAACTTTGCCATAGCGTTTGATTATATTTTTTTCAGTAATTCCGCCGCATCCTCAATGCCATTGTCTGCGGCACGTTGGAGCCAAGCCTTAGCTTCTATAAGCGACTTTGTTACTCCAAGTCCATCCAAAAAACAGCATCCCACTAGATATTGAGAATAGCCATCATTCTTCTCGGCAGCCATCCTCAGCCAATAGAAAGCCTTAGAAAAATCTCTAGTTGTTCCATGTCCATCATAATAGCACTGCCCCAACAAAGCCATCCCATCAACATCATTTTTCAGTGCAGAAAGGGTAAAAAGCCGAAAAGCCTTACCATAATCTTTTGGCACGACAACGTTGTCGCCATTGCCTCCCGTAAGATAGCACAATCCAAGTTGAGCTTGACAAATTGACGAACCGCATCTTGCCCCCTTGGTCAAATATTCCAAAGCCTTCTCGGCATTCGGTTCCGTTCCTTGTTCCGTGTAATAAGTATATAAATCAAAACAAGCGTCAGACCATCCAAGTTGCAAAGCCTCCTGGTAAAGTTGCAAAGCCTTGGTTGGATTAACAGGAACCCCAGTTCCCTTCTCGTACATATACCCCAAGTTACACATGGCAACAGGATATTTCAATTTTACAGCTTTTTGATACCATTCCGCACTTTTCGCCAAATTTTTCTTGGTGCCTAACCCTTCCTCGTAAGCGACACCCAACAAACTCAATGCCTCAGGATTATCTTTACTTGCCGCCTTCCGAGCATATTCCAACATTTTCTGCCCATTCTTTCCTATAACTACACCAAGATAATAACACGCTGCAACTTCTGCCTGCGCATCCACATCACCACGATCTGCCATAGACTTCAACTTTTCAAAAGGAATGGAATCTCGCAACCCAATCAATTGATATGGCTTGAAAGTCTTGTCCAATTGGAAAATATCCTCATCTGCTTTTGGTTCAACAGAAAAAGTAACTTGATAGATAGAGCCAGCAACCAACCCATTGATACCAAATTTATCAAAATTCAACATGAATGGAGTTGTCTTCGAAGATTTTATCCTCAACTGCTTGGAACCACCAGTCATATAAACAAACAAGGCATTACCTTTGCGCAAGGGAGCCCCAATTACATTTCCATCGAAAGTCATGCTATTGTCATTAGTCACAACTTTGATAACGGCACATGGATCCCCATTCAAGTCTTGGCGTTGTTCGAGTTTAGGGGAGTCAGATTCCAACTTTTGCATATCGACCACTTGCGAAAACGCAGAGCCGTACGCACCCAAAGTCAGCAACACACCACAAATCCATCTTTTCATATTCCTTCTATTTTATTTCATCCAAAGCATTCTTAGCATTAGCCACGCCTTGCTCAGCAGCTCTCTGATAACATTCTCTCGCTTTTCTGAGATCTTTAATAGTACCTATTCCGTTCTGGTAACACACCCCAAGACAATATATGGCATACGAAAAGCCCTGATCAGCAGACATCTTGGTCCAAAAGTAACACTGCTGCGGATTGTAATGCGCCGAATCATCTTCCGTACCATATATCATCCCCAACAAGCATTGCGAATGGCTATTTCCCTGCATAGCAGCCTTCTTGCTATAGTCCAAAGCTTTTTCCACATCTTGCTCGACACCTTGACCTAAATAATAGCAAATTCCAATGTTTGTCGATGCTAAAATATATCCGTTGTCGGCAGACTTACGAAACCATTTCAGTGCTTCCGTAAAGTTTTGCCCTACCCCAACTGCATTGTAATACATCGACCCCAACATGAACTGAGCATTAGCATCATTGCCATCTGCACCTTTTCGAAACCAGTTCATGGCCTGTTTTAAGTCTTTGGCGACACCAAATCCGTTGAAGTAGCACTTCCCCACTTGACACATAGAGTAAGCATCGCCTTGCAAAGCTGCCTTTTTGAACCATTGATAGCACTTGGCATAATCTATAGGTACTTCATCAGAACCCACTGAATAAATATCTCCTAATTTTCTTTGCGCCAAACGATTATTTTTATTAGCCAAGTTAGTCAACTCTTTTACCGACATGGCATTGTAGTTGAGTTGTATGTCGTCCAGCGAAGTTTCTCCTTCCCCCATCTCTACCACATACGTTGCTTTGGATTCCATTCTGGGTAAGGAAACCGTCACACTTGCACCTTTAGAAGGATGTACGGTAAACTCCTGCGTAACAGCAGGAACATACACCAAATATTCATTCCCATCTCGTTTCACATCTCCTACTATGTCCCCTGCAAACTTCACATTATTATCTAATATCTGGACACGAAGCAGAGCACACGACTTTCCTTTGGCATCCTTACGTTCAAGAATACTTGCAGTCAAATCCTCCTGCACCTTTTCTACCTTCATGCAAACCCAATTATCAGCTAACACTGGACATAGACTTGAATAAAAGAAGACAGAAATAGCAATTATCTTTTTCACTCCAATCATACGCTTAATGAACTAAAACTAATTCCGCAGCACTATAATTTGACATTTTTTTATAAGTACCTGAGCAACAAAAAGTTGCTCAGGATTTTGACATATCAGAAATTTCACTTATCTTAGTGCTGCAAAAAAACAAATAAAACTCTGAATGACATGGCAAAAATACATATAAAATCTGAAAAACTCATTCTTTTTGGAGTTTTTTTTCGATAATGGAGCAATTATTTGCTTTTCCTTAAATCCATGATAATCCGTGATAAACCGTGATATAATCTTAATTGTTATCTTAATAATCCGTGATATATCCTTTCGTAAACATATCGTAGGACAGAGCT
>ERZ1026862.134-NODE-134-length-45604-cov-10.162682_pt1 | contig 45604 bp, 37 predicted proteins | sample MGYA00380161_ERZ1026862 | MGnify/ENA primary metagenome ERZ1026862 (study PRJEB33269, sample SAMEA4719797) | human gut metagenome | biome: human-associated habitat; feature: organic feature; material: feces | place: Cameroon | collected 2013-10 ... | reverse complement strand
CCGAACGGTTTCTTGGAGCGTATCGAGACAATCCCGACTGACAAGGAGCATCTTTTACAAGACGAGGTTATCCGCTTGGCATCCACGCCTTGCTCCGCCCCTGCATTGAAGCGAGCCTTCCTGTTCTCTTGGCTAACGGCATTGAGAAAGAGCGACATCAAGAAGCTCACTTGGCCCATTTTATTTCATCAATCCACCCATATTTCCTTGCCTTTTTCCATGCCGTATAAGCCCCTTCTGAAAAAGCCTTGCTATTTCTGTACTTTTTACCTTCTTCCAACACATGCTCTTTGACATCCCAATAGCCATCGGGTTTCTTTTTCTCTTTTATCCACGGCATTTCCTTGAATATTGTTTTGTCTTCACATGCATGTTTGTATGCTGTCGGGCTATTTATTGCAAATTCTGTTCTTGATGTGTATTTCTTTGATTCTTCAATGATTGCTTCTCTTGTCCATTTTGAAATTTTCCCTAAAGGAAGAGGCTTTAACCATGTCATCAAAGGTAGCCATCCATTACTCATAGCTTTTAGGAAAGCTGTCTTAGCTTTATTCTCAAAATCCTTTTTGTTTGAATACTTGTGGCTCTCCTCAAACACCCTTTCTTTAGTCCAATAGTTATGTGGCTTTTTCTTGTCTTTAAGCCAAGTCATTTCTTTGAGCCAACCGTTTTCACTTGCAGCTTGATAGGCTCCGCCAGCATTTTTTATAAAATCACCTTTGTACTCGTATTTGTGACTTACTTCAATAACAACTTCATGAGTCCACTTAATTTTTCTTTTGGGTGTTGTCAGCCATGTCATCTCAGTTAGCCATTTGTTATGTTTGGCATGATTATACGCACCTCCAGCCTCTCTTTGAAATTCACTTCTACTATGGTATTTCCTTGATTCTTCGAAAACTTTTTCTTTTGAAGTCCACTTAGTGATACCACCAATAGAACCAACGTTTTTTCCTGTTGCTGCTACATTCAAAAGAGTATAACCATCATTTGCATATTGCTTCTTGTAATAATCCTCATAGTATTGACTTTCCAATACTGTCAGACCATCCTTCAAAATAATTGGTTCTGGAATGTTTTTGCCAAAGTATTTTCTTACCGCACTATTAGAACCATATTTATGACTTCTCTTTCTACTATTTTTATCTATTGTTAGACCTACATATGCAACTTTATTGTTTTCATCAACATAGGCGTACACAGTTGAGTTATGCTCTTCTTTCCTTTCGTCATAACTACGCGGCTTCATCCAGTCAAATTTATCAAGGATTTTGTACTCACTTGCCCAACTATATGCTGCTGGTTCTTTTTCTTGAAAATCCGTTTTATTTGAGTAGTTGCGAGCTACTTCAAATACCTTCTTTTTAGTCCAGAATTTCTTTCCTGGATTATCCTGTATTAAACCTAATTCAAACAACCAGCCATTTTTCTTTGCTTGGTTATATGCGTATTCATTTATGCGCCTAAAATCAGCACATGTTGTACATTTGTGTTCTTGTATAAATGAAACTACTACATCTTTTGTGTATTTGTGATTTGCACGTGGCCCACGCTTTTTGTGACGGTCTGTTTTCAACCATGTCATTCCCTTTATCAGCTTCTTCTCATTAGCCTTTTTGTATGCAGTAGGTGCATTTATCTTAAACTCTATTGGGGTTTTGTATTTCTTTGATACTTCAATGATTCTTTCATCAGTCCAATAACCATATGGATGTTTTTGATTTGCCATGTCTTTAAGATTTTGTTGTTAGATTATATTGAGTATAACCTGCATCTTGCAGGCATCTCATTAGATTCTTTATAGGCAGATATTCTGCATTTCGATCTGTTTCTATTTTAATCTTCAAGTCTTCACTTTTTGTAATCTCTTTGTAGGTAGCTATAGTGTTGCTTATCTCCGAAAGTTTAATTTCCCATATTGAGTCTTCACTTGTAACCTTTAGATTTGCCAATTGATCAAATTTCAACCTAACCATATCACTTGGAATGTAGACACAATATTTGCCTATCTTATTGACTTTGATTACCAAAGCATTTGAGAACGAGCCTGTTTGAGTTACTTTAACAGGCTCGTTTTTTACTTTACTACAACTGCAAAAGAAGACAGAAATTATGAGCAATGAAATAACTTTGTATAAATAGAATTCTTTATTCATTGTAACTTCGTTATTGTAGGTATAAGTCAGTAAACCTTTAGCAAGTGTTTAAGATTCTGCTACCATAGTGCTTTATCCTTTGTTTCGTATTCTTTCCTCTTCAAGTTGTTTTGTGAGTGCTTTAATTTGTGCTTGTTGCGCTTTGATGATGTCGAGCATGGTTTGTTGTTGTTTAAGATGCTCAGCTTCGTTTGTAGCGTGTTGTTGCTGGATTGCGATAAGAGAAAGCAAACTTGCGCCAGCCTCTGGTTGCGGAGTGTAACCATCGCTTGTTTCGTTTTTCACGATTGTTCCCGCATCCGTTATTGGCGCACCCTCTGTTTGCTCCTTCTTGCATGGAGTGAAAGCAATCACGTTGGGCAGAATAGACGGAACAATGTTTACATTCGTTGGGTCTAAAGGTTTTCGCTCGCCAGGTTGTCTGAGGGCTGGGTCGGTTGTATACCCTCCCTTGGGTTCAAACTGTGCCGACGTAGGAATACGTACTTTGTCCTTAAACGGATCACCCGTGTTGCAAATAAACGCTTCGATGGGAATTTGAAATGAGTTACAAAATCGCAGTAGTGTAACAATCGGCATGGCACACAACATTTGCTCCCATGAGCGCAGACTGTTGTTCGATTTCGAGCCAACGGCTTGAAGAATGGTGTTAACGGGAATCTGTGTATTCGCCTTTATCCATTCTGTGAGGTACGAATAGTTATATTTGTAAAGCATAATAAAAAATTTTTAATCTTCATATTATAGAATCAGCTAAATGTCGAAAACAAAACATTTCAATGCAAACCTTTGATATTTTAATTTTGACTATTGATTCTGCGGCAAAAGTATAAATTAAAAATAAAATGACCAAAGAAATTCTCCATAAAATTCTTAAGAAAGGAACATTTTTAGATATTAACGCTATTCCAGACGAAGAAAAAAAGGCGATGCAAACCTTCTTTTATGGATTTTGTTTTTTAATTTCGACATTTTACCTTCGATTTTTTCAAAATGTATTTTCGGAATGGAAAATTGTTGGCATTGAAAATTGCAAAAATAAATTTTAGCTTTGCCTGACGTTGCGCAGTGTCTGCTCGATTACGTTGAAACAGACGTGCTTGGCGCAACACTTGGCGATAAAGGCTATCTCTACACGTTGGCTCAGTGCGACAAGCCAAATGTGTTCCATTTATGCCTAAAAAAGTGCAAGGTGGACTTTGCGTAAAGTTTGGCGAGTTCATGGCGCAAAAGGGCATGAGTTTGGGCACCACCATAAAGCGTTTTACCGATGAAAATTGGAAACCCTGGGAGAGTGTGGGCATTCAGTCTTTGATAGATCAATATATAACTTTACGCAATGTTTTATATGTACGATTTTGCTATTAACTAATACAACGTCAATGAAAACGGCTATTCGCCTAGGCCCAATTGCACACCTACGGCGTGCGTAGTTTGGTTTTATTGCATGCGGAAAACCAGGCATGAGAGCGAGGGGAGCAAGTCTCCCCTTCTCTCTCATACCTGGCTACCTTATATCACCCCTAACGGGGTGAGGCTGGCGCATGAAAATTCTTGATAAATCTATCAAAACCATGCATAAAAATATTACGGATTTTGAACATCCTACCTAACGGGGTAACCCCTTATAACGACACATAATCAGGGGGGATTATGATGCTGCAAGCACAATTATACTATAAATTCCGCTTGTAATGAAGCCTGAGATGGCGCTAACGATTGACCATGTTTTCGCTTTGTTCGAGGCTTCGACGGCTCCTATGTAGTTGCCACACATATACAAATCTTGCACTTTGCTTGCGTAGATAATGGCTACAATTCCTAAAGGAAGACAACAACAAACTGTAGAGAGAACTGCCCACACCATGTGTGAGTCGGGACATGGTTGCATGGGGCTGCCTTGATAGGGGTGTTGCGCATTGTTTGTATGGGGTGGGGGAGGTGGAGTCGTGTTAGAACTTCGTGTACAAATAAAATCTTGAAGTTCACTAATGTTTCCGGCACGTGTCCAATTATCCATGCCACTACACCAAACCAAGGTTTCGGCTGTTACATCGTAAGCATAGAATTGTTGTGGAGAGATAGGTCCCTGTTGTTGGTTGTTTTTGTCTAAGTAAAAATATTCGTTCATTGTTCAATTTTTTTATATTCGAATCTACAGATAGATAAATTGTTTGCATCAGATGCCTAAAATATTACGCACAATACCCCATGTTATAAATAGTACCAAATAGAGCATGCCCGCCTTTTGACTTTCGAAAATCTTTCGGCATTGCATTTGCCATTTTCCCCACATAGCCCATTCTGTGAGGGCAAGGCATAGGAGGTAGGGGAGGGAGTAGATTAGGAAGAGGTTGTAGTTGATGGCTTCTGCCCAATGTCCATGTAATGCTGCATGCAAGGCTCGTTGGAAGCCACATCCTGGGCAGTCCCATCCGGTGAGGCATTTTGTGGGACACTTGGGCACCCATGTGTAGTCGGTGGGGTTTAAAAAATAAAGTGCCATGCCTACGGTGAGTGCCACCAACAGAGTGAGGATTCGCGTGTGTTGGCGTGCGAACTTAAAAACACTTGTTATGTTTTTAGAAATGCGCTTCGCCTTGCTCGTTGCCACAGGGGGTGGTGGGCACGTTCGGTTCGGGGTTTTCTGCATTCTTTTCGGTGGGGGTTGTGTCAGTTTGCGAGGGGTCGTTTCCTGTAAGTTTGTTGAGCAATGCTTGCACGTCGTGTTGCACTTGTTGGTATTGCGGACAGTCGGTATAGACGGTGTGTTTGCGCATCATCTCCTCGATGCTTCCTGTGGCATTTTGGTAAGCCGAAAGTTCGTTTTGCATTTGCACATTGTGTTCAGCCAAGCGCTTAATTTCGCGTTCACGTTCGCGACGTAGTTGTTCGCATACCTCAGTGAGGAGTGGATATACGATGCCATCGAAGAGGTCGTGACCGCGCATATAAAGGTAGGTCGTTTCGGGGGTGAGCCCTAATTGCAACAATTCCTCGCGCAGAGGTTTGTAAGTTTGGCGTCCTTGCGGATATTGTTTTTGCAGTCGATTGATTTTAGAATTCACCACATGGCGCAGTCGTTCGAGCGTTTGTTCGGGATGATAAAAATTGATGTTTTGCAGTTGCACGATGTGAAAGAAATCGAGCATGGAGAATTGTTTGTATGTGCCATAGCGGTAGCACCACACATTCCACACAAACAAGGGCCAGATAATGGTGGAATAGTTACGCAGAAATTCCTCAAAATTAAATATGTGGCGGTCGTTGAGTGTAGCCATTACACACACCGTTTGTAATGCAGGGGCATAGCATTGAAAGTTTTCGATGGCGTAGACGTATGTGTGGAATACGTAAGGATTGTTGCACACCTCAGCCGAAGCGAATGTTGCGCCTTGCATCAGGTAGTCGTAGTCAGCATCTACACAAGCAATCATGCACTTGCCCAATCGTGCTCCCAAGTCATTGGCAAGTGCTATTTTTTTGCCTTTGCAGAGTGAGGTGCGCGAGGGCAACATAACCTCAAAATAATACTTGTCTGTTTCGAGCGGTCGCAACAAATTGCTCCAAAAAAATACATCGTCGTAACTCTCGACGTATGCCACAATGCGCTGACGAGCGTTACGTCCGCCCAAACGGTTCATTGCGCTGATATACGAGGAGTTGATATACGACGTTAATGGTCCATGCTTTTTGCCTCCATCTTCGGTCTTGGGTTGTGGACGTGATGGAGAACGGTCGTCGCGTGTGGTAGTTTTTGGGCGACGATTCGCCTTTTTATATAGCCGCTCTTGTTTGAGCTTTTTATATTCTTTGTTTCGCATGGTGAAATCTCTTTAAAGGGGTGCAACCTATCTTTACACCGTGATATCCCCGACTTCGGTTACTGCGTCTTCCCACCCATCCATGATGAGAGCGGGCGAGTGTGTGGTAAGCATAATTTGTGCGTTAGGGTTCAGTTCGCGCACCAACGAAATAAGGCGTTTTTGCCATTCAAAGTGTAGACTTGCTTCGGGCTCATCCATAAATAGCACATAGTGCTCTTGGTCTTCGGTGAGTGCGGTAAGCAAGATAAGCAGAATTTGTTTTTCGCCACTCGAGAGTAAGTAGGGCGGTAGTTTTTCGTTATACTGAATAAACTGTAACTCATTGCTTTGTCGGTCAATGCGTTTCCCGGTTTCGGCAAACAGTTCGTCGACCATATCTTGGAAGCGTGTTTTAAGGTTTGCCGCCTCGGTTGCTTTTTCGCGAGCTTCGGGGTCACCACTTGTGAGCAAGGCAATCATGCGGTTGCCCACATTTACTTGGTAGTCAAGATATCGACGTTGAATGAGATAAAGTTGCCAATCGAGTTCAGTAACAATGCGTGCATCGGTAATAGAACCCGAGTTTTCAAAGTTCACCATTTGACGGTCGAAACTTCGAATCACGTCATAATGAATGCCTGTAGCATCGCTGGGCTCAAAGTCAATCTTTACGCCCAAGCGTCGTGTGCCTTGTAGGTCGCCCGTGGTGGGCACGGTGCGTAGGTGTTGCACCAATCGGTTCAAGATGGTGCTTTTACCTGCACCATTATGTCCGCTCAGCACATTCACATCGGGGCGTAGTTGCCACACAATGTGCTTATGTCCGCTCCAAAGGCTCGATATTTCTATACGATTGATGTAATCGGCAAATTTAATCATGGCAGATTCTTTTTAATTGTTTCCCACAAAAGTAGCGAGTATTTGGCAATCGTGCAAGTTTTTTGAAAGTAAAAATGAAGTATGAAGTATTACAAAGTATTGAGGTGTTCCCAATTCCGACGGTATATTTTCCGTTCATCCTCCGTTCGGGCTCCGTTCGAGCTCCGTTCATCCTCCGTTCATCCTCCGTTCATCCTCCGTTCAAGCTCCGTTCGAGCTCCGTTTAAGCTCCGTTCGAGCTCCGTTCAAGCTCCGTTCAAGCTCCGTTCGAGCTCCGTTCGAGCTCCGTTCGGGCTCCGTTCGAGCTCCGTTCAAGCTCCGTTCGAGCTCCGTTCAAGCTCCGTTCGAGCTCCGTTCGAGCTCCGTTCAAGCTCCGTTCAAGCTCCGTTCGAGCTCCGTTCATCCTTCGTTCATCCTCCGTTCATTCTCCGTTTGGGAATCGAAGATTGATCGAAGATCGATCGAAGAACGAACGGAGAATCATCGGAGGCAAGACGGAGATGTATCGAAACTCTAATGAGAAACCAAGAGAAAGGCGACCCGAACAAAAACTTTATTTTTAATCACTTAAATTCAAATTATTATGGCAGAACATTTAATGAAATTTGCGCGATGCTTTTAAAAAATGTGGGGCGTTCGTCGATTAAAACAGGGCATTTGTCTATTTTTAGTATCAAAACAGGGGCGTAGATTAAACCTTCGTGGTAATTTTGCATCTGACTTTATGTATGCCACCCAAAGAGACGCGTAGTTTGGGATGGAGCAGACAGCAATTAAACAAGAAACTAACACAATAACAACCCGATAAATGAAAAGAAAATTTTGGCTCTTCATCCTATCGTTTGTCATGAGCCTTGGGGCTATGGCGCAGCAATGGGTGTTGACAGGAACTGCCGTAGATGGTAAGACCAAAAATCCAGTAGACTTTGCTTCGGCTGTGTTAATGCGCACAGACAGCACTGCTGTGATGGCAGCTACTACCGATGAAAATGGTGCATTTAAATTGGTGGGCAAAGAAGCTGGTAACTACATCGTAAAAATTTCGTATGTAGGCTTTAAACCTTTTACGCGCAATGTGAAGTTGACCACCGAACAAGATAGCATCAGCTTGGGCACATTGGCTATGCAGAGTAACGACCGTGTGTTGGGATCGGCTACGGTTACTGCCACTGCCTCGCGTGTGGAACAAAAGGGTGATACCACCATGTTCTCGGCTTCGGCATATCGTGTGCCCACGGGCTCTACACTCGAGGCTTTGGTGAAACAGTTGCCTGGTGTGGAAGTTGACGACAATGGGGGCATTAAATGGAATGGTAAAACCGTGCAAGAGTTCTTGATTAACGGTAAGGACTTTTTTAAGGGCGACACCAAAACTGCCATGAAGAATTTGCCCACGGAGTTGGTGAGCAAAATTAAGGCTTACGATAAGAAAAGCGACTATACAGAGCAAACAGGTATTGACGATGGCGAAGAAACCACTGTGCTCGACATTGCGACAAAACGCGAATTGAACGAATCGTGGGTGTCGAACATTGACTTAGGTTATGGTAGTCACGATCGCTATTCTACACGTTTCTTTGGTTCACGTTTTACAGACAAGACACGTGTCACGACATTTGGCTCGTTGAATAATACGAACGACCAAGGTTTTGGCGGTCCGCGAGGATTTGGTGGCGGTAGCAACGGACTTACGGCTTCGAAAACAGTCGGTTTGGACTTCTCGTGGGAAAATGGCAAGCAAAAGCGCGAGGCAGGACGTTTGCAACTCGGTGGTTTTGCTCTTTACTCACATACGAGCAGCGATGCTGTAAGTACTTCGAACTCAGAAACCTTTTTAAACGCAGGCAAAGGTTCGTCTTTTGCCAATAGTTTTAGTTTTAATGGTTCGCATCGTACGAGCGTGATATCACGTTTTAAATTAGAATGGAGCCCCGACTCAATGACCAATATCAATTTTCAGCCACGCTATAATTATGTAGAGTCGCGTAATAGTGGCACCTCGAGTTCGGCAACCTTTAACCAAAATCCTTATGAGTTAGAGGGCATGGTAAGTCCGCTTGATAGTATCTTTGCACAGGTAGCTGCAGAGCGTTACAACACCGCACTTTATGGCATGATGGTGAATACGAACCAACGCATGTCGAAGGGCGATAGCAAATCGCATGCTATTAGTGCCAATTTGAACATTGTGCGTCGTCTTTCATCGAATGGTAGAAATGTGTCGTTGCGTGCAAGTGGTGGTTACACCAAGAGCGAAAACAACTCTTATGCCATTTCAGACATTCGCTATAACACCGTGACGAACCCTACGAACACGGGTAGCAACTTGAATCAATATAGCACCACACCTGGCAAAAACTATAATGCTTCTGTGCGTTTGGGCTATGTAGAACCCTTGGGCAACAATTGGTTTGGCGAGGTGCGCTATGAGTATAGCTACAAATATAACAAGAGTGACCGTTCGCGCTATAACTTAAACGAGTTATTGCAGCAAGACGTTGACATGGTTGGACCCTATAACCAAAAGTTTGGCAGTCTTACAGATTATCCTGAATTAGGTTCGTTGCCTTTGGCATACGGCAATTTGAGTGTAAACGATATTCTTAACTTGGTGCGCGATGCCAATAACTCGCAATATGCCACTTATAAATATTCAAACCACTCGGCTACACTCGGTGTGCGCTATAACACATCAGCCATTCGCTTTAACGCAGGTGTAGACTTTGATCCCGAACATACCACAATGGCATATAACCGTCCGAGTCAGCTCGACACCGTGGTTACACGCAGTGTGTTTAATGTTTCGCCACAGGTACGTTTTCGTTACAGATTCTCAAAAACAAACAGTTTGGATATTAACTACCGTGGTTCGTCATCACAACCTTCGATGACCGACCTCTTGGCTGTGGTAGATGATTCAAATCCCTTGAACATCTCAATGGGTAACCCTGGTTTGAAACCTTCGTGGAACAATAACTTCCGCATTAACTATAATGGTTATAATGCTACGCGTCAGCAAGGCATTATGGCAGGTGTGGATGGTTCGTTTACGCGCAACTCTATCTCGAATCGTATGGTTTATGACGAAACAACGGGTGTGCGCTACATGCGTCCTGAAAATATCAATGGCAACTGGAATGGTCGAGGCATGTTTATGTTCAATTCGGCTATGGGTAAAGAAAAGTTGTTTAACATAAGCACCCATACCTCATTGAGCTATGACAATGCAGTGAGCTATGTGAGCAGTCGTTCGTCGAACCCCACCACTTATGCGATGGCTTATGGCAACTTGATGCCTTTGGCAGATGCTACGGCAGAGGTTGAGCATAACTATGCTTATTATAACAACATCTTTAACTCGGCAGCTTCTGCTTCTGAGAAGAACACCACACGCACACTTGGTGTGAGCGAAAACTTGAACTTGTCGTTCCGTAAGTCGTGGTTTGATGTGGGCTTGATTGGTAAACTTAACTACCAACATGCGCGTGCCACAGTGCAGGATAACGCAAATATGGACACATGGAACTTTGCGTATGGTGCAAATGCGAACTTCATCTTCGATTTTGGATTGAGCATTTCTACGGATATCAGCATGAGTTCACGTCGTGGTTATGTGGCTTCGTCAATGAATACAAACGAGTTGTTGTGGAATGCACAAATTGCACAGTCGTTCTTGAAGAACAAGGCAGCAACAGTGAGTTTGCAGTTCTACGACATTTTGCAAAAGCAGAGTAACATTAGTCGTGTGCTCACAGCTACACAACGTACAGACTCTTGGAATAATGCCATCAACTCTTACTTCATGGTTCACTTTATCTATAAGTTGAACATCTTCCCTGGTGGGGGTAGCAGTAAGAAGAATGATAAGGATGGCGATAGAAATGGCGATCGTCCTGGTCCTCCCGATATGCGTGGTCCTGGTGGTATGCCTATGCGTTCTGCTGGTGGAGGCCGACCGGGTGGTATGCCTGGTTTCCGCGTTATGTAAGATTAAATTTTTAAAAAAGTTATGAGGTTGTAAAGTTACCATTGATAGTAACAATACAACCTCATAATTTTTTTAGTACTAAAACTGAATTTTAGTGCTATTGTACCGTGAAATAAATTGTGTCGCCATAACTTGTGCCAATGCCATTTCGTGCGTATGCCACGGCATAATAGGTGCCTTTGCCCAAAGAGTCGGTGTGGGCAGTAAAGGGGGTAGCTGCAGAGTCGGCTACGGCTTTCGCATTTAATGTGTCGTTTCCATAATTAAAGCCACACTCGCGCAACGAACTGTTGGGAGATGCGCTGACATGACCTGTAAGCCATACCGAATCGCCTTGTTGGGTGGCTACGCCAGTGTGTACGGTAGGGGCAAAAGGTTGCTCGCCACTGCGATCTTCGCCACAGGCTGTGAGCAACTGCGCAGAAAGGGTGATAGATGCAATAATGTAAAATAGATGTTTCATGAGTCGTAGTGGATTGTCAATCGTAAAACATGTTGTGTGGTATTGTCGATGCGTGGCGTATTGTCGGCACGTTCGCCAACTAACCATACAATTCCCGCTTCATCGGCTACTACAAGAGAATGGGCTTTTTCAATGCGCGAAAAATGGCGATTGGTCATGTAGTCGCTTAAAAGTTGGCTGCCTTTCATGCCAAAAGGACTGAAGCGTTCGCCTTGAAGGGGTACCCTTATTTGCAATGCACCTTGTAGTTTGTCGGCATCGAAAAGCACAGTTTGTGGGGGACATTTCAGCGTTTTTAAGGCATCAATATGCAGTAATTCTGCCACAAGGTGTGCATGGGGTAGAAGGGTAGTGGCGCTTTTATTCAGAGCCTGAGGCAATGTGATGTATTGCGTGTGCAAGGGTTGAGGTTTGGGTCCAAAAATAAGATGCTGCTCGCTACGTGTAACAATAGCGTGGGTGTTTTCTATAATCCCACCTACACGCATTTGCAAAGCATCTTGTATTTGTGCATCCATAAAAGCCAAGGGCGCCAATAATTCGCGTAACACGGCGTGTGGGTGCGAAAGCGCGTGGAGTTTGTCCCAACTTAAAAATGTATACGCACTTAGGGCTTTTGTGCCCTTTTGCATTTCGCATTCTTGGCAAAGGTGCGCAATGGCTTCGGCATATACGCTTTGTGTTTCAGTAAGGTGGTGAGCCATTTGGTTAATGGCTTGTACAACCTTAGGGTTGAGGCGTTGCAATAGTGGGAGTACTTCGTGACGAATGCTATTGCGGCGGTATTGCACATCGGCATTGGTGCTATCGGTGACGTAAGTCTGTTGGTGCGCGTTGAGGTATTGCAGAATGTCGGCTTTGGTCCACGACAATAAGGGACGGTAGATGGCAAAGCCTTGTTTGTGGCTAAGCTGTTGCATGCCGGTGAGTCCTTGTAGTCCTGTGCCACGCACAAGGTTGAGTAAAATGGTTTCGGCATTGTCCTCTTGATGATGTCCCACGGCAATGGCTTGGCAACCCGTTTGTGCTAACAATGTTTTGAACCAAGTGTAGCGTAGTCGTCGAGCAGCCATTTCGATGCTTTCGCCTGTGCTTTCAGCCTCTTGTGTGGTGTTGAAATGTGTGACAAAAAGCTTAATATTGAGCCGCTCACACAGCAAACGTACAAAGTGCTCGTCGCGGTTACTTTCTTCGCCACGTAAGTGAAAATTACAGTGTGCCGCAGCAGCAACCTCGCCTTGGTTGTGTAGCCAAAGCAAAAGACACACGGAGTCGGCTCCGCCAGAAAGGGCTACAATATATTTTGCCATAATGATGTGTGGAGTTTGTGGTTCGTACTTTGGCTTCTTGTTGGAGATGGTAGACTAAAATGTGAGATGAACGATGGGAGACAATGCGTGGGGCATTAATATGCGACTTCCACATTGAAACCTGCATCACGCACTTTTTGGGCAATACGGTCTAATTCTTCGTGAGTAGCTTTGCGCAAGTCAGGGTCGGGTGTTTCGCGATCGATGGTGTAGACCATTACTTGTTGTGGTCGAATGCTTTTAACGGCTTCGAGCCACGGATTGACATAGAGGTCGGTAGTGTTGTCCACACTCTTGCCTTGGCTTGTGCCCTTCATAAAGAGCGACTGAATGATGACGTGTCCGTTGAACGAGCGAAGGGCTTCGATGATTTGTGCCACATCGTAATGTCCCGTGGGGCGGTCTACACGCTGAATGTAGTTGGCATCTACCGTGTCGAGTTTAAGAATGTTGTTGTCAACCTTCATTAAAGCAGCATGCACCTCAGGTCGAATGGCAAAGGTGGAGTTGCTGAGTACACTCACTTTGGCTTGTGGAAAATATTGATTACGCAGTGCTAGGGTGTCGTCTATAATACCCGCAAAATCAGGGTGTGCAGTGGGTTCACCATTCCCTGCGAATGTAAGTACATCGGGTTTAGGTCCATTCGCTGCCATGTCTTTTAATTGTGCTTCGAGCGCTTGTGCCACTTCTTTACGTGTGGGGCGGTGCAATTTTGGACGATGGTCGCTATTGTAACCACATTCGCAATAAACACAGTCGAAGGTACACACTTTGCCGTCGGCAGGCATCAAGTTAATGCCTAACGAAACACCAAGGCGGCGACTGTGAATGGGACCGAAGATAGGTGAGGGGTAAACAATGCCCTTGTGACCTTTGTTTTCAGGATAGCCGTTTGACATAATTGTTTACTTGTTTATAAGTAGGTGTTCAAAATTATTTTATACTATCAGCAGATGCTATTTTCACATTGAAAGCACGTTCTCGGGCGCATCTGTTTCCTTCGTTCTCAGTCACATAGCCCGCTATGCTCCTTTGCCCGAAGAAAACATCTGCATCCCGATAACGCACTTTCAATGTAAAAATAATTTCGAACACCTACTTATAGAAAAAATGTGTGTGACATAAAAAGCAAAAAGAGATTTCCCGAAACATGTGCTTGGGGAAACCTCTTTTTATTTCGGAATCTTGTTTGAAGATACCATAAAGTGCGGTGCACTGTTCGCAAAAAATTATGCGTTAACAGCGGTGCGCTTTTCTTTGATACGAGCCTTCTTGCCTGTGAGGGCACGGAGGTAGTAGAGCTTAGCGCGACGTACCTTACCTACCTTGTTCACCTCGATGCTTTCGATGTTCGGTGATTCAATGGGGAAAATACGTTCTACACCGATAGTACCAGACATCTTGCGCACTGTGAAGCGCTTCTTCTCCTGGTGACCATTGATTTTGATAACAACGCCGCGATACAACTGGATACGCTCCTTGTTACCTTCGACGATTTTGTATGCTACGGTAATAGTGTCACCAGCTTTGAACTTGGGGAACTGCTTGCCTGTAGCAAAAGCTTCTTCAGCAATTTTAATTAAATCTGCCATTTTGTTGATGGGTAATTAAATGTATTGTTGTCCGTCCCGACCCAGCTTAACGGGGAACTCTGCATCCCGACAGAGGCTTGGTGGAAAAGCGGTGCAAATTTACGACTTTTTGCTTGTATGGCAAATCTTTTCGCTATTATTTTATGTTTTCTTATTGATTTTCTGTAGTTTAGTGGCTTTCTCCCACATCCTTTAGTTTACAGAAGTGTGCTTGCAACTGTCATAAAGCTTTTTATAAAACTTATGTTTACACAATGTGGCTGCTGAGCCAAGGATGATGAGTTTGTAGCGAGCACGCGTAATTGCCACGTTCATACGGCGTAAGTCGTTCAGAAAACCGATTTGTCCTTCTTCGTTTGCACGTACCAAACTCACAAGTATCACGTCGCGTTCTTGTCCTTGAAAAGCATCGACAGTGTTTACTGTAATTTGTTTGCGTAAGGGGCGTAAGTAGTCATCTTTCTTGATGAGACAACGCAAATATTGCACCTGTGCACGATAGGGCGAAATAATGCCAAAGTCAATGCGTTCTTCTATGAGTCGGTGTCTACCAAATCGTTGTGCATAATTGTGCAAAGCTTGTCGCGTGAGTTGGGCTTCGGCTTTGTTGATGCGACCATAAGAGTTGCCTACAAATTGCTCGTGGTTATCGTCAACGCATTCGGCTGTGTCTATCCACACCAACGAATCGTCAATATCGTCGAGCAACGAGCGATGTTTCACTTCGGGGGCAGCTTGTAATTGTCCTTGATAAAACCAATCGGACGAAAAACGCATTAACGCTTCGTTCATGCGATATTGCACTTGTAGCAAACGCACACATTCGGGTTTGTTCGCTGCAATTTGTTCCATCAGCGTAACGGCTAATCCGCTACGAGCAGCCTCCACACATTTAATGGTGGGTGGCAGTTGTTGGTGGTCACCAGCAAAAATCACACGATCCGCCTTTTGCAGTGGAATCCAGCAAGCGGCTTCAAGGGCTTGGGCGGCTTCGTCTATGAAGAGCGTGTGAAAGTGTTGCCCTGTGAGTAATTGATGGGCAGCCCCTGTAAGCGTGCAAGCTATTACGCGACTTTGGTCGAAAAGATGATGACGAATGCGCATCTCAAGTTCATCTGCCCGTTCGCGTAAACGACTTATTTTTTGATGGAAATTTTCGCTGCGCGATTTACGTGGTTGACTATAAAGTTGACGTATGCTGCGTCGTATTTGCCAAAGGTCGGGATAGTCGGGGTGCGACTCAAAGCGATGCTCATAAGTGTGGGCAAGCATCTCTTGTGTCACACGGCTGGGGTTGCCTATGCGCAACACCGAAATGCCACGTTGACTGAGTTGTGCGCACATCCAATCTACTGCAGTGTTGCTTTGTGCACAAACTAATACCTGTGGTTCGCGTCGCAACACCTCGCTCACGGCTTCAACCATAGTGGTGGTTTTGCCTGTTCCCGGTGGTCCATGCACAATCAGTACATCTTTAGCTCTTAGCACATCGCGCACAGCCTGCTCTTGCGAGGCGTTGAGCCAAGGCAGACGCAAGGGTATGGCTGGTTGTGCTGACCAACTTGCGGGCGCTGCTGTATGGAATATATCGCGCAATGCAGCCAACCTATTGCCTTTTGCTTCGCCCACATGATGTAGTGCATCAAGCATCACACGATAAGAATAGTCGTCAAAATGTAGTTGTACGCCGAGTTTTTCTACGGATTGTAATTGTGCCAAAGCACCCTCGCCAGGCAACTCTACCACCATTCGGTCGGTCTCTGAAAAACTCACTGTGCCTTGAAATGGAAGGTAGTGCAAAAGTCCTGCCCCATCTTGCGAAAAAAAGCACACTGGCCGTCCGTATTCAAAGTTATGATCAATGTCGGAGTCGGGAGTGCGCATTATTTCTACCACGAAGCGATCGAGTGAGTTGTAATAGCCTCGTCCTGTACTGACAGGAAACCAGCAATCACCACGTTTCACTTTGCGGTCAACGCCCATAAGCTCGGTGTCGCGCTGAAAGGCTTTCTTCTCGCATTCATATTCCATTTTGAGCAACTCTATTTGTCGCGCAATAGAGAGGTTCTGTTTCATGCTTTCTATGTTTCTTGTTTTTTGGGGGAAGATTTATTCATTCTCTTATTGAACATCTACTTAATAGCTCACATGTTCAACACTCACCCCAATCATAGCCTTCTCGCCAATTTTAAATTCGGCAGCAGCACCTATGCGGTCGCGAGGAATATCGAAGAATACGGGGAAGGGTTCGCGTCGCCAGGGATAAAGAGATGTCTGTTTCGGTAGAAAAGATTTTTGACCATAAGCATACACGTTGATATTCTCGTTAACCTTATAAGCTAATACGCCCCCCACACCTACATCTGTGCGTCGCCAACTTCCCCAGTCAAAGTTTGTGGCAGTAATGCCTGCAGCAAACGAGAGCTTTTTGGTTAGAGGCATCACATAAGCAAAGGCAGCCGACTGACCAAAGCCCACACCGCGGGGCGAATTTTTACCCAATCCAGCCGTAAGGCTCATGCCAAATTGTGCATTAAATCCCTCATGCAGTCGCCAACCAAAGTCGCTTCCTACATAAGGTGCATAACCACCCAAACCATAGCCACCCATGTTCACCATAGGGGTGTTCCAAGGCAATGAAAGCTCGTTTGCCTTTTCACCAGCAAGCGAAAGACTGTCCGCATCAGCTGCTAACGAGTCGCGGTGCATTTTCATAAAAGCATCGTCCCATTCGCGGTGTTGCACCTGATTGTCGGTTTGAGCTTCAGCACATATCGGTGCTGTTAGGGCAAACAAACTCAATATGATATATTGCACAAATTTTGTCATTGTCGTAAATCTTAGATTATGATGCAAATGTAGGTAGAAAATACGAATGACTACACAAAAAAGCTATTAAATAACCCAAAGTAGATTTTAATTTTATATTTTTGCGCCCAAGAAAATAGACTTTAGCATATTAAGTCGTCTATACTTTTTTGACGAATCTTAGACTACTTCAGTAAGACCCGATAAAATGAACAATAAAACACTTTTAATAACCACTATTCTGTGGATAGCTTCTGCCATAATGTATGCCGGCACCCCTTGGCTAAAAAAGCCCTTACGTTTTGTTGAGGCAGACAGCGTAATAACTTGGGGATATGACGGACGTGACTTCAGACGTACTGCATTCACGACCGATTCCACTGCCCAACCTCTTCCAACGCGTCTCACACGTAGTGCTTGGAATAATCGTAAAATTGCCTATCAACGTTGGCTAGAAACCTCCTCTCAGCGTAACCTCGTAGGTGGGGTAGGCGATGCTCAAACCGAAAGTCAAGGTATAGCCGCAGCACGTTGGGTGGAACAGGCACAAAGCCTTTTTTTGATGCAAGGCGATGCTGTATATATTGACTGCATAGAACGTGCATTGTTTAATGCAGTGATGCACACCGCACAAGACACGACCGACATGGCAGGAAGCATCGACCGCAAAATAGCCGCTGCTCAACTCCTTGCCTTTCCTGCTTGGATGTATGCCACAAAGGGAACCACCGATTTGTATATCAACCTTTATGCCAATGCCACGTCAAACATTCGTTGGGGCGATACTACCTTTTCGCTCGACCAAATCACCGATATGCCTGTGTCGGGTTCGGTAAAATTTCGTTTCAATGGCATGGGAAAGGGCTTGCGCTTCAAAGTGCATTTGCGTATGCCCGAGTGGACGGGGATGCGTAAAAATACTCCCTATATCTATGTAGGAGGCGAACCACAACATCCCACAGTATATGTAAACGGACATGAGGTAGATCCCCTGCAAGTCGACGAAAAAGGTTACGTAGTGATAGACCGTGTTTGGCGTTCGCTCGAAGAAATTTATATAGATTTTCCTTTGCATGCGCAATACGTGTTGCCTGCATCAACTCCCACCGACCATTTGCACGCACCCATTCACGGACGTGCTGCGTTGCAATGGGGACCATTGGTTTATTTAGCCGGTAGTGCCAATGTGCCACAATATTTTGTGCCTACGCAACCTGTTAATCCCACCGATGCCCTTAGTCGTTCGGGCTATCCAGTTCTTCAAGGCACCTCCTACAATACGCAAGGCGTGCCACAAGATGCCCAAGCCCCGGCACATCGTTTTATTGTGCAGCCCTATTGTGACTAACACACACACCTTTGACTTCACTTAATACTTAAAAAATCCCTTGCACAGCATGCCGTGCAAGGGATTTTTTAATTTAAGCTTGTGCATAAGTTGCTACATCCTCGGGCGAGAGATTCATCACGAAAGTATGATGTTTAGCAATTTCTGCTTCAACAAAATTTGCATATACGCGAACACTCTTACCAAAGAGTTCTGCGTTCTCGTTTGCGTTGTGCAACAGCAAATGCAACATGATTACGCTAGCAGCCATTTCCATGAGGTGACGTGCGCAAAGATCGTGGAAAGCAGGATCGGCAGCTTCCTTTACGCGGTTCGTAGCCTCTTCAAACTTGTCAGCCATAGCCTTGGCACGAGCTTGAATAGCCTTAAACTCATCGCTAACCACAGCCTCTTCAAACTCGCGCATCTGAGCCAAGTAAGAACCATTTGTTACATAGCGAATCGCAGCAACTACTTGCAACTGTGTTGTACCTTCATAAATCGATGTAATGCGTGCATCGCGATAATAGCGCTGAATGGGATATTCCATCATGAAGCCCGAACCACCATGAATTTGCAAACCATCGTATGCGTTTTGGTTGCAATATTCAGAGTTCATGCCCTTAGCAAGCGGTGTGAGTGAGTCTGCCAATTTAGCATACTTCTTCTGCTCTTTGCGTTCTTCGGGTTCCAATTTGCGTTCGCGAGCAATGTCGTCGAGTGCTTTATAAATGTCTACGTAGCGTGAGCACTGGTAGAGTAGGGCACGTCCTGCGTCGAGTTTTGCTTTCATCAATGAAAGCATATCGTAGACAGCGGGGAAATTGATGATGGCTTTGCCAAACTGCTCACGGTCGCGTGCATAAGCCAATGCTTCGTTGTAAGCAGCTTGTGAAATACCTACACTCTGTGCGGCAATGCCTAAACGGGCACCATTCATCAATGCCATTACATATTTAATAAGACCTAATTTGCGGTCGCCACAAAGTTCGGCATGAGCGTTTTTGTAAACAAGTTCGCAAGTAGGACTACCATGAATACCTAATTTGTTTTCAATGCGGCGCACGTTTACACCACCTTGGTTCTTGTCATAAATAAACATCGACAAGCCACGACCGTCAGTAGTACCCTCTTCAGAGCGAGCCAATACCAAGTGAAGGTTCGCATCGCCATTGGTGATAAAGCGCTTCACACCATTCAGTAACCAGCATCCCTCTTCTTCGCTATAAGTAGCCTTAAGCATCACGCGCTGCAAGTCAGAACCTGCATCAGGTTCGGTCAAGTCCATCGACATCGTTTCGCCAGCACAAATGCGTGGGATAAAACGGTTGTGTTGGTCTTCGTTGCCAAATTCATAGAGCGTTTCAATGCAGTCTTGCAAACTCCAAATGTTGCCAAAACCAGCATCGCTTGCAGCCACTAACTCGGCACACATGGTGTAGGGAGTGATGGGGAAGTTTAGACCGCCATACTTACGGGGCATCGTCATGCCATTCAGTCCCGCCTTCACCATTGCGTCAAGGTTTTCGGCAGTACCACTGGCATAATATACGCGGTCGCCTTCATGGTGCGGACCCTCAATGTCCACTCCTTCGGCATTATCAGCAATAGTCGTACCAGCCAACTCGCCCGTAATGTCTAACACACGGTCATAGTTGTCCATAGCGTCCTCAAAGTCGAGTGGCGCATAGTCAAATTCGTCTTTATCGCGGAAATTGCGTTCTTTCAGTTCCACGATGTGCTTCATAAGCGGATGGTTCAGCTCGAAGCGCAATTCTGCGTGGTCAGTATAATTGTTTGCCATTGTCTCTACTTGCTATTTGCTTTGTAATACTTAATCATCTTAGGAACCACTTCTTCTACAGAGCCAGTGATAATGTAGTCAGCAATTTGGTTGATGGGAGCTTCGGGGTCAGTATTGATAGAGATAATAATACCACTCTCTTTCATACCAGCCACGTGCTGAATGGCACCACTAATGCCACAGGCAATATATACCTTGGGACGCACCGTAACACCTGTTTGTCCAATCTGCAAATCGTGCTCACAAAAACCAGCATCCACGGCAGCACGGCTCGCGCCCACTTCACCATGAAGTTCCTCAGCCAACTTACGAAGCAAGTCAAAACCCTCCTTGCTACCTACGCCGTAGCCACCAGCCACTACAATGGGGGCACCCTTCAGGTTATTCTTGGCTTTCTCTACATGGCGTTCAAGCACCTTCACCACATAGTCTGTTTCGGGCACAAACTTAGCCACATCCTCATACACAACTTCGCCTTGGTAGTTATCGTCTACCTTTTCAGCCTTCATTACGCCCGAACGCACCGTAGCCATTTGTGGACGGTGGTCAGGGTTTACAATCGTGGCAACTATGTTACCGCCAAAGGCAGGACGAATTTGATAGAGCAAGTTGTCGTAGTGCTTCTTATTCTTTTTATCGTCAAAGTCACCAATCTCAAGCGCTGTGCAGTCTGCCGTCAAACCGCTTGTAAGCGATGACGACACACGCGGACCTAAGTCGCGACCAATCACCGTAGCACCCATCAAGCAAATTTGTGGATGCTCCTGTTTAAACAAATTCACAAGAATACTCGTGTGAGGCTTCGAAGTGTAAGGGAAAAGTCCCTCAGCATCAAACACATGGAGTTTATCTACACCATAAGAGAGAATCTCCTTTTCTACCAAGCCCTTAATGCCCGATCCAGCCACAATAGCCTCGAGCTGCACGCCAAGTTGGTTGGCGAGTTTACGACCCTTTGTAAGCAGCTCATACGAAACCTCTTCAACCTGAGTCTTATCTAATTCGCAATATACAAATACGTTGTTCATAGCGATATTTTTCTAATATTTAAAGAGTGAATGTGCTCCATCAGAGCGAAAAGCCCCCTAAGCACACCCGTCCTATTACCCAATCGTGTGGCTGTCTAACAATTCTTTAATCAAGTTCTCCACATCAGTGTCTCCGCCAGTGAGGCGTTTACTCTCCTTGGCTTTAAACACAATGTTTTGCACCGCCTTCACCTTTGTGGGTGAGCCAGCCAAACCACATTGGTTTAAGTCACCATCCACGTCTGCCACGCTCCACTGTGCAATAGTCAAATAAGGCTTCTTTTCATACTCCTCAGCATAAGCCAATCCCTCAGCAGGGCGCTCCATCGGAGCCGAAGCACGCTTATATTTCATCACCAACTTCGCATTGCGCGGACGGCATGGGGCTGCATCACCATTCACAGTCAGCAAAATAGGCATTGGAGCCATCACACGTTCGGTACCTCCATCAATGTGGCGAGTCACCACCACTTTGCCATCCTTCACCTCGTCTACATGCGTCACATAAGTCACTTGGTTCAAGTCCAACTTCTGAGCCACCTGCGGACCCACCTGTGCCGTGTCACCGTCAATAGCCTGACGACCACCTATCACAATGTCGGGAATGCCAATTTTCTTAATAGCCTGAGCCAAAGCATAGCTTGTAGCCAACGTGTCGGCACCTGCAAAGGCACGGTCTGTTAGCAAGTAACCACCATCGGCGCCACGATAAAGTCCCTCACGAATCACCTCTGTAGCACGCGGAGGTCCCATTGTTAAAATGTGTACCGAAGAGCCTGGGTGCTGCTCTTTAAGGCGCAATGCCTGTTCAAGAGCGTTCAAGTCTTCAGGATTGAATATGGCTGGCAGAGCGGCACGATTTACAGTGCCCTCAGGAGTCATCGCGTCTTTACCCACATTGCGGGTATCGGGTACTTGCTTTGCAAGCACAACAATTTTCAGACTCATATTTTTTCTTTATAGTTGATATTAATATTATGTGTTCAATAGAGATTTTGCCACACCCGTCTGAGTGAGTTAACAACTGTGGCACGGCAAATTTAGTCTTTTCTGCTAACTATGCAAAGCAAACCCACCTATTTTTTTCAACCTCCCCCATTTACCCACAAAAGTAATAGCATGGTGTGCCTACACAATTTTTCGAGAGAGGGGGAGAAGACCAACTAAGAAAACTGAAACGCGCTAACTGAAACAATGGTTTTGAAAAAAAAAGTGAACAGCGAAACCCAATATCATCCCGATGAAATTCCGAAGGCATTCCGATATCATACCGAAGGCAGAGAGGAAGATGGTAAAAGTTAAAATAATCAAAACTTATTTCGTTGAAAACACAAATGTCAAATTGGGGGAGGATGATTCAAAAATTCTTCTTTTTGGGAAATGAAAGTAATTACGTTAAAAAGCGTACATTTCATCAATAATAATGATTCTTTGCTAAATAAAAATGAATGTTACCCCTTTTTGAGGGAAATTTTTTCGTTTTTGTCATACATTTCTTTTTAAGTTGTTAAATTTATTACTAACTTTGCCACATAATGTATAAAATAATGGACTCACAAGACGAGAAACCTTTAAACAATGGTATCTGCGTGACAAACAAAGTCCATTTTTGTACAACAAAAAAATTAGAGATTTAAGAAAACTGAAATCCAAGGAAAAAATTATACTCAACACATTTAAACATTCTACCTATGAAAAAGGTTGTTATTATGACGCTCATAGCGCTGCTTGGCAGTGCTACCTCTTTTGCACAGTCAGAAAAAGACGTAGATCCTTCAACTCCTACACCCGAACAAGTGGTGAAGGCTCGCCGTCAAGAAGCAAAGTTGGCTAAGTCGCTCATAGAACAAAAGGCGACAAAAGATGCCAAGAAACAGGCTAAGCTGCTAAAAAAACAAGGCTGGAAATCAGCACCGGGCACACTCTCGCTCGAGAAACAACTTACTGAACTCTACATCCTTGAGCATACCTACGATGGAAACTTTCCTAAGTATATCATTGGACGCTCTTCTGCATCGAGCAGCAGTGCGGCTTTGGCACGTAAGCAAGCTTTGACACGTGCACGTGTGGATGTGGCAAGCCAAATTAAGTTGGAGGTGGCTGCGCTTACTGAAGAAACTGACACCAATATTGAATTGTCGTCGGGCGAGGTTGAAACAATCGCCAAAATGGTTGACTCAAGCCAGACCATGCTGCAACAGAGCTTGGGACGTACCGAAGTGGTATTCGACATTATTCGCGAGATGAATGGTAAAACAGAAGAGCGCGTAGCAGTGAGCTATAGTGGCGCGCAGGCTAAGAGTTTGCTCTTGAATATCTTCGACAGCGAAGAAATGAAACAGAAGGTTTTGGAAATGCTCGGTAACTAATAAGGCGTGGAAGAAGGCAACATCCCAAAAGATACTCAAAAAAAACAAGCGTCGATTGTAAAGCGTGTGGTGATGACCACCTTTGGGCTTATCCTAATGGCTGTCTTTGCTTTTGTCGCTGTGTTGGCGAAGCCCCTCGACCCCGTGAAGAGGGCTATTTCTGAAGATATGAGAGATAAAAAAAACGCCCAACCAGAGAAAGAAGAAGTTGAACCTAAAACTAAAAAAAGTTCAACTCTCGTACAGCACATAATGGTGACACTACTCGCTGTCGCCATTATGGGCTTCTTTGCTCTTATAACCGTGATGGCAAAGCCACTCGACCCTATTAAAAGAGCAATTTCGGACTTCTCTTTTACTGACGTATATTACGAAATTCAGGGCGATGCAGACACCTGTAGGTTTATTACGATTGTAGACCTGACGAAGGTGACAAAAAGAGGAGACATTGCACAGGTGCTTATCGACATTGAAAAGGCTAATCCCAAAGTCGTGGGGCTAGACTGCGTGTTCGATAACGAGGGAGAAGACTTTGAAGGCAACGACTCGATTATTAAAGTGGCAGAAACCTACAAAAACATAGTCTTTTCTGAAAAAATGCTCGATTGGGCAAACGACAGTGTGGGATATACCAAGGCTATTCATTCTTTCTTTCAAGAATTTGTAGACATCAAAGAAGGTACCAGCAACATGCCACGCAGTTTGTATGACAGCATGAAGCGTAAACTGCCTCTCTCTGAAAAGTATAATGGCAAGCGCTATCCTTCGCTCGTGGCACAAATTGCCAATGAATATACAGAAAAGGATATGACAAGAGGGCGTACGGAGGACATTAACATCAACTTCAGACGTACAGCTTTCCATGTGCTACAACCCGAGGAGGTGAAGGCGCATCCCGAACTCATTAACGGACAAATTGTGCTGTTTGGCGCGATGTATGAAGATTCTGACATGCACTGGTCACCCGTGGGAAAAATTGCAGGCGTAGAGCTTTTGGCTTATAGCATACAAACGCTGATTACCCAAAAAGAAATAAAGGATGTGCCCATTATTCCGTTCTGTATCATCTCGTTGCTCTTGATTTTTATGGTGCAGGTGATGCAAGCATCTTACCTAAAAAGAACCAGTAACTCTAAGAACATGTTTGTGAGGTATGTGATTGGCTCGTCTTATGTGCTGAGCATCCTTACCTTCTTGTTTACATCTGTGTTCCTGGGCATTAGTTTCTTTGTCTTCTCACTCTTCTGCATCAGCTTTAACTTAGCTTGGGCTTTGTCGGTGATTGCCTTCCTCGGCACATCGCGCAGTATGTATGCTGCGATAAAAGACTATGCCGAATCGATGAAAGACAAATATAGTGTATTAAAAAAAATAAATATATGACAAGGGCAAAATATTTCATACTAACCCTATTGTTCTTGCTTTCTGTGCAGATGCAAGGACAATCGTTGCTTGTATATCATGTGGTGGGAAAAGTAACGTATAATGCCAAAGGGACTATGAAACCTTTGGTAATGAATACGCCTGTTTCTGCCCAAACAAGCATCAGTGTGCCGTATGGTGGAAAGGTGGAATTGCTCGATGAAAAAAGTCGTAAGCGCATCATTATTAAAAAGCCAGGACATGGCAGCATTGCACAACTGTCAGCCTCTGAGGGAAATAGCGTGAGTGAACTCTCAGTGAAATATGTGGCTTACGTGAAAAAGCAACTCACCAATAAGGGTTTGACTTCGAAAGAACGCTATTCAGACTTTGCCACTGTGACAAGACAGGTGGACTCTTTACAGGTGGAACCGAAAAAGAAGGAAGACCCTATGACGGCGCGTTTCAACCAATTTAAAAGAAACACGCAAGCAAAATTCTTGAGCTATCGACAAGAGTGCAACCGAAAATATACGGACTTTGTACGCAAGGCTTGGGCAAAAATTGGGGTGGAACCTCCTGTTGAAAAACCTGTTGAACCCAAGGTGCAACCTGTGGTGTATGACGACACGGTGTCGACTTCGAGATTCTTGTTCTTTGGACGCAAAAAGAAAAAAGCCGATGTGGTGGAACGCGACACTTTGCCTGCAAAGCCCATGCAACCGCAGCCCATTGAGGAGGTGAAGCAGGTGCCACAGAGTATTCAGGATAGAGAATACTGCTCAATGCCCTTTATCTTCTACGGCAATGAATATACAGTGCGCTTGGACGAAACCAAACGATTGAATCTTGGCGAAATTACTCCTGACCGCATTGCTGATGTGTTGTTGCATCTCAGCGGAAAAGAGTATGACAACTTGCTATACGACTGTTTGGCATTGCGCAAGCAACACAACTTGTGCGATTGGGCTTATTTGCTCATGTTGAAGGAGGTGGCAGAACAATTCTGTGGTGCCGACACCAACGAGTCTATCGTGCTGTTAGGCTATCTCTACTGTCAGTCGGGCTATAAAGTGCGCTATGCCTACGACGAAGATAAGCAACTTTATCTACTAGTGGCTTGCGACTATGTGATTTATGGAAAAGCATCTTACACCATAGCAGGCGAAAGATTCTATCCCTTAGAAGAGGTGAATAAGGACTTGATTATCTGTACGGCAAAGTTCCCGAACGAAAAGGTACTGTCGTTACACATTAACAGTCCTATGCGTTTAGACCTCGTTGAAGAAGACGAGCGTGTGGTTACGTCGAAGAAGTATCCTGACGTGAGTGTGAAGGTGGCTGTGAACCGCAGTCTTATCGACTTCTACAATGTGTATCCTACCTCGTTCAAACCCGACCAATTCAGCCGTTGGGTTGTGTATGCAGAAACACCCATGAACGAGAATGTGAAAGAACAAATTTATCCTACACTGAAGCAGAAAATTGAAGGCTTGTCTGAGTATGAGGCAGTGAGCCGTTTGCTAAACTTTGTGCAGACGGGCTTTGCCTATGCTTACGACGATGATGTTTGGGGCTACGATCGTGCATTCTTTGCTGAAGAAACCCTCTATTATCCCTTCTGCGATTGCGAAGACCGTGCCATTTTGCTCACACGACTCGTACGCGACCTTCTGGGTTTGGAATGTGTGTTGGTATACTACCCCGGACATTTGGCTTGTGCCGTACACTTTACACAAGAATCATCGGGAGTCTTTTACTCGCTCAACGGAAAAGACTACACGGTGTGCGACCCTACCTTTATAAATGCGCCTGTGGGTATGCCAATGCCTGGTTTGGGCGATAATGGGGTGAAACTGATTCCTATTAATTAATTGACACAACCTATGCAAAAAATTATAACAACTTGTTTGCTCTTGCTCTGTGCTTTAACGGCAACAGCTCAACGTGTAGAGAAGGTGCATGGCATATACTCTTATACGGTGGGCGATAATGAGGCTTTCACCTTTGCTGAAATGAAGCAGAGATGTATTCTTAGAGCGCAAAACGAGGCAATTAAAGAAAAGTTCAACGAGAATATTTCGGCAAGAACGAATATGGTGGATGCCAATATCAATGGCGAGGCAATCTCTCAGTTCGTGGAGGAAATTGATGTGAATGCTGCTGCCGAATGGCTTGGCGACACGCAAGCGCCTGAAATCTCAGTGAAATATGAGGGTAATGTACTTACCTTTACCGCAGAGGTGTGGGGCGAGGCACGCGAAATCACTCAGCAGTCGGTTGACTTTGATTGGAAAATTCTTTGCGGAGGTACTACTGATAGCTATCAAAGCAATAAGTTTAATAACCGTGACCGTGTTTTCATTAAGTTTAAGTCGCCCATTCCGGGATACTTGGCTATTTATGTGCTCGACTCTACGAACAAAGAGGCGAGTTGCTGGTTGCCCTATCGGTCGAACACTTCGGGCTACTTCCCCGTGGCAGCAGGTAAGGAATATGTGCTTTTTGACAAAGCGGTAGACCCTTATGCTTCGCCTTACAGAATGGTGACAAGTAAGCCTATTGAAATGGACAAAGTGGTGCTTATCTTCTCGCCCAATGCCTTTACAAAGTGCAATGACAATGTGGGTGACTATAAGCACGCGAATTCGCTTAGCATTGCTGACTTTGAAAAATGGTTGCGCAAGGCAAGAAAGAACGACAAAGACATGGTGGTTGACCAAACACAATGGATCACGATTGTCAATGACAAAGCAAAAAATAATAACTAAAATCCTATAGTATATGAAATTTAAGGCTTTTATTATCGCTGCATCGCTGGCATTTGCATGTAATGCGCAAGCGCAGGATATCAACTCGATTCCTAACCTCGACTTAGAGGAGGACACTACGGGAGTTGCATCTGTCAACGATATCGTAAAAATGCAGCAAGAAGTGCTCTCGAACAAAGTGACGGGTAGACACTACGAAAGTGTGTGGAAAAGACGCTCATTCTTTAACATCGGGTGGACCGATATGAAAATGAAGTGTAAAGACGGCTCGACCGACGATTTTAAGAGTGATTGGGGTGTAACACTCCAATCGGGCACAAGCTATCGTCTTCACAAAAAGCCTATCCAAAAGATGATTAGCATTGCGCTCGACTATTCGTGGTTGAACCTTAACGTGAATCATATCAAGGCTGAAAAGGATGACCAAGGTTTTATTTATGATAGCTCTGTAGACAAAAATGACGATGAGAAGACTTACAAAATTCCTTGGAAACTCGAAAAGTACGAAGCGAACTATGGTATGACGCTCGGTCCTTCGATAACCATTGCTCCTTTTGTGCCTTTAGGCGTTAAGCAACTCGACTACTTGAAGATTCAGGCTTACTATCACATCGGTTACTGTGCTTCGTTCTTGTATATGGTAAACAATGGCAAGGCTGATAAAAACAAGGATGCTGATATGTATTCGGATTCGTACAGAGATTATGAAAATATGAAGAACAACTTGAAGTTGCAGTGGGGACACGGCATGACTTCAACCTTCGGCTTCAACATTTTCTGGAAACGTGTAGGTATTGGTTATGAGCACAGCACAGGCTCGTTTAAGTACAAAAACTTCAATACCGACGACTTCGGTAAGAAAAAAACTAAGTTTACAAACGAGTTTAGCAGAATCTATCTTACAATCCGCACCTAAAAAATGAGGCAAATGGTAAGATTCTATGTATTCGTATAAAACTAAAAAATCAGCAAGATAAGATTATGAAAAAATATATTCTTATGGCCATGATGGCCTTTGTTTGTGCTGCCAATATGATGGCACAATACACATCGGGTACGCGTGAGGGTGCTTTGAATGATAAAATTAAATGGACTTTCGATGGTAAAACGTTGACGCTTACCAACATCGAAATCGATAAAACAGGACTCTATGCAAGTATTCCTGACTTTGACCTAAAAGAGGTTTCTCCTTGGGTTAAGAAAAAATATCCTGTAAAGAGTGTAATTGTTGGTCGTGGCATCAATCGTATCGGTTCGTGTGCTTTTGCAAACTGCCGTGATATTACAGAAGTTACCTTCGAGGGTGCCAGCATTAAAGAAATTGGTTGGGGTGCTTTCCTCAACTGCTCTCGCCTCCGCACAATCTCTTTGCCCACCACAGTGAAGAAAATTGAAACAGTGGCTTTTGCCAACTGTATCTCGCTGCCTTCGGTGAAGATTCCAGATCAGTGTACGGTGCAAGACCAAGCTTATGTAAACTGCCCCGAAATTAAAACCATCGAGGTGAGTCCTACTGCTACAATCGGTCAGTATGTTTTTGCCAACGAGATAAAGATTGGTGGTAAAATTCGTCACACTCTCTACGATGGCGAAATTCGTCGTCTGCCTGCCTACATCAACATAGGTAACTGCCACACTTATGGTTTCGCAAAAAGTGCTATCGACAAATACATCGGTGGTAATGCTTCTGCCAACGTGCTTGTTGACTACGACTACATGACCTCTGAAATCGACTCGCTTATTCCTACATCTTACACCATTAACAACGACACTTATGCACTTGTTATTGGTAACCAAAACTACCGCTTTGTGCCTGGCGTTCCTTATGCGATTCACGATGCTCGCGTGTTTAAGGAGTATTGCGAAAAAACGCTCGGCATCCCCTCTGAGAACATTCACCTTGTAGAGGATGGTACAAAGGCTATGATTAACGAAGAGGAGTTCCAGTGGCTTGAGAATATTAGCAACCGCGAGAACAAGAAACTTATTGTGTATTACGCAGGACATGGTGTGCCCGACACAAAAGATCGCAATAAGGCTTACATGTTGCCTACAGACGTGCGTGGTACTAAACCTCAAAACGGTATTTCGCTTAACGACTTCTATGGTCGTATTGGTGACTTGGCTTTTGAGCAGACTTCTGTGTTCCTCGATGCTTGCTTCAGTGGTATTAACCGCGATAACGAGAGTGTCAACGAGGGTATGCGTGGTACTGAAATTGCTGCCGAAGAGGGTACTCTTGGCGAAGGTAATGTCGTAGTATTCTCGGCTGCACAGGGCAACGAAACAGCACAGGGATTCCAAGAACAGGGCCACGGCTTGTTTACTTATTATCTGATTAAAGAAATTCGCGAAACAGGCGGTATGGTTTCATTTGGCGACTTGGCTGATAGCATTCAGCGCAACGTGAGCCGTAAGGCTGTTACACTGAAACTTCAGAAGCCCCAAACACCCAGTGCGCACGCTACTGAGAATATTGCTGACACGTGGCGCACTATGGGTTTTTAATGCTACATAAATAATATTTAAACCCAAAGAATTACTATTGCTATGTATAGCGCTTCTTCCCATCCCGATAAGGTTAGGGGGAGGGGAACTATAAAGAAAACGTATAGAAGAGGAGTGAACCACAAGTGGTGTATTTGTGGTTCACTCTGTATTCTAGAAAAAAGTAAGGAGTTTCCTATGAAGAAATTTTTGTTACTCTTTCTAACAGTCGCCTTATGGGGCTTTAGCTTGCAAGCAGAAGCTAAGAACGATAAGGTGAAGTATGGAAAATACATTTACTATGAGGGTGAAACTGAGAACGATGTGCCCCATGGACAAGGAACCTTGGTGGTGACGCGGTTAAAGGACAAGAGTACGGCTTTTATTTCGGTTACGGGCACCTTCAACGATAAAACAATTAAGAACGCGAATTTCAATGCTACTGACTTTAATGCGTTGGAGTTTGAGGGTGATATGTCTTTCGAGCCAAGAGGTGAGAAAGGCAAGGCCATGGAAATTGTGTTCCACTTGGGAAAAGGTGATCTCTTTCACGATGATATTGAATATAAATATCGTAAAATTCGTAACATCTCTATTACCGATCTCGTTATTAACGTGTCGGCTACTAAACAGTCGGAAGATTGGGCTATTGGTTTTGGACCAAATGCGGCACAGAGCATAGGCTTTCAAGCGATTGTGCCTAATATGCCTTTGCCACGTAACCTCGACTTGTTGGGCTATTCACCCGAAAAAATGAAGGGCTTTTTTGCTGACTTCACGATGAACGAGGTGTTGGTGAATTGTACCGAAGAGGGTCGCTTCGTGTTTTACGATGGGGCTACATTTTGCAAAGACGAAATAAAATTTGTTGATGGCGACGTTGTGCGTCTTGCTAATAACGATTGGACAGGGGCTATGACCTATGCCGACGGCACGCACATTAGCAAAGACAATGCCGACCTCTTTAAAATTGACTTTAAGAATGGCGACTCGTATGTGGGCACTCTGAAGCGTAACACCTTGCAAGACTTAGCTCGAAGAGGTACAGACCATCCTAACTTCAAGTATAACAATGGTGTATTTACAAGCGAAGGTGTTGACGAAAAATGGATAAATGGTGAATCGTTCACCCATCGTCATGCTCGTCTATTAGAGTTGATGAGAGAAGAGTTGGTGTTGGCTGTTGAGAAAGACAGCTTGACAGAAGAACAAGCTATTAAGCGCGAAAAGGAATTGAAGGTAGAAGATGCCAAGCTTGCTGCACGTCGCTTGCAATTCTCAGACGATAGCCTCTCTATTGCCAATGCACAGTGTCCTGTGATTTTGGGGGCTGTAAAGGGCAAAAAGTTCAGTGGACAGGTAAAACTGAGCGACGAGGAGGATGCTGCCACATACGCTAAGAAGGTGCAGTTGTGGCTCACAGTATCGTTTGTAACTGCCAACCGTTGTGTGCTCAGTTACAAAGGTAAGGCGGTGGCGAAGGACGAGGATACTGCGGATTTCATTAAGTCGCTTGAGCCTACATTTATTCACGAGGGCAACTTTGCTTATCGTATTGAGGGGTATACCATTTATCTTTACGATACCAAAAATTTTGAGCGTCAACGTTTTTCGTTTTCTAAAAACAAGAACAACATTTATTGCAACGAGTTGAAAACGCTGCTTAATGTAGCGCGATAAATGTGATGAAAAAAGGTTCATTAGTCTGACTTGACTAATGAACCTTTTTTTGAATATACTCGGAGGAGTATTTAAATCTTATTTCTTTATACGCTTTTAGGAGCTATATTATTTTGCACCCCATTCACTAGGATTGCATCGTGACTCGATTTTTTCTTCGGCTGCATCGGGCAAGTTGGGGAAGAAGTCCATGCCTGTAAGTTCTTCGAGTTTATTGATTGTAACTGCATGTTTGGCGATTTCGCTCAAAGGTGCTTTATTCTTGTAGTCGTAGCCATACTCCTTGTGCTCCATCCAAAAACCAATAGAGCTATATGCATTGTTCTTTACCTTGAGCAATGCCATGTAGTAGTATTTAGGTACTGCTACTTTTTTGCCATTACTGCGTGTAATGTAGTTCATAATTTGGTCGTTCTTGATGGTGCCACCTTTCACTACATATAGAGTGTCGGCAAATGAGGCATTGCGACCGCACTGTTGCACTAAGCCCTCAAGTGTTACCCAATAGCCTTGGTTGAACGAAGACTTTTGTGGTGACATATTCGTCATGTAAAAAGTCTGTTCGTTGGCTGTGGTGTTATATACACGGTCAGCAGATGCACAAAGGTGTCCACGGTCATAACCGCTTCCAAATCCACGGCTACCAATGTGGTAGGTGCTGCTAAGACTTGGGTCGTCTGTAAAGGGCTCGTCTGAACGACCTGTATATTGTTTGCGTGTATCACCATCGAAACGGAAGGCTACCCAACGTGAGTGATATTTGGTAATGTCATACTCTAACATATAGTTGTTTACCTTTTTTCCATTGATGCTCACATCGTGCGAAATGAGTAGGGTCGTGCCATCGTTGAGTACGCGTGGTGTTTCCATGCGCGAGGTGATTTGCGTATTCGCAGAGTTGCTTGTACTGCCACCGGTGCTACCACCTGTATTACCACCAGGAGGGTTAAGGTTGTCCCAAGGGTGTTCTTCTTCGCTACAAGATGTGAAAGTGAAGGTAGCTGCTGCTAGTACTGCTAAGAACAAGAGACTTTTTGGGATGTATGCCTTAAGTCGATTAAAATAGATATTCATAGTGTGGATAAAAAAGAAAAAACAAGATGCTTGGGTGCAAGCTATGTTGCGCCCAAGCACTTGTTGTATGATAATAAAGTTGGTCGACCTATGCAATTACTTTACACGATGAATGGCAGCAGCAATACCGCCATTTGAAGTAACAAGTGAGAAGTCGTCAATCAACTTGTCTGAAGCCTTAGCGTATTTACTTGTTTTGGGGTTCATTACGACAAAGTTTACAGTGGTTTCTGTGTCGAGTGTGAATTCGTAAGTAGCAAGTTTCCAATTGGAATCAGTGGTGATGAAGTCACTATAGTGGTATGAGTCACCACCAGCAATTTTGCCATCTTTCTCTACAACTGCGTAACCGAATTTAACCTGACCTTCACCCTTTATATACATGCTTAAGGTATAGGTGCCAGCCTTGAGGGTATATTCTTTAGACCCCAAGCGCTTGTTGCTCTTTTCATCGCATGCTACGCAAACTGAGTAGCTGCCAGAGTGAGCATCAGTGCTTTGTGTAAGTTTTGCGCTGCTAGCAGATGTTGTAGACTTCCAACCTTCGCAAACACCATCAGCCCAAGTTTCGAAACCACCATTCAAAAGGAGATTGTCACCAGTGGGAGGAGTTACAGGTGTGTCGGGAGTGTCGGGTTTATCAGGAGTATCCGGAGTTTCAGGTTTATCAGGCGTTGTAGTGCCACCATTTTCCATAGCAGTGCCATCGCCCTTCACGCAGAATTCGTCAACTTCCCATGTACCTGAAGCCTCGTCAGTGCTTGCATACTTAAATGCGATGTACACCTTTTCATTGCCGCAGAAGGCAGTGATATCCATAGTGCCTGCATCGATGAAAGTCCATGAAGTGCCTTCGGGATAGCTAGGTACGTTGATTTGTGTCCAAGTAGCGGTTTTTACGTCACCTGTATAGTCGGTTGATGCCCATACGGTGCACATTTCAGAAGGTACGCCCGGAGCAATCTTGTTAATTGCATGACGGAAAGTCAAAGAAGCCTTTTTGCTGTCCTTCAAATTGATGGCAGGCGATACAGCCCAAGCTTCGCTGGCATTGCTCTTGCTGCTGGCAAATGCAGAAGCTTTGAGGTAACCCTTACCATTATAAGAATCTTGCTTCCAAACGTAGGTGAGGCTACCTGAAAGTGTTACATTCTTAAATTCAAAGCCTTCGGCGTCTGTATCAAAGTTGGCAGAGAAAATGGTCTTTTCAGCACCTGTGTTTTCATTACCACCTTGGTCACCTCCAGTGCCAGGATTCTTGTTCACCTCGTAAGGAGCAGGAACATCGTCGCAAGCTGTAAAGCCCAATGTGAGGGTGGCAGCTGCAAGGCATAAAATATACTTTTTCATAAGATTGTTTTTGTGGGAGATGGTTCTGTGTGCAATTTTGTGTGCGAGAACCATCTCTTAATGTTTTATTAGTTAGCTGAAATATCGGTTGTGTCGCGCATCTGAAGCTGCCAGTTTGTGTAGTAGCTCAAGATACCGGTATATGAACGAGTATTCTCGGGCAGCTCGATGAACGAAACACGATTTTTAGTTGAGGTGCGGATAGCTACGGTAGAACCATTGCCAAGGGCAAGGTTACGTTCTACACCATAACCTGCATCGTGAAGTTCGTAGGGACCAAAAATCTTCTTGCCGTTAGCCGAGAGCGTTTCGGTTTTGCCATACACATCCTTGAAGGTGTCAAGAGAACCTTTGTCTAACTTGTCGCGATTTTCTTCAGAAGCCTCCTTAATGTCGCCACGAACGGTTGCCAACATGGGGCAGTTTTCGAAGTTTTTATTGGCAGAAGCACGTAACCATGCCTTGCCTTCTTCGTCAGTCTTGTCTACAGGTGTAAGCTCAGGGGCGTTGAGGTCAGGTTTGCCTATGAGTTGCACGTTGCTCTTAAGGTCTTCAAAAAACATCGGGCCCAAGTTTATGTTGTTCGACGATGTTTTGTAAGGCGTACCAATGCGCGGAGTCTTGCTATATGCACCCGCATAAAGTCCCTTAAGATTGATTTTGATGCGCTGACCTAAGGCGAAGTAGGGATAGAGCGCAGTGCTCTTTACAGCCAAGATGATGCACTGGTCATGTGCAGGGTCTGTAGCAGCCTTTGTGTCATCGATATTGCGGATAAGCAATGTTTGGTAAAGGTTACCACTGATGTCGTTGGCACAAACCACGCCTTCAATAATCACATCCTCGTTTACCTTGCTATACCAGTTTGACGAGTTGCGCGAATAGTCGGCAGTGCTATTGTCGGCACAATATTTTTGCTTGACATCATAAATTGTAGAGTTCACCTCGCCAATGTCGGTGGGGCTTGTCACAATGTAGTTGTCGGTGTTGGGGGCATCGAAATCGTCCATACACGAAGTGGTGCTGAACAAACTGAATGCCGCAACAGCTATGATTGATAAATATTTAAATTTCATTGTAGTGTAATTTTTTATCAGAACTTAAAGCCAATATTTAAGAAGCCGTTAATGGCGTTGGCATAGTAGTACTTCGAGTTCTTAGAGAAGCTATAAGCCTTGGTGTTACCTGTGTTGTAGTTGTCCGAACGGTTCTGTTCATAACCACCAGTCTTGAGGTTGCGGTTATTGGTGATGTTCTGAACTGAGAGGTTAATGCTCAAGCTCTTACCCTTCTTTAAACGGATGTATTTACCGATAGAGGCATCGAGCATAAAGCCACCCTTGGCTTTCTCTTGCTTTGCACTATAGGTGTCGATGATGTTACCCTGTGCGTCGTAGAAAATACCACCCTTAGCGTCGAGTTCTTCCTTTGTGGCATTCCAAGTGTAGTTACCATTGACATCGATTTCAGGAATACAGCTTTTTACAGACTCAGACTTAGAGAGTCGGCGATATTCTGAGAAATCGATGTATACGCGATCGTAGTAGTTCAAGTTCGCACTGAGGAACCAGCCCTTCACGTTATAGTTAAAGCCGAGGCTCACTACGCCCATGGGCGAACCACTTTCGCGCATGCCGTTAGCAAGCACAAAGAGCGGAGTTGTTTCAGTCTTGTTTGTAACAGGGTTAGTCCATGAGTTAAGCTGCTGAAGTGTAGCAGCGTTCGAACCTTCGTAAGCTACCTGCGCATCAGGGTTGTTTACATACTTAGCTTCGCCATAAGTACCCACCAACTTCACTGAGAAGTTCGAAGTGATTTGGTAGTTGAAAGCAGCCTCTACGCCATAGTGCTCGCGCTCTACATTGGTCATGGTGAGGTAAGTAAAGCGTGACTCATCGTCGTTATAGAAAGCAGTTTGCTCTACGCCGTTGTTAAAGCGTGCGTAGTAACCGCTCACCTTACCCGAGAAGTTGCCAAAACGGAAAGTATAAGAGAGGTCAGCGTGGTAGATATTCTCGTTGGTCAAATTGTTTACAAAGTCGTTCTGCATACGCGGAGCAACGAATGAGTTACGAGCCAAGGGGGCATTGCTTTCAGCACCAATGTTAAGTGCCAAAGTGTGTGCACCATTAGGACGATAACTCAAGCCCATACGTCCGCCACCGCCAAGGAACTTAGCCGTGCCGCTCTTGCCAAATGAGTTATTGGCAGCACGACCATTTTTCATCAAACCTTCGCGTTGCATAGTCGTACCCTCAGCAAAGCCCTGGGCATTATATTGCCAATGACCACCATTATACTGATAAAGGGCGTATGCACGTGCCTTGTTCACCAAGATGTTATAGTTGTAGCCAAACTTGTCGTCTACATTTATCTTGCGGTTAGGATTGTTCAAGTCGTTTTGTGCCTCCAGGCTGTTACGACCATACTCGTTGGCAGCAAACTTGTCGTAGTCGGTGAATGATGTACCACCAAGCATGTCGGCAAGTGTTTTGTAGTGCATACCCTTGGTGTAGTTGTATTGCAAACCGAGGGCATACTTGTTGTGCTTGTTTACCTCGTGGTTGAAGATGGTGTTAAACGTCGCAACCATTTGGTTGTTGTGGCGACGTTCTTGGTAGTAAAGCGTTTCGTCGCCTTGTGCAGCAGCAGAACGGTTTACGGCATACATGCGATCCCAATCTACCTGACGATTGGCTTTGCTTGATGTCCAATGGTCGTAAAGCTTGTTCCAACCTTCGAGCGCCCAAGCACCTTCGGGGCTATTCAAGAAGGTAGGATTGTTCATGTCGCTTTCATACACGTTGAAGATAGAACTGGGCAAGTTCTTGTAATAGTCAGGGCGTGGGTCGTAGGCATTGCCATTCCAACCCAATGCGGTTGAGCTATACATAGAATACTTAAAGCCTGCAGCAGTAGTCAATTTCTTCTTGTCGTTCACCTTCCAATCCCAAGTAAGGATGGCTGTAGGTTCAAAGTCATTAACTACGCGAGAGTTACGCTTTTCGCCATTTTGGTAACCCCAGTTTGGGTTGTAATAGTGCGAGTTGGCAAGCCAATATGCCTCTTCGGTCGAAGCACCCTGTTGTCCACGTTCAGTGGGTGAACCAAAGGTTACGAGTGAAAGTGCATGGTTGCTACCAAAACGCTTTTCAGCCGAAAGAAAGTAAGAGAGTGAGTTATAGAATGTACCTTCAATTACACCCTCGTTTGCCCAACGATAGCCCACTAAACCAGCAAAAGCCCATCCAGAGGGCAACAAGCCAGTAGCATGTGTAAACATGCCGCGAGCCACATAGTTGCGGTTACAACCAGAAAGGGTAAGTTTATTGCCTGCAGCAAACTGACTGGCACGTGCGTTTACACTTGTGGCACCACCGATGCCAGCTACACCAAAGCGGTTGAAGTCATAAGCATTTACACCCTCTTGGTTACGTGTAGCATCGTTCATACCACCAATCATGCTGTAGCCAAAACGACCAAGTTCAAGGTCGTTGAGCTGCAACCCATTGATGTAATAGTTGTTATACATGTTGTCGTAACCGCGCACACGGAAGCGCATAGGGCTAAACAAATAGCCTACCTCCGAGTTGTAAGGGTCACTTTTGGCACCAACGATAGTAGAAACCGCTTGCGAGGCATCATTATCGTCATCAAGCTGCGACTCGGTAAATGTAAAGTCCGAGTTGTCAAGGCTCAAGCTGTCGGCAGGGGCTTGTGCCCAAGCACCAGTCGCCATGAGCAAGGCAGCTGCTGTAAGTTTTACACCTTTTGTCATGTAGTTAATTGGTTTGAAACGAGTTTTATCCCTTGCCGATTTATGGTCATAAAAGGTGCAAAGGTTTAAAACTCTTGTGTTTTCTTATTATTTCGCTGCAAAGGTATATAAAAAAATAAAGGTTTGTTTTACAAAACTGTGAATTTTGCATACTCGACTGTATTTTTATTGGGAAATGTCGTTTTTTTTTTTGAAATTTGCACGCAAATCAATCCAAACACATTATGCGAAAATCAATTCTATCGTTTGCGCTGTTTATTTTAGCGCTTACTACGCTCACCTCGTTCACTACTCGCAACGAGGCAGCGCAGCAAAAACGCTATGCCCTTTATGGCGTAGCCTTCTACAATCTCGAAAACCTTTTCGACACCTTGCATGACGCAGGTAAAAATGATTATGAGTTCTTGCCCAATGGTACCATGAAGTGGGGAAAAATGAAGTATGAAGCAAAATTGCACAACATGAGTCGTGTGTTGAGCGAACTTTGTACTGACAAATTGCCGATGGGTGCAGCCGTGATTGGTGTTTCAGAAATTGAAAACAGCAATGTACTCGTCGATTTGCTTAAACAACCCAGTCTTGCCAAGCGTGGCTACAAATATGTGAATGTGCCCAGTTACGATCGTCGTGGTGTAGAGTGTGGATTTTTCTATAATCCTCGTTTCTTCGACATGGAACGTTATTTCTGCGTAGAATATAACTACGGTCCATCAGGTAATATTGACGACCCTATGGTTGGTTTTAAGGTAGACAATAATGGTAAGGTGCAAGCCATTAAAGGTTTGCAAGGTGACACCACCCACATCACCCGTGGTTTCCTTGTAATGGAAGGAAAATTGGCAGGTGAAAAGATGTTCTTCATTGTGAATCACTGGCCCTCGCGTGCAGCAGGCGATGAAGTACGTCAGCGTGCAGGTTGGCAAGTGCGTCAATTAAAGGATGCTCTCATGAAGAGCGAACCAAACGCAAAGGTAATCATTATGGGTGATATGAACGACGACCCCGGAAATAAGAGCATGACCGTGCAGCTTGGTTGCAAGAGCGAGATTAAGGATGTGAAGGGTGCCGAGGACATGTACAACCCTTGGTACAATACCCTTTATAAGGTAGGACAGGGTACTTTGCTCTACAATGGCAAGTGGAACCTCTTCGATCAAATTGTGATGAGTGGTAACCTTGTGGGCAAAGACCGTTCAACCCTTAAGTATTATCAGCACGCTATCTTTATGCGTGACTACCTCTTCCAACAAGATGGCAAGTATAAGGGCAGTCCCCTTCGTACACATGCGGGTGGCGTATGGCTTAACGGATATTCTGACCACCTTCCTACACAAATTTACTTGGTGAAGGAGATGAAGTAAATTCCCTTGCAAAAGTTCCTAATTGGGATTTTTCAAATAATATTTGGCGCAAGTTTTCATTAGAAGACTTGCGCCAAATATTTTTTTGTCTGGGGACACTTTATAATATAGGGGTAGAATAGCGTGGTTGGTATTGCTCTTTTTGTAGACTTAAAATTAACAGTATAAGTTTTTTGTGGCTTCTGTATGGTATTGGAATTCCTTCGGAATGATATCGGTTTTTGTTCGGGTTATTTTTATTCAGATTTTGGGATGCCTTTTAGGAAAAAATCTTGTAAAACTTAGATGGCATAAATGTATAAAAAATAGTAACAGATAATAGACTCGTACAAAAATATGCGTGGCTATTACTTGTTACTATTTTTTGTAATTTTATAGCATGAAAATTAGTCAATTCTTCGTACCATTTCGCGGAAGATTTCAGCCATTAAGGGTTGAACGGCATTAGCAGCCTTCTGCACTTCTTCGTGGCTAACTTCTACTACTTGTCCTTCTACACCCAAGTCGGTGATGATGCTGATGCCAAAGCAGCGTATGCCACAATGACGTGCCACAATCACTTCGGGAACAGTAGACATGCCCACCGCATCGGCTCCTAAGATGTGGTACATCTTGTATTCTGCGGGAGTTTCGAAGGTGGGACCTTGTGTGGCAAGATATACACCTTCGACAGTGCGTATGCCTTTTTCTTTGGCTATGGCGCGTGCCATGTCAAGATATTCATGGCTATAGGCTTCGTGCATATCGGGGAAACGCGGACCTGTGGGGAAATTAGGACCATGCAGAGGGTGTTCGGGCATGAAGTTGATGTGGTCGGTGATGAGCATAAGGTCACCAATTTTGAAATTGGGATTCATACCGCCTGCAGCATTGCTCACAAAGAGATTCTTGATGCCCATTTCGTACATTACGCGTACGGGGAAGGTTACTTGCTTCATGTTGTAGCCTTCGTAAAAGTGGAAACGGCCTTGAAGTGCCATGACATCTTTTCCACCTAAACGTCCAAAAATAAGTTTACCGCTATGACCTTCAACGGTACTTATAGGGAAATTGGGAATGTCTTGATAGGGAAATTCGTCTATGATGTCTATCTCTTCTGCCAAGTGTCCGAGACCTGTGCCCAGTACGATGGCCGTGCGGGGGCGCATTTGCGTGTGTTCTTTAATCCACGCTGCGGTTTCTTTGATTTGTTCTAACATAATGTAAGATGGTTTGGTTGAACGTATTTTTATCGTTGTTGTTTGCAGCCGATATGTTTACGGTTATGGGCTGCACATAAATGTTTTCGTTGAGCGAAGGAGGCAATAATTGTTGAATGGCAATGAGTCGCTCCTGATCTTTTTGAGTGGTTATAGCCATGGTGCAAGCATGTGTTTCCCACAACAGACTGATGCGTTGGGCATCGGCTGCATTAAAGTCGTGATGATCACGGAACTCTGCCAACACAACTTCGGCTCCTTGAGTACGCAAATGTGCCACTAAGGGTTGTGGATTGGCAATGGCTGCTATAAGCAAAACCTTAGGGCGATTTGCTAATAAGTTAAAGGACGTCGTGGTGGTTTTTGTTTGAGGGGATGTCGCAGCGTTTAAAGGCTGCAAGGGAGCATAGGCTATTTCGCTGTAAAAGAGTTGTTGGTGTGGGGCAACTTTTAGGGTAGGGCGGTTGTCGCCATCACATTTAGTAACAATCACTGCTTGTGCCCTTTGAGCAGCCTTTGCGGGTTCGCGTAGTCGTCCCCATGGCAACAAGTGATCGTGCGTGTAGAGGCAATGAGAGTCAGTGAGTAAGAGGTTGAACCCTGCCTTTACGTAGCGATGTTGATAGGCATCATCGAGCACGATAACGTCTATTTCGGGGCAATCTTTTAAAAGACGTTGTATGCCAATGACACGTTTTTCTGCTACTGCAACAGTGGCAAAGGGACAGTTATGAAGCACTTGATGGGGTTCATCGCCCATCTTGCGTGCCGTGGTTTGTGCATTTGCCAATAGATAACCCTTTGTCTTACGTCCATAGCCACGCGACAACATGGCGACTCTGTAGCCTTGGGCATGAAGCATTTTAAGCAAATACTCTACGTGGGGGGTCTTGCCTGTTCCGCCTACGGCTAAATTGCCTACGCAAATCACGGGTAAGTTGAACGAAGTTTGCTTATATATGCCACAAGCAAAGAGCATAGACCGTATGCTCACCACCAACCCCCATAAGAGTGAAAGGGGCATGGTGATGAGAACGGATATGTGCTTTATGAGGGCTATAGGGAATTTCACAGATTGAAATTTAGCTTCGTTTTTTTATTATCAGAATCGTGTCTGACCTTGGTCAGAAGGTTCTGAGACTTATTTTAGATTGGGCACGTAGAATACGCGAGCCTGCATCCAGCTTTGAGCGTTTGCACCATTGAGCGAGCTAACGAAACGGAGAGGTGCATAGTATTCGCCAAGGGCAACTTGCATTTTCTCTTCCATGTAATCGCGTTTGATGGTAGCTTGCATAAATTGGTCAATCCATGAAACTTTAGCAGGGTAGGGCATCACATTGTATGACTGCAGTTTAGCACGTTGTGAGGCAATAGCAATGGCATCATCGAGTGTACCGAGTTTGTCGACCAACTTGATAGCAAGTGCTTGATTACCAGTCCATACACGTCCTTGACCAATGCGGTCTACTTGTTCGGGAGTCATGTGACGACCTGCTGCTACGCGACTAATAAATTGTTTGTAGCCACGATTCACGTATTGTTGCATGGCATTGGCTTCATCGGCATTGAAGGGACGACCCATAGCACCGAAATCAGACGACTTGTTGGTTTTAACTACATCGAAATGTAGACCGAGTTTTTCAGTCATCAAACCACTCATGTCGGGAATCATGCCAAAGATGCCAATACTACCTGTAAGAGTCGTGGGCTCTGCCACAATGTAGTCGGCACCGCACGACATATAATAACCACCCGATGCTGCCATGCCACTCATAGAAACCACTACGGGCTTTTTCTGTTTAAGCAGTTGCACTGCACGCCACATTTGTTCAGAGGCATAGGCACTACCACCGCCCGAGTTAATGCGCAGAACCACAGCCTTTACATCATCGTCGTTAGCAAGTTGGTCAAGGTCTTGCACCACCTTAGAACCTACAATATATTGTGCATTATCGGTTATATTGTTCGATGCCACTTGGTCCACAATGTCGCCTTGTGCATAATATACGGCAATAGTGCCATCCGCACGCTTGCTTTCATCGAGTTTGGCGAGTTCTGTGGGCGAAATAAAGTTTACCTTATCTTGCTTGCTGAGCGTGCGCAATTTTGCACGAACCCCATCGGCGTAAGCCAAAGAGTCTGCCAAATGATTCGTTACGTATTGTTGAGGCTCAGCAAAAGTGGTATAGTTGTCGGCATAGGCATTGAGGCTATCAATGCTGATTTTGCGTGAGGCAGCTACATCGTTGCACACGTTTTTCCAAATATCGCCCACAAAGGCGCTTACTTGTTCGCGGTTGGCATCACTCATACCCGTGAGAATAAAGGGCTCAACCGCACTCTTGTAGGTACCCACCTTGAATACCTGCATTTTAACACCAACTTTTTTGAGCAAGTCTGTGAAGAAAATGGGTTGTGAGGCAATGCCGTGCCAAGCTATCATACCACTTGGGTTAATGAGCAGTTTGTCGGCTACAGAAGCTACGTAATAGGCACCTTGCTCGTAGTTATCGCCATAAGCAAGAATGAACTTTTTGCTTTGTTTAAAGTCGAGCAATGCACGGCGCAGTTCTTGTGCAGTGGCATAGTCGGCAGACATGGCGCCACCTTCAAGATAGATGCCGCTTATGTCTTTATTGGTCTTTGCCACTTTGATGGCTTTAAGAATGTCGTCGAGACCTTGTGTTTTTGCCACATTACTATTAAGAAGATCGGCAAAAGGATTGTCTACCGCGCGTTCATTGATGCTTCCATTGAGCGAGATGCGCAATACGGTACCTTCTTTTAATGAGGGTTTAGCGCTATCGGCGACTATCATAACGCCCATCATGATGATGCCGAAAAAGCTGATTACGGCACCGACACAAAGTATGCCCACAATGGTGGCCAATACGTACTTAAAGAACTGTTTCATCTGTTTATGTGTTTAAATGTTGTTGCAAATAAAGAAGTTTTATGTTTGACGTAAAAACGACTCTAAATGCTACATTTTTATTTTTCAAAATCGATGTCAACCTCCACAGGACAATGGTCCGAACCAAAGATTTCAGTATGAATTTTGGCGTCGGTTAAATTATTTTGTAAACGATTCGATGTTAAGAAATAGTCAATGCGCCAACCTGCATTTTTCTCGCGAGCACGGAAGCGGTATGACCACCATGAATAGATGCCCTCGAGTGTGGGATTGAAAAAGCGGAAGGTATCAGTAAATCCCTCTGCAAGTAATTCGCTGAACTTGTTTCGCTCTTCGTCTGTAAATCCAGCATTCTTGCGATTGGTTTTGGGATTCTTCAAGTCTATTTCTTGATGTGCCACATTTAGGTCACCACAAACCACCACAGGCTTTTTCTCATCCAATTGTTTAAGGTAGTTGCGGAAGGCATCGTCCCACGTCATGCGATAGTCAAGCCTACGCAAACCATCTTGAGAATTGGGCGTATATACGGTTACCAAATAAAAATTAGGCATTTCGAGTGTAATGACACGTCCTTCGTGGTCGTGTTCGTCAATGCCTAAACCATATGTAACGGCTAAAGGTTCGTGTTTGCTAAAAATAGCAGTGCCCGAATATCCTTTTTTTTCTGCTGAATTCCAATACGATTTATAACCGTCGAATTCAATATCTAATTGATGAGGCTGCATTTTAGTTTCTTGCAAACAAAAGAAATCCGCATTCAATTGGGCAAAAGCCTCTCTGAATCCTTTTCCATCGCATGCACGCAGTCCGTTAACATTCCAAGAGATAAATTTCATTTAATCTAAAAAATTATGAAGTATGATATGCGAAGATAGCAACTTATCTTGATACAGAACGTCATATCGCATTTTTTTCTTACCTTTGCACCATTATTTTTATAAAGAACACCACATGAAACATATAATCGCGCTGTTGACCTTTGTTTTGGCAAGTGTTTTTGCAGCACAGGCACAGCCTCAGTTACAATTTGATAAAACAACACAAGAACTTGGCACCGTGTTATGGCATATGCCACGCACCGCAACTTTTAAGATTACAAACAAGGGTACGCAAGACCTTGTGATTACAAATGTGCGTACAGACTGTGGTTGTACAAATGCAGAATGGACAACCAAACCTATTGGTCCTGGCGGCTCAGGAGAAATTAAAGCTACTTATGATGCTGAGATGTTGGGGCATTTTAACAAAGGATTGGCAGTTTACACCAATTTGCAAGCAGCCCCCCAATACCTTAAGTTAGTAGGTGTGGTTTCAATGACAAGCAACGAACCAACTACTGAATATCCCTATAAGGTGGGCGACTATTATCTGAGTACGGACGATGTGGAATTCGACGACGTGAACCGTGGCGACTCTCCCACTTTTGTACTTTCTATTTTGAATAGTAGTAAGCACTCATATCGTCCTGAATTAATGCATTTGCCTAAATATCTCACAGCACATGCCGACCCCGAGGTAATTCGTCCTGGACGTGTTGGACGTGTATTGCTTACGCTGAATAGTGGCGAGCTTCATAACATGGGATTGACACAAACCAGCATCTATTTAAGTCGTTTCATGGGCGACCGTGTAAGCAAGGAAACTGAAATAAATGTTTCGGCAACGTTGTTACCCGATTTCTACGATACGCCTTTGCAACAGTCGTTGGCTCCTGTGGCTCAAATTGATAGTACACACATTGACTTGGGCTCTTTGGGTAAGAAAAAGAAAATTTCTGGTCAGCTTCTTATTAAGAACACAGGTAAAACACCTTTGGTTATTAGTGCCTTGCAGGTGTATAACCCCGGTATTAGCGTGAGTCTTAGCAAGCGTCGCATTGATCCGGGCGAAGCTGAAAAGTTAAAGATTACGGTGAATGCTACCACGTCTTATTTCAAGGGACGTCGTCGCGTGCTTCTTATCACCAACGATCCTAACCACTCAAAGATAGTGGTAGATGTAATTGCTAAGAAATAAGGTGTATACTTATTTTTGTATAAAAGAACGCCTAAAAAGGCAAAAAATAGCAAAATAGAGCATTTGTTTTGAG